>Ga0105240_10001757_pt1 | contig 36585 bp, 33 predicted proteins | sample KBSC54metaG_FD_80426 | JGI IMG/M metagenome (GOLD analysis project Ga0105240, IMG submission 80426) | Corn rhizosphere microbial communities from Kellogg Biological Station, Michigan, USA - KBS C5-4 metaG | ecosystem: Host-associated > Plants > Roots > Rhizosphere > Soil | place: Michigan, USA... | reverse complement strand
AGCTCCGCCCTCGGAGGCCCCGGGGGACACAGGGGATCGAGGGTCTCACGCACAGGTCACTGCGAGGACACTTCATGCGTATCGTTACCCGCTTCATCGCGATGAGTCGCGCGCGTCAGCTTGCGCGGCAATTCCGAGATATTGAACGCAGCATCCGTGCGCTTCCCGCACGTAGCCGCGGCCGGCTCGGCACCATGGCATTGCGCGAGATCGGACAGGCATCACGAAACGACTTTCCCCATCTGTACGGCACCCCGCCCGAAGAGCGCTACGTGCCCTGGGGCCAGGGCACCGATATCGGTTACTCCCGTGCCCGCTCGGACAACGCCGAAGTATCGATGCGCGGCGTCGCACTCTGGCTGGCCGTGGCGTATCACGAGACCAAGGATTCCCAGCACGCGAATCTGCAGGCACAGCACCGCCAGCTGATGCGGGTATTGCGCGAGCTGAAGGAAGCCCACAGCCGTACCGATGCCACCGAAGAGTGGATGACATCGACGGCGGTTGCTTGATATAGCGAAGCAGGCGGCTATGCCGCCTGATAAGGGTGAAGAGAAAGGCAGGCTCTCAAAACCTGCCTTTTCTCTTTACCCTTTACTCTTTACAGGCGGCACAGCCGCCGGCTTTACGGTCTTAGCCCAACTTCACCGGCAAACAGGCACCTTCAGCGTCTGCCCCACCTTCAAATGGTGATGCTTCAAGTCATTGCCACGCGCGATGTCTTCCACGTCCGCACAATCGAACTTGCGGGCAATGCTTACCAGGGTGTCGCCGCGTTTCACGGTATAGCTGCGGGTCCTGGACGATGACGTCGACGAGCGCGATACGCTGGACTGCGATGCAACCGGCGTGACCACCGGAATCACCGCAGTGTGCAGGTCATTGGCCAGGATCGGCCATGGGCCGTCGGCGCAGCGCGCCGTGTATGCCTTCTCCAACACCTTGGGCACCTCCAGGCGCACGCCGCTTGGCTGCGACATCTGTGGATCAAGGCGCGGGTTCAAGTTGCGAAGGGTGCGGAACCAGCCGTCATTCATGCCGCCGGCCGAGCCCAGGCACACCGTGAGTTCGGTCAGCGAAGCCGGCCGCTTCAGCACGATGCTGCCCGCGGCGCCGTCCACTTTCGGGAAACGCAGGTTGTAGCTTTCCGGATGCAGGAACAACCATGCGGCAGCCAGCACGGCCGGCACGTATTCGCGGGTTTCCTGTGAAAGCTGGTTGTAGATCTTGGGGTCGTAGAAACTGACCGAGGGATCGTCGCCAACCATGCGGCGCATGCGCCCTTCGCCGCCGTTATAGGCCGCCAGGGTCATTTCCAGGTTGTTGTTGAACTGCTTGAGCTGCTCGTCCATGTACTCGGCGTTCGCACGCGCCGCCTCGGCCGGGTCGAAGCGGGTATCGAAACCGTCCTGGTTGCTCAAGCCGAAACGCATGCCCGTGGCGTACATGAATTGCAGCGGGCCGGCAGCGCCCGAGCGCGATACCGCGTGCACCTTGCCGCCCGATTCCTTGGCCATGATGCCGAACAGCAAGGCTTCGGGCAGATCGGCTCGCTGGTATTGCGGCCACATGCGGTAGCGCATGAACTGATAGTTGACGTAAGCGTCCATTAACTGCGGACGCCACTGGGTCAGCCACATTTCCAGCGCGGCCTTGACCGGGCCGTTTATCGCAATCAGCTCGGAAAGCTTCTGGCCACGCAGCAAAGTCACGCTGCGCTGCGCTTCGGGCAGGCTAGCCGCGCCGGTCTTGCCGTCGACGCCCCCTTCCGGCGCCTGGTCGCCCAGGGTGTCGTTATCGTCACCGGCAAAGAAGCTGCCGTCCTTCAGGCGCAGCAAGCGGTCGTACACCGAGAATACGCGCTGCGCATCGCAGCCAGGCGTACTGCCACAGTGCGCCGAGACGTCCTTCATCTGGTCGAGCGCGTCGTTGAGCGATTTCTCCGAGGCATCGGTGTTGCCCTCGCGTGCCTGCTGCAACGCGGTCTCGTACCCCTTGCTGGCCTGATCGAGATGGGCGTAAAGCGTGTTGAGCTCCGGCGCTTGCGGCGGTTTGGGTGTGCCGCCACTGGCGCAGCCCCCCAACAAGGTGATTGCCGCGGCAAGCGGCATCATGCGAAAGAAACGGGGAGCGGTGGCTGCCGGCATCGGAGACTTCTTCGGGCGATCAAAGCGCTCACCATACCCGCCGCGCAGCCCGGACTCAACGAACCATGGACGCTACCGCTCGCGCACGCGCCGATTCATCAGTACGACTACAATCGTGCAGCCTTTGACGGATGGAACGCCATGACTGATATTTTGATCGGACGTAACGACCAGGCCAGCGTCAACCTGGATGCGCGCTACGGCAACCGCCACGGCATGATTGCAGGCGCCACCGGAACGGGTAAGTCGGTATCGCTGATGGTGCTGGCCGAGGGCTTCTCCAAGCTCGGCGTTCCCTGCTTCCTGGCCGACGCCAAGGGCGACCTCGCCGGCCTGTCGATGCCAGCCGGCCCTGCCGGCGACAAGCTCAAGGCGCGCCTCGACAAGCTGGGCATCACCGATTGGCACCCCCAGGCCAATCCGGTGATCTTCTGGGACATCTACGGCAAGCTCGGCCATCCCGTGCGCGCAACCATCAGCGAGATGGGGCCGACACTGCTGGGCCGTGTTCTGGAATTGAACGACACCCAGGAAGGCGTGCTCGAGGTGATCTTCAAGGTCGCCGACGACCAGGGCTGGCTGCTGCTCGACCTGCCTGACCTGCGTGCCCTGCTCGGCTTCGCTGCGGAGAACGCGAAGGACATCTCCACCAACTATGGCCTGATAAGCACGCAGAGCATCGCGGCCATCCAGCGCTCCGTGCTGAAGCTCGAACAGGATGGCGCCGATCAATTCTTCGGCGAGCCAGCACTGGAGCTCGCCGACCTGATGCGCCAGGACATGAGCGGCCGCGGTGTGATCAACGTGCTCGCCGCCGACCAGCTGATTCTCAAGCCGCGCCTTTATTCCACGTTCTTGCTGTGGCTGCTCTCGGAGCTGTTCGAGCAGTTGCCGGAAGTGGGCGACCTCGATCAACCCAAGATGGTGTTTTTCTTCGACGAGGCGCACCTGTTGTTCGACGATGCGCCGCCGGCGCTGCTGCAACGCGTGGAACAAGTGGTGCGCCTGATCCGCTCCAAAGGCGTGGGCGTGTACTTCTGCTCGCAAAATCCCGATGACGTGCCGGGCAATATCCTCGGCCAGTTGGGCAACCGCGTGCAGCATGCGCTGCGTGCCTTCACCCCCCGCGATCAAAAAGCGGTCAGGGCCGCTGCGGAAACCTTTGTCGCCAATCCCAGGATCGACGTCAGCAAAGCGATTACCCAGCTTGCCGTCGGCGAAGCTCTGGCATCGACCTTGCGCGACGGCGGCGTACCGACACCGGTCGAACAGGTGCTGGTGACTTCGCCTACGGCACGCATAGGCGCCATCACCGATGCCGAGCGCAGCACTATTCGACAGCGCTCGCCGGTCGGCGGCAAATACGATACGGCGGTCAATCGCGAGTCGGCCGCGGAAATGCTCGCCAAGCGCGCCAGCGAAAAAGCCGACGAAGCACAGGTCGCCGTCAAGAAAGCGCCTGCCGGTACCGACGAAAATGCTGGCTGGGGTGGCGCGATCCGCGATGCCCTGCTGGGCAACGGCCGTCGTCAGGGCATGATCGAAGCCATGGCCAAATCCGCCAGCCGTACCGTCGGTACGCGTGTCGGCCAGCAGATCGTTCGCGGCGTGCTGGGCAGCATCTTCGGCGGCAAGCGCTGACCATCGCATCCATGGCCCGCATCGAATTGATCGACCCCAGCACCTCGCTGGCCGAGCGTCTCGCAGGCGCGTGGCGTTATCCGCTGCGTGGCGCGGCATTGGCGACTTGCCTCGCCCTGACTGTCTCCCATTATGTGGCGCTGTTGCCGTCGTTCTTCGGCGTGCTGGCCAGCCTGGCAGTGTGGACCGCGACATGGCGATACGCAGCCGATTGCCTGCTGCACACAGCGCACGGCTATGCCGATCCGCCGGATGTAAGCCTCGCCACTGCCGAGCAGCAGGGCTGGTTGCTGACCGGCGTCAACGTTGTCGGCTATCTGTTGTGCCTGGTCTGCGCAGCATATTTCCCGACTCTGTTCTGGCCGCTGGTTATCGTCTCCATTGTCGCCCTGCCCGCGATCGACATGTCATTGGCGTTCGACGGAAACCTGCTGCTCGCGCTCAACCCACTCACATGGCTGAGAGTCATGGCAGGGTTTGGCGTCGCCTATCTGCTGCCCGTTGCCATCAACGCCTTGCTCGGTGCCATGCTCGTGGTGACCGCGCTGGCAGCCAGTCATCTGCCCCGCCTGATCGGCATACCGCTGGTCGCATTCGTATCGAACTACCTTGTGTTCCTGGTGTTTCACATCATGGGCAGCATGATTCACCAGCGGCACGAGGTATTTGGCCTCCAGCCCCAGGCACAGGAGATAGCGCGCGCCACCCGTCAGGATGCCGACGAGCAACTTCTGGAAGAAGTCGACGCCCTGGCAAAACACGACCCGCGTGCTGCCATCGGCAAGCTGGTCGCACGCATGCAGGACCGCAGTTCGCCGGTGGCGATGCACCAGGCCTATCGCCGACTGCTGAAATCGCAGGGGCTGCACGACGGCCTGATCACGCACGGACAGATATGGATCGCCGCACTACTGGCCAATGGCGAACAGCGACGGGCGCTGGGCGTGCTGCAGGAAAGCGTCGAACTGGATCCCAACTTTTTGCCGGACGACCCTGAAAACGCACGCCAGTTGATCGATCTTGCCGCGCGTACCGGCATGAGCCGCCTGGCGGTAAAGCTTTGCCGCTCGTTCATCGCAACCTGGCCGAAGCACACCCTGGTGCCGCACCATGCCCTGTGTGCGGCACGTCTGCTGGAGGAGCCGCTTGGTCAGCCGACTGAAGCGCTTGTCCTGCTGTCCCGTGTCGCACCGCAGTGGCTCAACCATCCCATGCAAGCGGACATGCAAGCCTTGATGCAGAAACTGCAGACCCCCAAACTTCCTTCATGAGTCGTTGGCGCCCACCCTCCCCCAGTTCCACCGCGATCATCACCCGCGACGGCTTCGAGAAGCTCAAGGCCGAGCTCGATCATCTGTGGCATACCTTGCGCCCCGAAGTGGTCAAGGCGCTTGCCGCAGCCGCGGCCGAGGGCGATCGTTCGGAGAATGCCGAGTACATCTATCGCAAGAAACAGCTGGGCGAGATCGATCGCCGCGTGCGCTATCTGAGCAAACGCATTCCGGCACTGAAAGTGGCCGAAGGCGCGCCATCCGATCGCGAAGCAGTGTTCTTCGGCGCGGTGATCGAACTGGAAAACGCGGTCAGCGGAGAAACGCTTCGCTATCGCATCGTCGGCCCGGACGAAACCGACGCCAAGCTTGGCTGGATCAGCGTGGATTCGCCGATGGCGCGCGCGGTACTGAAGAAAAAACTCGACGACGAGTTCGAGGCGGAATTGCCCGGCGGGCGTACGCGGTTCGTCGTGATCGGCGTGGAATATTGAGCCATGTCATCCCGACCGGGATTCACCGGTCGGGATGACATGAAGAACGGCTGCCTGATTACTGGCCCTGTGGCGACATCAATGCGTTGAGCTGGGCCTGATGTGCTTCGTAGAACGCCACATTGCCCTGGTTGACCTTGCCCTGATCGACGTACTTGGCCGTCTCCGGATCGGTCTTGGCCTGCGAGGCAATCGCCGCATTCATCAAGGCCAGATTCGCGAGCATGAATTCGCGCGGGGTAAAGCCGTATTTCTTGACCAGCGGCTCGATGCGGTTGTCCGCCTTCATCGCCTGCTGGGTCAGGTCGTCCAGGTTATGAATCTGCGCCGGGTTCGGCGAGGACTGCGGGTGAATACCCTCGGCCTTCGCTTCCTTGGTTGCGGCGAGCAAACGATTGAATACGTCCTCGTTGAGGTTGTAATTCTTGATCGCCTGCTTGTCCGCATCCGGCAGGGAGTTGGCTGGCCCCTGCTGCGCAAATGCACCCGTTGAGACCATCATGGCAACAGCCATCAACAGTGCCGAAAAACCGTAGCGGAGCGACTGAGCCCCGTTCGCAAAAAACTTCATCGTTTGATCTCCCGATATCGGCGGACGCTTGATTTCCGCCCTTGGTGGCAACGTACCGTAGCACCCGAAGTTTGAACAGCAACCATGTTGCGAAACCGTCGGCCGGGCTTTATTCCTGGGTGTTTGTCGCTTAGATTTCACAAAATTATGGCACCGCGCCAAGCAAGGTGCGTCATATACGTTTATTTTTTGTAAGTCGAATGCCTCTGGGAGCTTGCCATGCATGCCGCCTGGTCGATGGGCCTGAAAGTGGTTCGCCGTACCGCTACGGGTTTCAGCGACGATGAATTGATGACACGCGCGGCCGCACTGGCCTTTTATTCCGCGCTTTCGTTCGCACCCTTGCTGGTGCTGCTGCTTTGGATACTGGCCTCGCTGCGACCCGAATGGCAGGCCTCGCTGATCAACAACATGACCGGCATGGTCGGCCCGCGCGCGGCCGATGCCGTGCGCCTGGTGATCGAAAACGCCAAGCAAAAACCGGGCGTAGGCAGCTGGGCCGGACTGGTCGGGCTGGCCATTACACTGATCGGCGCCTCGGCGGTCTTCGCGCAATTACAAGGTGCCATCAATCACGTATGGAACCTGCGCCCCCATCCGGGCAAGGCTGTGATGGGGTATCTGCGCTCCCGCTTGCACGCGGTGGGCCTGCTGCTGTCGCTGGCGTTTCTGCTGGTGATCTCCTTCAGCGCCAGCGCCATGATCGCCGCCTTCGTGCATAGCGGCACGGTCGCGTGGCAAGGCGTGGACCTGCTTATTTCGCTACTGATTTTCACCTTTGTCTTCGCCGCCATCTTCAAAGTGCTGCCCGACGCCATCATCGCGTGGCGCGACGCGCTACTGGGTGCGGCCCTGACGGCCATATTGTTTGCCATCGGCAAATTCGGTATCGGCATTTACCTGGCCAACTCGAATGTCGGCGGCCCTTACGGCCCGGCAGGCAGTGTCGTGGTGCTGCTGGTGTGGGTGTACTACTCCGCGCTGATCTTGCTGCTCGGCGCGGAGCTGACCCAGGCGGTCGCCGAAGAACGTGGATGCCCGATTCTTCCGCGGCCGTATGCTCGCAGCACCCAGGAGCTTCGCTGATGTATTACGGCTGCAAGGCTGAGAGCATCTGCTGATACTGGCTTTCTATCTGGTGCAGGCGTGCATCGCGCGCTTGCTCGCTGACCCAGCGCCCGTTCTTCGCCTGCAAGCGCAACAGGGTGTATTCCATGTCGACGAAGGGTTTGAGCACGCGGCTATCCGCCGCATCGAACCCCGCCAGGTCCGGAACCAGGGCCATCTTGGCCCGCTCGCTGGCCGCCGCTGCATCACTGCCCTTGCCGTACTCGCGCATGAAAGCGATCAGCTGCGAACGCAGAGGCTCAGGCATGCCTTCACGAATGACAAGGACCCCACAGGGAATGGTGGTGGACCGCCAGATGACTTTCAGCTGGGTTGCCTCGCGCGGAAAGTTGCGCGCGAACAGGTCGAGATCGGGGTTGTTGGTGGCCGCGACATCCGCTTCTTTGTTGACTACCGCGAGCATGTTGTTTTGATGATTGCCGACATGCACGCTGGCAAAGAAAGTATCGGAATTGAGGCCACGCGGCGCGAAAACCTCCGCTTCGGGAGCAACATAACCGGTCACCGATAGCGGCTCGCCACGCGCATAACGCCAGCGCGCTGGTGACGCAAGCAAATCGGCGACACTTTTGATCGGCCCATCGCCACGCACGACCAACATGCCAACATTGCCCCTGGCCCCATCCGTGCGCACGAACTGCGCTACCACGCCCATGCGCTGCTTCAGCACCGCCTCGATCGCCAGGCGCCCGGAAAGAAAAGCGATATCGACACGCTGATCGCCTATCGCCGAAGAAAGCCCGGCATAGCTACTGACGGAAATGGCGCTGACAGGATGACCCAGCTGCGTCGCCAGATCGTCCAGCAGCGGTTGCCACTGCTTGCGCGATTCGGCGGCGCTGCCGATCGGCAGGATGCCGAAATGAATGACCTGATCGGCCTGGGAGCGCTGTACATCGAAAGCACCCGCGACGCGTGGCAGCAACGCAACCATGCACACACAAAAGCCCAGGCACGCAGCGACAAGCACGCGCGATTGACGCAGCCACGACATCGCCTTGCTCATGAATCCCCGCTTCCCCGATAGCCCCCGCCTCGGTAACAGCTATATAGCCCTATCGGCCGCGCTGTAGCAATGCCCTAGGACAGGTTCACGCGCTGGGGCTGCGGGTAGTGCCGCCCCTCCCGTTTCGGCTGGTAACAATCGGCCGTGAGATGGAACGCCTCCTGGGCGTTATCGGGGTGCCAGCCGGGGATGCCGGACAGTGGCAACGGACGCAATTCCAACGGGTCTCGTAGCCACTGGCCGGTCGCTATGCCCTGGGCACAGACGGTCAGCACATCGCCCATCGTTGGCTCCGGACCTGCCATGAATACCAGGGCCTTGCCCACCAGCAGCTTGCCCGGCGTAAGCGCGTGCTCCATCAATGCATGCCCAAACACCGCAGCCTCGATCTTTCCTTCGTGCCATGCATCGCGCTGCCGCCAGAACAGGCCATGCCAATCATGTGCATCCCAAAGGGCCAGCAATGCAGCATCACGAACCGTCACGATCACCCCGGCCTCGTCGAAATGCGTCAGCGCACATTGCGGTCGCGAGCGCTCCTTGGTGCCCATCACGACGATCTCGGCCACCTGCTGCGCGTTGAGCGCACGCTTGATCGCCGGGTAGCGTAGCCACACCAGCGCATTAAAGAGATCGTGCCAATTGGCTTGGCGCGTAGCGATCAGGCCGCGCTCGGCAATGCGTTGCTCGTAGTGCAACCCGTCATCGAGCAACTCGCGGGTCTGCGCGGCAAAACGTTCGGGCGTTGCTTCTGGCCACGCGCTATTGAGCTCATCGACCGACGGCCACGTTGCACTTTTCAACCAGGGCTCATACGCCGGCCAGAGCGACAACGGCGGCTGCGCGAATACCGCCGCTTCGACGGCATCGCGCGCGGGAGCTCTATAGCGCATGACGCGCCGACTCGCTCAGCCGGCGAGACGCGCGTGCAGATCGTGGTCGTCGGCATCGTGCACGACCACATCGACAAATTGCCCGGCTTTGAGCGACTGGCCATCGGCGATATGTACGACGCCGTCGATTTCCGGCGCATCGGCAGCCGAACGCGCGACCGCACCATGAGCGCCCGCCTCATCGACAAGCACCTTGATGGTGCGGCCGATCTTGCGCTGCAGCTTGGCTGCGGAAATTTCCGCCTGCACCGCCATGAACTGCTCCAGACGGTCTTCTTTCAGTTCTTCTGAAACCGGGTTCGGCAATTCGTTGGCCCTGGCGCCATCGACGGGCGAATAGGCAAATGCACCGACGCGATCCAACTCCGCTTCGCGCAGAAAATCGAGCAGCTCTTCGAATTCTGCATCGGTCTCGCCGGGGAAGCCGACAATGAAGGTGCTGCGAATCGTCAGATCCGGCACGGCCTTGCGCCAGTTGCGAATACGCTCGAGCGTCTTGTCGATATTGCCCGGGCGCTTCATCAGCTTGAGGATGCGCGGGCTGGCATGCTGGAACGGGATATCCAGATACGGAAGAATCTTGCCCGCAGCCATCAACGGCATCACTTCGTCGACGTGCGGGTACGGATAGACGTAGTGCAGGCGCGTCCACACACCCAGCTCGGACAAGCCTTCGCACAGCTCGGTCATGCGCGTGCGATATTGCTTTTCGCGCCACGTGCGCTCGGCATACTTCACGTCCACACCGTAAGCGCTGGTGTCCTGCGAGATCACCAGCAGCTCCTTGACGCCACCCTTGACCAGGCGCTCGGCTTCGACGAGCACCTCGTCGACCGGACGCGAGACCAGGTCGCCGCGCATCGAGGGAATGATGCAGAAGCTGCAACGGTGATTGCAGCCTTCGGAAATCTTCAAATAGGCATAGTGTTTCGGTGTGAGCTTGACGCCCGTATCCGGAATGATGTCGAGCAACGGGTTGCGCTTGGGCGGCAACGCCGAATGGACGGCGCTCATCACGCTCGCATAGTCCTGCGGGCCCGTAATCGCGAGCACATCGGGATACGCTTCACGGATCAGTTCCGAACGCTTGCCCAGGCAGCCGGTCACGATCACCTTGCCGTTTTCATGCAGCGCTTCGCCGATCGCATCGAGCGATTCCTGCACGGCGGCATCGATAAAGCCGCAGGTATTGACCACTACTGCATCGGCCGCGCCGTAGCTCGGCACGATCTCGTAACCCTCGACCTTGAGCTGGGTGAGGATGCGCTCGGAATCGACCAAGGCCTTGGGGCAGCCGAGGCTGACGAAACCGATTTTCTGCGAAGGCTGGGACATGGCCGCTGGCTGGGGATGCGTTGGATAACAGGCGATTATACGGGATCGACGCCTCCATCCCCACTTCACCCCAACGCCACTAGAATTCGCTGTCTCAGCCATCCCGGAGAACAGCGCATGGGCAAGCAGATCAGCCTTAATACCACCCGCACCCAGTGCATCGGTGCCTACCTGGCCGAACCGGCCGGCAAGCCCAAGGGTGGCTTGGTGGTGATCCAGGAGATCTTCGGCGTGAATGCGCACATCCGCAGCGTGGCCGACCATTTCGCGGCACTGGGCTACACCGCCATCGCGCCGGCGTTTTTCGACCATCTTGAGACCGGCGTGGAGTTGGGCTACGACCAGGCGGGCATGGAAGAAGGCAAGAAGCTGGTGGCCGAACTCGGGCTCGAACGCGCCGTCGAGGATGTCGCCAGCGCAGCCGAGGCGATCGCATCGGCCGGCAAGATCGGCACAGTCGGCTACTGCTGGGGCGGCACAGTCGCTTTCCTTGCCGTGCTCCGCCTGGGCCTTCCGTCGGTGAGCTATTACGGTGCGCGTAACGTGCCGTTCCTGGGGGAAACGCCGAAGGCACCGGTGATGTTCCACTTCGGCGAGAAGGACAAGAGCATTCCGCCGGAGATGGTGGAAAAACATCGTCAGATGCAGCCGCAGATGGATGTATTCACCTATCCCGCCGACCATGCCTTCAACCGTGATATCGGCGACCACTACGACGAAGCCAGCGCCAAGCTGGCCCTGCAACGCACGATGGCCTTTTTCGACAAGTATCTCGCCGCATGAGCAAGCTCCCTTTCGAACTCGATCCGCGGCTGAAGAACGACACGCAACATGTGCAATCGCTGAGCCTGTGCGATGTGCTGCTGATGGACGATGCACGGTTTGCGTGGCTGGTGCTGGTGCCGCGCCATGCGCAATTGAGCGAGATCGCCGACCTCTCGCTGGATGCGCAGGCCATATTATGGCGCGAGGTGCATATCGCATCGCAGGCACTGCAGGACGTGGCGCCGTGCGACAAGCTCAATATAGGCGCATTGGGCAATATCGTGCGCCAACTGCATGTGCATGTGGTGGCCCGGCGCGAGGGCGATGCCGCATGGCCTGGGCCGGTGTGGGGTAGCGGCAACGCCGAGCCGTACGAAGCCAGTGCATTGAATGAACGTATCGAGCGCCTGCGCGTGCGATTGGTGCGCGGTGTACGTTGAGGTTATTGCGCGATCACTGCAGCGGTCGCGACTGAAGGGAACCTCTAAGAACCTGGGTGAATCCGGCCGCTGCGCGGCCTGTCAATGGTCTACAGTAAACAGAGAGAGCCAAAAGCGTTGTGCTGGCGGGGCTCGGCTTTTCCTGTTTACTATTTACAGCGCCGAAGGCGCGATCTGACAGGCCGCGCAGTGGCCGACTTTACGGTTTGTCGAAACTCCCTTCAGTCGCAACCATCCCCCCCCTCCAAAAGAAAAAGCCCGCGAATCGCTCCGCGGGCTTTTCACATCAAGTCATTCGGACCTGATCAGTAACCGCGACCTGCCGGGCTGCTGCTCGCTTCCTTGCCCTTCATTTCGTCATTGGACTTCACCGGTGCATGGTAGTCCTCCAGATCGCGCGCCTTGGTCTCCACGGCATTCATGCGCTTCAAGGTGCCCTTGTCGTCGTAGTACACCGTAAAGCCGTAATCGAGCTGCATGCGAGCCATGAACTCAAGATGCTGCTTGCGGATCTTCGAATCGTCGCTGCGCGTCAGCAGCACGGTCTTGGGCAAGCGGCCCTGGTCTTTCAGGTAGGCGAAGTGACTACCGGTATCGAGCGCGGACAGCGCAGCGCCGTCCACTAGGAACTGGCCACTCTTGTACGCCTGGATGGTCATGTCGAACTGACCCTTCATCTGATCGGTGGAAATCTTGGTATCGCCGCGATGGCAACCGGCCAGGACCAGCATGCTGGCCAGCAGGATCGCACCGGCGGCGCGGGTCAGCAGCGTGGAAAAACGAATCATGCGGATCTCCTGCATTCAATGCGGTAAGCGTGGAACGAACATGGGAAGTGTAGCGCCGCTGCGGCACGGCGCCGTTGTATCGGAAGGGCCGCGTTCAGCTCAGGTGCGCGGAAGCGTAACGCCCTGCTGCCCCTGGTATTTTCCGCCGCGATCCTTGTAACTGGTTTCGCACTCTTCGTCCGATTCCAGAAACAGCATCTGTGCGACGCCCTCATTGGCGTAAATTTTTGCGGGGAGCGGCGTGGTGTTGGAGAACTCCAGCGTGACGTGCCCCTCCCATTCCGGCTCCAGCGGAGTCACGTTGACGATGATGCCGCAGCGCGCATAGGTGCTCTTGCCCAGGCAGATCGTCAGCACTTTGCGCGGAATACGGAAATATTCCACGGTACGGGCCAAGGCGAAGGAGTTGGGCGGAATGATGCAAACATCCGCTTCGATATCGACAAAACTGCTCGGATCGAATGCCTTGGGGTCCACGATCGTGGAATTGATATTGGTGAAGATCTTGAACTCGCGCGCGCAACGTACGTCATAGCCGTAGCTCGACGTACCGTAGGAAACCAGCCGCTGGTTGTCGCGAACCTTGACCTGGCCGGGCTCGAACGGCTCGATCATGCCCTGTTGCTCGGCCATACGCCGGATCCACTTGTCGGATTTGATGCTCACACGCACTCCAGAATGGGCATGACGCCGCCAGAAGCCGGCGCAAAGGAACAAAAATAGCGGAAACAGCCGATCATCCGCCAGCCACGGCCGCCAGCCGGGTCGCCAGGACGGCAAGCATGGCCTCCACGGCAGCCCGCCGCGCGGGCTCATCCAGGATAAAGGCCACCTCGCAACCGGCTCCCGGCAAGGGCACGCTCAGCGGCTCGCCGGTCAACATATGCGCCGACATCGTCGTCAGCACTTCCCGCAGGGCCTGCTGCGCGTGATAGGAGTCGCGGCCAGATGCATTGACCTGCAATACCGGCTTGTCGGGAAATTCGAGGCTGCCGACCAGCCAGTCCAGCAGGTTCTTGAACGCGCCAGGGATACCATGGGCATATTCCGGGCAAGCGACCAGCAAGGCATCGCAAGCGCCGACTGCGGCCCTCAGCGCCTGCACGGGCTGCGGCAATGGGTCGACCTCGGCATCGGGATTGAACAGCGGCAGCTGCGACATGCCGTCGTAGAGACTGAGCAGCATCCGGGAGGGCGCCAGCTGTCGGGCAGCCTCCAGCAGCGCGCGGTTGGACGAAACCCGGCGCAGGCTGCCGCATAGACATAGCACCCGGTACGGCGCGGCACCGGTCACGGCGCCGGCGCGCCCTGCACCACGATCTTGCCCAGACCCAGCGATTTATTGCGCGGCTGGCGCGAGAGGCGGCCGGCCGCATTGCGGGCGATCTCGCGGTAGCGCGCCGCGAGATCCGAATCGGGGATAGCGGCCACTGTCGGCGTGCCGCCGTCTGCCTGCTCGCGGATACGGATGTCCAGCGGCAGCGAGCCCAGATACGCCACCGAATACTGCTCGGCCATGCGTTCGCCGCCACCGCTACCGAAGATATGTTCTTCGTGGCCGCAGTTCGTGCAGATATGCGTGGCCATGTTCTCTACCACGCCCAGCACCGGCACCTCGACCTTCTCGAACATCTTCAGTGCCTTGCGCGCATCCAGCAGGGCGATGTCCTGTGGCGTGGTGACGATGACCGCGCCGGCGACCGGCACCTTCTGCGACAGCGTCAACTGGATATCGCCCGTACCCGGCGGCAGGTCGACGATCAGGTAATCAAGCTGTTCCCAACGCGAGTCGTTCAGCAGCTGCATCATGGCCTGGGTGACCATCGGGCCACGCCAGATCATCGGCGTTTCTTCATCGACCAGGAAACCGATCGACATCGCCTGCAGGCCATGCGCACTCATCGGGATGATGGTCTTGCCATCGGGTGATTCGGGCCTGCCGCTGATGCCCAGCATGCGAGGCTGGCTGGGGCCGTAGATGTCCGCATCGAGTATGCCGACCTTGGCGCCCTCGGCCATCAGCGCCAGTGCCAGGTTGGCCGACACGGTGGATTTGCCCACGCCGCCCTTGCCCGAAGCGACCACGATGATGTTCTTCACGTTCGGCAGCGGCGCCAGCGTGCCCTGCACCTTGTGCGAGTAGATACGGCTGCCGATCGACACGGCCGCCGACTCGATGCCAGGGTCCGCTTCCAGGTGGCCTTTCACCAACTCGGTCAAGGCCTTGGCCGAGCCGGTGGCGGGATAACCGAGCTGGATATCCACCGAAACACGGCCACCGTCGACACCCACGGCGCGGACATCCTCGCCGACGGGGCTACCGGTATGGGGATCGATCAGCTCGCCAAGCAGGCGGCGGACCAGGGCTTCACTAGCCTGAGTCATGAGTCGCATTGTCAAAAGGTGGGTCACCCATTATGCCAGTGCTACGCATGGCGCATTGCAGCTTGACGCTTCCGGCGCCCCTGGGCAGGCTCGAACCGTACTCCTTCGTACGGGACCCAAAAGGACATCCATGAAAGCACCGCTCCGCTTTGCCATCGCCGTCGGCCTGCTGCTTGCCGCCGGAGCCAGCTACGCCGCCAACAACACCCCCGTAGGTACCTGGAAGACCATCGACGACAAGACCCACCAGCCCAAGTCGATCGTGCAGATCTCGGAGGTCAATGGCGAGTTGCAGGGCAAGGTGCTGCAAGTGCTGCAATCGGACGAAGGCCCGCACCCGGTCTGCAAGGAATGCGATGGCGACCGCAAGGACAAGCCCGTCGAAGGCATGGTGATCATGTGGGGCGTCAAGCAGGACGGCGATGTGTGGGACGGCGGCAAGATCCTCGACCCGAAGAGTGGCAAGGTCTACAAGGTCAAACTGCAGACCACCGACGGCGGCAGCAAGCTCGACGTGCATGGCTATGTGGGCTTCTCGCTGATCGGGCGCAGCCAGATCTGGGAGCGGCAGGAATAGTTGGTAAGCCACCACTACGTGGCCTATAGCTGGCGAAGCCGGCCACTACGTGGCCCGTAAATGGTCAATGGTAAATAGAGAAAGCCGACTTTCAGGCGGCGCACGGCCTTGGCTTTCTCTGTTTACCGTTTACTGTTTACCATTTACAGGCCGCACAGCGGCCGCCTCTACTCACCGGCTCGATGCACCGATACGCCATGCGCCTCGAATGCAGCCACCATGGCCGCATCGGCATCGTGCTCCACCACCAGGTGTTGCACATCGTTCACGCCGGCCGCGCGATGCGTCGCCACTGTGCCGAGCTTGCCGTCCGTCACCACAACGATGGTCTCGCCGCTGGATTCGATCATCGCGCGCTTGAGCTGCACTTCTTCACTGTCGAAGGCCCACAAGCCGCTTTCCGGATCGATCGCACACGCGCCGGGAAAACACAGGTCCGCACGTATCCGCTGGATTTCCAGTGCCACCTGCGCCCCCATGGTGGCACCGGTGCGTTGATCGACCCGTCCGCCGATCAACAAAATCTCAAAGCCCTCGCGCTCCATCAACACCTGCGCGATATCCGGCGCATTGGTGACGACGGTCAGGCCGAAACGCTCCGGCAGTGCCGCCGCGATCGCGGTATTGGTGCTGCCGGCATCGATCAACAAAATCTGCCCTTGCCTTACCAGTGTCACGGCCTTGCGCGCCAATGCCTGCTTGCGACCAGTGTCTTCGTTGCGACGCTGCTTCAGCGTCGTGCCGCCCGCCGGTAGCGGCAAGGCACCGCCATATACTCGCTTGCATAAACCCTGCGCGGCCAGTTCGCGCAGGTCGCGGCGAATCGAATCCTCCGACACCTCGAATTCTGCGGCGAGTTCGGCGGCAACCACACGACCATGACTGCGCAGGCGCTGCAGGATCCACTGCTGGCGTTCCTGCGGCAGTGCTTCGCCAGCGGCGACCATGCCATCGGCTGTTCGTGATTTAGCCATGCGATGCCTCGTCGCGCTCGATCAGCTGCAAACTTATAAGGTGCTCGCGCAGTACATCGGCATCGCGAAACCAGAATGCATGCATTCCAAGTTTTTCCGCTGCATCGACATTGCGCCTGGCGTCGTCGATATACAGAGCACGCGTCGGCTCGATCGAATACCGCTCAAGCAAGCGCTGGAAGATCGCCGGATCCGGCTTGATCAGGCGCTCATCACCCGACACCACGATACCCTCGAACCACTTGAGAAAATCGAACCGTCGCCGAGCCACCGGAAAAGTCTCGCCCGACCAGTTGGTCAGGGCATACAGGCGAACGCCGCGACGCTTCAGGGCCGCCAACAGTTCGACCGTTTCATCCAGCGCGTCGCCCAGCGTTTCTTCCCAGCGATGCCAATAGGCTTCGATCAATGGCGCATGCTGCGGATGCTCGCGGCTCAACGTAGCTACGGCCTCATGCCAGGGCCGGCCCGCATCCTGCTGCTCGTTCCACGGACCACTGCAGACATGGGTCAGGAAATGCTCCATCGCCGCTTCGTCATCGAACAACTGACGATAGAGATAACGAGGGTTCCAATCGACCAGCACACCGCCAAGATCAAACACAACGGTATCAATCGCAGATCTGTTCATCGACGCACGATCCTCGCAGAAGCAGCAACAACTACCAGCACGCCGGCGAGGAACGCCATCGCCCAGGGCAAGTTGCTGGCATGGGAAATAAAACCGATCAATGCGGGGCCACTAAGCAGGCCGGCATAGCCGAGGACTGTCACGGCGGCGATCGAAATCGCCGGTGGCGTGCCGGGCAAGCGACCCGCGGCACTGAACATGACGGGCACAATGTTGGACGCGCCCAGGCCGATCAACACAAAGCCAAGCATCGAGGCCGCAGGCCACGGCAGCGTTGCGACCAGCGCAAAGCCAAGCGCCGCCAGGCCAGCACCGGCACGCACGGCCCACACCGGTCCGAGCTTCTGAATCATGCGATCGCCGGTAAGCCGCCCCGAAGCCATCGCAATGGAGAAGCATGCGTAACCGATGCCGGCTGCCGTGGCGCTGACGCCACGGAAATCACGCAGGAACACGGCACTCCAGTCGAGCATCGAGCCTTCGGCCATAAAGCTGGCAAAGCACAACAAACCAAGCAGCAAGGCCATTGCACCGGGCATGCGCAGCGGCGGGCGCGTACCTTCTTCGTGTACTTCATCGAGAAAACTGTTGTGCTGGGTCAGCACGATCGCCGCAAGCAGCGCGGACATGATGAAACCGCATGCCAACAAGGACACACCCAATGCCAGCAATCCACTCACCACAGCTGCACCGGTCAAACCGCCCAGGCTGAACAGGCCGTGGAAGCCCGACATGAGAACCCGGCCGTCATAGCGCTCGACTTCGACGGCGTGTGCATTCATCGCCACATTTACCGCGCCCAGCATCACGCCGAAATACAACAGCCCAGCCGTCAGCGTGGCAATCGTCGGGGCCCAGGCAAGAACCGGCAGCACGACGCAAAGCGCCAGGCCCGACGCGATGATGACCTTGCGATTGCCAAGTCGATGGGTCAGCCAGCCCATGAAAGGCATCGAGATCATCGAACCGCCACCGAAGGCGAGGAGGATGAGCCCCAGCTGCGCGTCGTCCAGGCCCAGGCGCGATTTGGCGTACGGCACCATCGGCGCCCAGCTGGACATGGCTATGCCAGAAAGCAGAAAGATCAGCCGCGTCGCGCGTCGCGCCCTAGCAAGGGAGACACGGCCAGCCAGGGTTACATCGAGGGGCGCTCGCACTATGTCTCCGCAAAGGTGAGTCCGAATAGGGGTAAATGTACACAAACATGCACAAACGTGCAATCGAGTTGCCGAATTGCGCCGCTTTGCCTCCGCTCGGCATGCTTGTGCTGCCCATAGGACGAAGGAATGCAGGTATGCCAACCATCTTTACCCATGCCGCAGTACCGCTATTGCTGGGCGTTGCCGCCGGCAGGCAAAGGATCAGCCGACGCCTCCTCGGCGCTGGCGCGATCGCCGCGATGCTGCCCGATGCCGATACCCTGGGGTTCAAGCTGGGCATCGCCTACAACAGCGCCTTTGGACATCGCGGCGCCACGCATTCGGCGGTGTTTGCCCTGGCCACCGCACTTGTCGCCATGGCACTGTGGAAAGGGTTGCGCACTACGCCCTGGCGTGCCTTTGCTTTCGCCGGCTTGGCAGCGCTCTCACACCCCTTGCTCGACGCATTGACCGATGGGGGCCTCGGGGTTGCGCTTGCATGGCCATTCGACGGCGAACGCTTTTTCTTTCCATGGCGACCCATCGAAGTTTCCCCCATCGGCGCTCGCTTCTTCAGCGCGCGCGGCCTGACCGTGATCGGCTCGGAACTGCTCACGGTCGTGCTGCCGACAGTTGCCCTGGCGGCCTTGGTGCTGGTTTGGCGGCGCCGATGCGACGCCCGCCGGGAAATGCTGCACCACCACATGCAATAATAAAAAACTAGCCACAAAGCGACTCGATAATGTCCCGCCGACTCCTCGTCACTCATGCCCTGCCCTACGCCAACGGCCCGCTGCACCTGGGCCACATGCTTGGCTACATCCAGACCGATATCTGGGTTCGCGCGCAGCGAATGATGGGTAACGAGGTGATCTTCGTCGCCGCGGACGATGCACACGGCACGCCGATCATGTTGGCTGCCGAAAAGGCCGGCAAGACGCCGGAAGAGTTCATCGCCGAGATCCGCACCAGCCACGAAGCGGATTTCGCCGATTTCCATTTCAGCTACGACAACTACTACACCACGCACTCACCGGAGAATGGCGAGCTGGCGTCGTTGATCTATACCCGCTTGCGCGACGGCGGCTACATCGCGCGCCGCATGATCCAGCAGTTGTACGACCCGCAGAAGGAAATGTTCCTGCCGGACCGTTACATCAAGGGGACCTGCCCCAATTGCGGCACCGCCGACCAGTACGGCGACAACTGCGAGAACTGCGGTGCGACCTATGCGCCCACCGACCTGATCAACCCGTATTCGGTCATGTCCGGCGCCACGCCGGTACTGCGCGATTCGGAGCACTACTTCTTCGAGCTGAGCAAGTTCGAAACGCTGCTGCGCGACTGGTTTGCCGGCAAGTTCACCGGCGGCGCGCCGGTCATGAACAGCGGCGTGGCAGCCAAGCTTGGCGAGTGGCTGGACGGCGGCCTGAAGGACTGGGACATTTCGCGCGACGCGCCCTACTTCGGCTTCCCGATTCCCGACGCGCCGGGCAAGTTCTTCTATGTGTGGCTGGACGCGCCCGTCGGCTACCTGGCGAGCTTCAAGAACCTGTGCAATCGCACCGGCCTGCGCTTCGACGACTTCCTGGCGTCGGACAGCGATACCGAACTGCATCATTTTCTCGGCAAGGACATCATCAACTTCCATGGCCTGTTCTGGCCGGCCATGCTGCATGGCGCGGGCTTCCGCACGCCTACGGCGTTGCACGTCAACGGCTATCTGTCGGTCAACGGCGCGAAGATGTCCAAGTCGCGCGGCACCTTCATCAAGGCGCGCACCTATCTCGACTCCGGGCTCAATGCGGACTTCCTGCGTTATTACTTCGCCAGCGTGCTGGGCGATACGCCGGTCGATGCCGATCTTGATCTCAAGGCTTTCGAGGAGCGCGTCAATTCGCATCTGGTCGGCAAGTGGGTGAATATTGCCAGCCGCACCGCCGGCTTCGTGCAGAAGTTTTTTGACGGCCGCCTGGCCGCCGAGTTCGGCACCGAGGAAGCCGAGCTGTGGCAGACATTGCTGATGCACTACGGCGACATCGATGCGCTTTATCGCAGCGGCGAGTTCGCCGAGGTCACGCGCCGCTTCGTCACCATGGCCGACCTGGTCAACGGCCACATCGCGGCCAAAGCACCTTGGGTACTGGCCAAGGACGAAAGCCGTCGCGAAGAACTGCACCATGTATGTTCGTTCGCACTGGCGGCTTTCCGCATGTTGGCCGGCCTGCTCAAGCCGGTGCTCCCGGCCACTGTCGCTGCCGCAGAACAATTCCTCGACGCACCGATCGCCACCTTTGACGACGCGCGCGCCGAATTGCACAACCACACCGTCAACCCGTTCGAGCCATTGCTCGGCCGCATCGATCCGAAACAGGTCGAAGCCATGGTCGAGGCGTCCAAGGAATCACTTGGCGCAGAGGCACCGGCCGAACCGGTCAAAAAGAAACCGAAGGATGCAAGCAAGACCATGAGCGCCAACACCACGTCCGAGCCCGTAGAAGCCACCACCATCGGTATCGACGATTTCGCCAAGCTAGACCTGCGCGTCGGCAAGGTCGTCGCCTGCGAATTTGTAGACGGTTCGGACAAGCTGCTCCGTTTCGAACTCGATGCCGGTGCGCTGGGTACGCGGCAGATCTTTTCGGGCATCCGCGCCGCTTATGGCGAGCCGGAAAAACTGATTGGCCGTAGCGTGGTGTTTATCGCCAATCTGGCGCCACGCAAGATGCGTTTTGGCGTCTCCGAAGGCATGATCCTGTCGGCCGGCGAAGGCGGCAGCGACCTGTTCCTGCTGGATGCGGATCAAGGCGCGCAGCCCGGCGCAACGGTACGCTAAAAACGGCTGTCGTATGCCAGCAAGGACATGGCGACGCGCCGAGTGATCCGCGCGTCGTTTTCATTACCGCACAGGGAGTCCAATCGCATGCTGCTGATACATCGCCTTTTATTCGCCACGCCCCTGTTGCTTGCTGCGCACCTCGCCCATGCCGCCGATGACGACTGCGCCGAACGCGCCAAATCCATCGTGCAGCAGGCCTATCCCGCGGCAACGGTGACGGACGATGGGGCCTTTACCGTGAATGGCGCAGTCATCACCCTGCCGTCGGCCGATGGCTTCGGTAGCGGCCCTCATGCGATGGTCTGCAAAACGTGGCCGGCGCACCCCCAGTGGCTGCTGGTCGCCGTTCCCCTGATGACTAAAACAGGTGACGATGAAAACCAGGGCGATCTCGAGCTGCTGGTGCTCGACAAGACCAGCCTGAAAGTCCAGCAGCGCTTAAGGCTTAAAGGCCGCATGTCCGACGATGCCATCCAGATCCACAACGTTGCGCTGGACACGGCCCGATACCAGTTGGCACCGGACAACATCGCTTTTGGCCTTCGCCTTACCCAGGCAAACAACTCGCACGCCAGCCCCTTCGAAGAAACGGACCTTTGGCTTTATGCGATGGATCACGGTCAGTTGCGCCCGGTACTGGACGGTATTGTCATCGCCAGGAGCAATGGCGAATGGGACACCAAGTGCGCCGGAACCTTCGACAGTGCCACTCGCACGCTGGCGATGGACTCGGCCACTCACCATGGTTATGCCGACATCCTCGTGACGGAAAAAGCCACCACGGATGTCTCGATAGACGGCAAGGATGGCCAGTGCGACGAAAAACCGAGCATCCAAAAAAAGCAGAACTATCGCCTTGGCTATGACGGCAAGACCTTCCCGGTGCCCGAACCACTGAGGCCGCTAGGATGAGCGAACTGGTTGACCGCATCGATGCCTTGTTGCCTCAAACGCAATGCGAGCAATGTGGTTATCACGGCTGCCGGCCTTATGCAGAAGCCATCGCCCGTGGCGATGCGCCCATCAACTACTGCCCACCCGGTGGCGAGGCCGGCATTGCCAAGCTGGCGACCCTGCTGGATCAACCCGTCCTGCCCCTCGATCCCGAACACGGTATCGAAAAACCGCGCATGCTTGCGCGTATTGTCGAAGCCGATTGCATCGGCTGCACCAAATGCATCCAGGCTTGCCCGGTTGACGCCATCGTCGGCTCAGCCAAATGGATGCATACGGTCATAGTCGACGACTGCACCGGTTGCGAACTATGTATTCCCGCCTGCCCGGTCGATTGCATCGACCTGGAGCCGATGCCTCTGGCGCAGATCGATCAGGCTCATGCCGATCAGGCGAGACAGCATTTCCAACGCCGTGAGACGCGTCTGGCGCAACAACGCGAACGGCGCGATGCAGAACTGGCAGCACGCAAGGCAGAAGTCGACACACAGGCCGGCCCGGTCAACCCTGTGCTGGCCGCACTGGCCCGCGCCAAGGCAAAACAGCAGGATTCCACATCGTGAAGCGTGCCGATATTGTCGAAATGTTCTCGCGCCCGCGTGAACTCGATCCCCACCCAACCACCGAACTGACCTACACCACACCTTTCGAATTGCTGGTCGCGGTGGTGCTGTCGGCACAGGCGACCGACGTCGGCGTCAACAAGGCCACCAAGAAACTCTATCCGGTGGCCAACACACCGCAGGCCATGCTCAAGCTCGGCGAAGAAAAGCTGAAGAAATACATCAGCACGATCGGGCTGTTCAACGGCAAGGCCAAGAACGTAATAGCTCTGTCGCGCATCCTGGTCGAGCAATACGACAGCGAGGTGCCCGATACGCGCGAAGCGCTGGAGGCGTTACCTGGCGTGGGCCGCAAAACGGCGAATGTCGTACTCAATACCGCTTTCGGTCACGCGACCATTGCCGTAGATACGCATATTTTTCGCGTCTCCAACCGTACCGGCCTTGCGCCCGGCAAGGATGTGCGCGCGGTCGAAGACAAGCTTGAAAAGAACGTACCGGCCGAATTCAAACAGGACGCTCATCACTGGTTGATTTTGCATGGCCGGTACGTGTGCAAGGCGCGCAAGCCGGAATGTCCGCGTTGCGTAATTCGTGACTTGTGCGTTTACAAACAGAAAACTGTTGAATAACCGCAATCTGCAGGAGTGACCTCGGGGAACCTCTAAAAACCCTGGGTGAATCCGGCCGCTGCGCGGCCTGTGAATGGTCAACAGTAAACAGAGAAAGCCAAAAGCGTTGAACTGGCGAGGCTTGGCTTTTCCTGTTTGCCATTTACAGCGCCGAAGGCGCGATCTGACAGGCCACGCAGTGGCCGACTTTCCGGTTTTTCGAGGTTCCCTGAAGTCGCTGCTACAAAAACGTGCCCGCTCCGGCCGATACGAGAGGGAGGCGTCGGCCGGAACGGGCACTCGTCAGGCAGCTTTCTTCTGCCCTTCGACCCTGCGATTGAGCTCATCCCAATCGACTACCAACTCGCATCCGCGCGAGGACGCGCTACGACTCCAATCGCGTAACAACTCAAGGCACGCCTGATCCACATGGTGCAGGCGATCGACCACCAGTTTCAGGCTCGTGTTGGGCGGCACCTGCTCCAGCGTACGCGCCATGCTCGGCACCTTCAGGAACGTGGCGGAGCCCTCCAGATGGAGCGAGGCGTTGCCCGGTTCATCGTGGTGATCCAGGCCGATCTTGAGCTTCGACGACAGTAGCGCCAGACGGAACAACGAAGCGGCGAAACCAATGATTACGCCAGTCAGCAGGTCGGTGGCAACGATCGCCAATGTGGTCGCCAGATAGACCACCGCCGTACCCTTGCCGTAGGCCGCCAGCGACTTCATCTGCTTCAGGTTGATCATCTTCACCCCGGTGAAGACCAGGATGCCGGCCAGACAGGCCACCGGCGTCATACGCAGCAACCACGGCAACAACAGGGCAAACACCAGCATCCATGCGCCATGCATGATGGCAGCCATGCGCGTAGCCGAACCGGCTTGCACATTGGCCGCGCTACGCACGATCACGCCGGTCATCGGCAACGCACCCAGGAAACCGCAAAGCACATTGCCTATGCCTTGCGCCGTCAGCTCACGGTCGTACTTGGTGCGTGGGCCATCATGCATGCGATCCACGGCCGCCGCGGACAACAGCGTCTCAGCGCTGGCAATGAACGCGAATGTCGCGGCCGCGATCAACATGGACGGCTGCAGCACGTTGGCGAAATCGCTCAGGCCCGGCAGGCTGATGGCGGCAAACAGGTTCGACGGCACGTCGACCTTGTTTACGTCGACCGCGAAGAACTGCACGATTGCCGTCAATGCAACCACCGCCAGCAACGCACCCGGCACGAAACGCAGCTTGGCCGGACGCAGTTTTTCCCAGGCCAGCATGATCGCAATCGTGCCGACGCCAACACCCAGGGCTGCCAGGTTGCCACCGCCTTCGATACCGCGGATGGCATCCATCATGGCCGGCGGCCATGCAGCGAAGTTTTCCAGGCCCCGTGCCTTGGGCAGGGCATCGATCAACACATGCAGCTGCGAGGCGACGATCAGGATACCGATGCCCGACAGCATGCCGGCAATCACTGCGGGCGACGTCATGCGGAACCAGACACCGGCGCGACACAGGCCGGCAACCACCTGAATGACGCCGGCCAGCAGGACAACCGGGCCAAGCGCAGCGATGCCGTGCTCACGCACAAGCTCGAACACCAATACCGCCAAGCCTGCCGCCGGGCCACTTACCTGCATGGGAGAGCCGGCAAAGATGCCGACCACGATGCCGCCGATAATGCCGGTAATCAGCCCGGTCGCCGGCGGCATGCCCGATGCGATGGCGATGCCCATGCATAAGGGTAACGCGACCAGAAAGACGACAACCGAACCCAACAGGTCGCGCCCGAAAAATCCATTCAAAAAATAAGCACGCATCACCAATTCCTTAAGCCGCATTTGCCGAAACAGGCGTCAGGAAGCGCGCATGCGGCGTCGCATCCGGCACCTCGCCCGACTGCGGGTCGAGCTTGACGAATTGACCCGCGAGCGCATCGAAGGCTGTGATCTCCGCGTGCTCGATATCGTAGATCCAGCCGTGGATGCTCAAGTTTCCCGTGGCGATGGCCGCGGCAACGGCAGGCAGGGTGCGCAGGTGTTCCAACTGGCCGACTACGTTCTCTTCGGTGAGACGACGCACTGTCTCGGCGTCGGTCAGGGTGCCGCCATATTCGGCCACCACATAGCGCGCCACATCCGCATGCTTGAGCCAGGCCTGCACGGATGGCTTGTTATGCAGCGCGGCCGGGTTCATCAACGCCTTCATCGCTCCGCAATCGGAATGACCGCAGATCACGATGTGCTGTACCTCCAGCACCTTGACGGCGTATTCGATCGCAGCGACGACACCGCTCACATGCTGGGCGTAGGGCGGCACGATATTGCCGATGTTGCGGTAGACGAACAGGTCACCCGGCTGAGTCGAGAAAATCATCTCAGGCATCACGCGCGAGTCAGCGCAGGTGATGAACAGGGTATGTGGATTCTGCTTGTCGGCCAGGCGCTTGAACAGCTCACGCTGCTCGGGAAAGACTTCGCGGCGAAAAAGGTCGAAACCTTCAATCAATCGTTTCATGGTCGTGATCTCGTTCGGGTATGGCAGTGGGGTGTCGGAAACTGTCCACGACGCTGCGCGCCGATCATTCGGCGAAAGCAAAAGCGGGACGTGGGAATCGAGATGCAGCCAGGAGAAGGCCAGCCGATATCGCGCCTGAAAGGCGCCTACGGAAACCCTTGCAAACATGGCACGCCGGACAGGCGCACCGAACCCTGGCTCGGGATTAGACCGATGGAGGCCGCGGAGTCAGGGCTCCGCAATGACTGAAGCCTGCGCAGTTCGCAGGAAGTGGTGCATCCGCTGAACGGGTCTGCAGCACCACGGCAAACAAGTCCGGGACAATCACGCTCTCGTCGATGTCGGCGTTGTCGTAGACGACACCTGACTTGGCGAGATCACCGTGCTCCCGATCCGGCTTATCAGTCTGGTCGACATGCGCCGATGACGTCACCTGACCAAACATCTGCTCGAACTGATTCGAGGACGCAAACAAAGACGTCGCCACAGCCAAAAGCATGCCCAGGAGGCATGTGAGGCAAAAGAATGTGTGGCGGCGAATATGTTGCATAGCAAGAAAACTATCCAAACGAAGCGAGTTAGGCAACCCCCTACATGAAAAGTTCCATAACAAAAGCTGCGAAACCGGCGTGGCCGCTGGCTTTCACAAAATACATAAGCTACGCAAAAGCAAACACGGCGATCATCCCCAAGGTATAAAACGCCATCAGGCCATCCTTCCATCGCCGCGACGCCACGATATAGCCGAGCATGCACATACTTCTGGTAGAAGACGACATCGAGCTGGGCGAAGCGATCAAGCATGCGCTTGAGCAACAGTCGTACGCGGTGACCTGGCTCAACGACGGGCGCCAGGCCATGGCGGCGATGGGCGACGGCTCAATCGATCTTGTGCTGCTGGATCTGGGCCTGCCCGGTAAGGACGGCCTGGACGTGTTGGCCGAAGCAAGGCGCGATGGCGTAAAGACTCCCATCCTCGTCATGACCGCGCGCGATGCCCTGGAAACGCGCATCCGCGGGCTTGACCTTGGCGCGGACGACTATCTGGTCAAACCGTTTCACCTCGGCGAACTGGCCGCACGCATCCGTTCGTTGACGCGGCGCGCGCAAGGCCTGGCAGACAACCTGGTGGAAGTCGGCGGCCTGCGGCTGGACCTGGCCACCATGGAAGTCGCCTTCCGCGGCAACAGCGTCACCCTCACCCGCCGCGAGTTTGCCGTGCTGCGCATCCTGATGGAGCGCGCGGGACGCATCGTGCGGCGCGAGGCACTGGAGAATTCCGTCTACGGTTTTGACACCGTGGTCGATCGCAACGCCATCGAGGTACAGGTGCACTGGCTGCGGCGCAAGCTGAGCGCCGATGTCATCCATACGGTACGAGGCATCGGCTACATGATCCCGCGAGATCCCAAATGAAGGATCCCACATGAGAACGGCCAGCCTGCGCACACGCCTCACCTGGCTGATCATCGCTGTCCTGGTGGTCGTGCTGATTCCGCTGGGCGCGATCAGCTACCGGCGCGAACAACGTGAAATGAATCAGCTGCTCGACGGCCGACTGGCACAGGCCGGCCGCACGCTTGGCAGCTTGATCGCCAGCAGCCAGACCTCGTTCCCGGCCCCTTCGTCGTCCGGCCTCACGCTGCCCAGCGACGTGCAGCGCGGCAGCGTGGTCGTTTCGGTGCACCCACGCAACTACGAGCCCGAAGTCGGCTTTCAGGCCTACGACCCGCAGGGGAAGCTGATTGCTGCAACGGCAAACCTGGCCGATCTAACCGCGCCGTCCGACGCAGAGCGCGGCTTCAGCGACCTTTACCATAACGATCATCGCTGGCGCATCTTCACGCTCAAGAATCGCTTCGGGCTGGTCATCCGCATCGGCGAACGCTACGACAACCGCCGCGATATCACCCGCGGCCTCGTGCTGGAACACAGCCTGCCCTTGCTGATCGGGCTCCCATTGCTGGCGATCCTGGTCAGTCTCGCCGTGAAGCGCGGCCTGCGTCCGCTGGACTTGTTGACACGCCTGCTGGCCAGGCGAACACCAGGGAGCCGGCAACCGATCTCGCTCGAACGCACGCCGCAGGAAATCAAGCCGCTGATCGTGACGCTCAACCAGCAATTGGAGCGACTGGAAGATGCGATCGAACGCGAACATCGCTTTGCCAGTGACGTCGCGCATGAACTGCGCACTCCCCTGGCCGCGACCATGATCCATCTGGAAAGCGCGCTCATTGCGGACGACACCAGCGAAGTCGAATTTACCTTGAAGAACGCGCAACGCAGCCTGGCCAGGCTCGGCCGACGCATCGAACAGATTCTGGCCATCGCGCGCCTGGAGGCGGGCGCCGCGTCGCAACGCCGCATGCCGCTGGACTTGATCACGATCGCTACCGAGGTCATCGAGGAGCTCGCGCCCACGATTGCGGAAAAGGACATTGCGCTGAGCCTAAATCATGACGAAGGCGAGCTGAGGGTGTCTGGCCACGAGGTGGCATTGACGGCGATGTTCCGCAATCTGATTGAAAACGCCTTGCGCTACACGCCGCAAGGCGGCCAGGTCGATATCGCGGTGACACGCGCCGACTCGCTGGCGGTGATCGATATCTGCGATGACGGCCACGGGATTCCAGCCGAACGAAGGCAAGCGGTATTTCAGCCATTTCATCGCGAGACCGAGAGCGCGTCACAGGGTTTTGGCCTTGGCCTGAGTATCGTGCAACGCGCGGTACAACTGCACGATGCACAGATCGAGTTGCTCGAATCGCCGCTTGGGCATGGCTTGTTGGTACGGATTCGGATGCAGGCGCTGCCTGGTTGATCGCATCACCCCTCTTCGCCTGGCTCTGCCGGGGAGAGGGCCAGGGTGAGCAAACTTTCGCCCGGAACCAACAGCGACAGACAGGCAAGCACTACACGCTCCCCACGCAAAAAGGTTTCCACAAGCATCGGCGCCCATCATGGGCCTGGGTACTTCCGCCCGAAGCACGCCAGGCGCTCATTGCCGATGATCAGCTCATGGATCGCCCGACGCAGCGACAACCAACCGGTTGTCACGCGTGCGTCATACAAGCCCGGTTCGGAGCGCCGCACATGCTAGCGCTCGTCCGCATCGCCCTCTCCCGGCCCTACACCTTCATCGTGCTGGCGCTGGTCATCCTGATCGCCGGCCCGCTGGCGGCATTGCGTACGCCGACCGACATCTTTCCCAATATCGGCATTCCCGTGATCAGCGTGGTGTGGTCCTACAACGGCCTGCCGCCGGATCAGATGTCCGGCCGCGTGATCTATTACTACGAACGCCAGCTCACCACGGCTGTGAACGATATCGAGCATATCGAATCGCAGTCGCTGCCTGGCGTGGGCATCGTGAAGATCTTCTTCCAGCCAGGCGTGGACATTCGCACCGCCACCGCACAGGTCACTTCTATCTCGCAGACGGTGGTCAAGCAGATGCCGCCGGGTATCACGCCGCCACAGATCCTCAACTACAACGCTTCGACCGTGCCCGTGCTGCAGATGGCACTGTCCAGCACGGAACTGTCCGAAGCGAACATCCGCGACATCGCGCAGAATTTCATGCGTCCTACGCTGATCTCGGTGCCAGGCGTGGCGATTCCCACGCCTTACGGCGGCAAGCAGAAACAGGTCACACTGGACCTCAATCCGCAGGCATTGGCTGCCAAGGGCCTTTCCGCACAGGACGTCGGCAACGCGTTGAACGCGCAGAACCAGATTATTCCCGTCGGCACGGCGAAGATCGGCACGTACGAATATCACGTTCAACTCAACAACAGTCCCACCTTGATCGACGAGCTCAATCGCCTGCCGATCAAGACCGTCAATGGCGCCACCATCACCATTGGCGACGTGGCGCATGTCCGTGACGGCTCGCCGCCGCAGAACAACATCGTACGCGTGGATGGCAAGCGTGCCGTGCTGATGCCTGCACTGAAGAATGGCAATGCGTCGACACTCGACGTGGTGGCCGGGATCAAGAAACTGCTGCCGCTGATCCAGGAAACCCAGCCCAAATCGCTGAAGATGAACCTGCTGGCCGATCAGTCGTTGTTCGTGAAAGCGGCGATCAGCTCCGTCGCCCGCGAGGGCATCATCGCGGCGCTGCTGACCTCGATCATGATCCTGCTGTTCCTTGGCAGCTGGCGTTCGACCGTGATCATCGCGCTATCGATCCCCTTGTCGATCATGTCGGCCATCGCTCTGCTCGCCGCGTTCGGCCAGACACTCAACGTGATGACACTCGGCGGCCTGGCGCTGGCGGTAGGTATTCTCGTGGACGACGCCACGGTGACGATCGAAAACATCAACTGGCACCTTGAACAAGGCAAGGACGTGATGACCGCCATCATGGATGGCGCCAAGCAGATCGTGACGCCAGCCTTCGTATCGCTGCTGTGCATCTGCATCGTGTTCGTGCCGATGTTCATGCTCAACGGCATTGCCGGCTTTCTGTTCCGCCCGATGGCGCTAGCGGTGATCTTCGCCATGGCCTCCTCGTTCGTGCTGTCGCGGACTCTGGTGCCGACGCTGGCGATGTACCTTCTCAAGCCGCATCGCACCGAAGCCGGCAATGGCGACCATCCAGAAGACCCATACATCAATCATCACGAGGGCGATCAGCACCCATCGCGCAAACGCAACGCATTCGTGCACGCCCTGGTACGCTTTCAGCGTGGCTTCGAACAACGTTTCACGCGTATACGCGATGTCTACTACGCCACGCTGACGGTGGCGCTGGGCAACCGTAAACGCTTCGTCATCGGCTTCCTCGCCTTCGTGCTGGTGTCGTTTGCACTGGTGCCCACGCTGGGGCGTGATTTCTTCCCCGCGATCGATTCCGATTCGATCGCCATGCACGTGCGTGCGCCGATGGGTACACGCGTGGAGGAAACGGCCGCCGAATTCGATCGCATCGAACGCGCCGTGCGACAGGTAATTCCACCCGATCAGCTCGACACCGTCATCGATAATATCGGCCTGCCATTGAGTGGCACCAACCTCGTCTATAACAGCAGCGGCACGATCGGCCCACAGGACGGTGACATCCAGGTCGTATTAAAGGATGGTCACCAGCCCAGCGCCGATTTCGTCAAGACATTGCGCGAGAAACTGCCGCGAGAATTTCCGGGCACGCAATTTGCGTTTCTGCCTGCGGACATGACCAGCCAGATTCTCAACTTCGGTGCGCCGGCTCCGCTGGATGTATCCATTGCTGGCCGCGATCGACTCGGCAACGAAGCCTATGCCATGGAGATCATGAAAAAGTTGCGGGCCATCCCCGGTATCGCCGACGTGCGCCTGCAACAGAGTTCGAGCTACCCGCAGCTCAACGTGCAAGTGGATCGTATTCGCGCCGACAGCCTGGGCATCACCGAACGCGATGTCACCAACAGCATGGTCGCGTCGCTGGCCGGCAGCTCGCAGGTAGCACCGGCGTTCTGGCTGAACCCGAAGAATGGCGTTTCGTACGCTATCGTCGCGGCGACACCGCAGTACCTGATGGATTCGATGTCCGACCTCACCGGCCTACCGGTGACATCATCCAACGAGCACGCAACGCAGATACTCGGTGGGCTGGCTTCGTTTACGCGCGGCCCCAGCGAGGCTGTGGTTTCGCACTACAACATCATGCCTGCATACGATATCTACGCCGCCATCCAGGGCCGCGATCTCGGTGGTGTGGCCCAGGACGTGCAGAAAGTACTGGATGGCTTTGCCAAGACACGCCCGAAAGGCACGCTGGTGAGCCTGCATGGCCAGGTCGGCACCATGAACGAAGCCTTTGGTGGCCTCATCTTCGGCCTGATCGGCGCGGTCGTGCTGATCTACCTGTTGATCGTGGTCAATTTCCAATCCTGGCTCGACCCGTTCGTCATCATTACCGCCTTGCCCGCGGCTCTGGCTGGCATCGTATGGATACTGTTCCTCAGTCACACCAGCCTATCCGTGCCGGCGCTCACCGGGGCGATCATGTGCATGGGCGTGGCCACCGCAAACTCGATTCTCGTGGTGAGTTTCTGCCGCGAGCGGCTGGCCGAACATGGCGACCCGCTCAGGGCCGCACTCGAAGCCGGCTTCACCCGCTTCCGTCCGGTATGCATGACGGCGCTGGCGATGATCATCGGCATGCTGCCGATGGCACTCAGCCAGGAACAGAACTCGCCCCTGGGCCGCGCGGTGATCGGTGGCCTATTGTTCGCCACGTTTGCCACGCTGCTATTCGTGCCGGTGATCTTCTCGATCGTGCATGGCCGTATCGCGCCCGCACCTGCTACGCCTCGTCTACTCGGAGATACTCCCCATGTCGCATGACGCCATCGCCGCGACACCCACACGCCCGCCCCGCCTGCGACTGGCCATCACGGTCGGTCTAGGCCTTGCCGTTGCTGCCGTGGTGATCGGGCTTTCCCTGCGCAGCGTCGAATCGCGCAGCCTCGTCAAATGGACCGATGCGCAACTGGTGCCCACGATCCAGACGATCGAAGCGGGCACCAGCAGCGGTTCGCAAAGCATGACCCTGCCCGGCCACCTGGATGCATGGATCAGCGCGCCGATCCATGCACGCGTCGGCGGTTACCTGAAAAGCTGGAACGCGGACATCGGCGACAAGGTCAAGGCCGGCGATGTACTCGGTGTGATCGATACACCTGAACTGGATCAACAATACGAACAGGCCAAGGCCGAGCTGGTCCGCGCACAAGCAAACGTTCGCCTGGCCGAGACCACGGCCAAGCGCTGGCAGAACTTGTTGCAGTCGCGCTCTGTCTCCAAACAGGAATCGGATGAGAAAGCTGGCGAAGCCGAAAGCGCACGCGCCAACGTGCTTGCCGCCAAGGCGGATGTGGATCGCATCGCCGCACTGGAATCGTTCAAGCGAATCACCGCTCCGTTCGACGGCACGGTCACTACCAGGCATACGGATATTGGTGACCTGATCTCGGCCAACAACGAGAGCGGAGCTCCCCTCTTCACCGTGGCAGACACCAGCAAGATGCGCCTGTATGCGGAAGTACCACAGGGCTACGCGTCGTCGATCAAACCGGGGATGCAGGTACAGCTCACCGTACTGGGCCATGGCGGCGAAACCGTGACCGGTACGCTGATCGGCAACTCCAGCGCGATCAATCAATCCTCCGGTACGCTGCTGGCACAGTTTCGCGTAGACAACCCACGCAACGATCTCCTGCCCGGCGATTTTGCCGAAGTGCACCTGCCAGTGGTTGGTGATCCCCATACTGTCACGGTGCCTGCCACGACCTTGCTGTTCCGCGCGGCAGGCCCGCAGATCGCAGTCATGGGCGGAGACCGTCGCGTCACGCTACGCGATGTGCACATCGCGATGGATCTTGGCGATCGCCTGCAAATCGATCACGGACTGCAGCCGGGGGACCGCATCATCGACCACCCTTCCGATTCGCTGATGCAGGGCGATCAGGTACAGGAAGCATCGACGCGCGAGGAGCCAGGCCATGCCAAGGCGGATTGAATCGGTCTCATCGCTTTGGCGTGCCATGGCGCTGGCCGTGTTGTTGGCACTGGGCGGTTGCTCGCTCGCCCCGGCCTATCAACGTCCGGATGTCGGCAAGTTGCCCGATAGCTACCAGGGTGCGGCGGCGCCGGACGGCTGGACCACCGCGGCGCCGGGCGATGCCACTTCGCGCGGTTCCTGGTGGGCTGTCTATGACGATCCGAATCTCAACACATTGGAGGATCGGCTCAACAAGAACAATCCGAACATCGCCGTAGCGCTAGCCCGCTACCAGGCATCCCGCGCTTTCGAGCAACAATTGCATGCGAGCACAATGCCCCATGCCGGCGTGTCCGCCAGTCCGACCAACGACCGTCAGTCGGACAACCGACCGACACGTGGCGCCAACCAACCCAACGAATACGATGGCGACACGCTGCAGTTCTCCGCTGACTACGAATTCGATCTATGGGGCCGTATCCGCAATGAAATTGCCGCGGGGCGTGCGCAAAGCGATGCAGCGGCAGCCGACCTCGCATCGGCGCAACTGAGCCTGCAGGCGCAATTGGCCGACCTGTACATGAAGCTGCGCGGCTACGACGTACAAGCGCGAATATTGCGCGATTCGCTCGATGCGTTCCGGCAGGGCCAGGACATGACACAGCAGCGCATGGAGGGAGGCGTGTCCTCAGGCCTGGATGTGGCGCGCGCGAATGCGCAGTACGCCGATGCGCAAGCACAGACCTCGGAGCTCCGTGCGCAACGCGCACTCACCGTTCATGCAATCGCGGCACTTATCGGCGAACCGGCCTCGAATTTTTCATTGCCCGAGCAAGCCGAATCACTCGCGATTCCAGCGATACCTTTGGGCGTACCTTCGACATTGCTGCAGCGTCGCCCCGATATCGCCTCCGCCGAACGGCGAACGTTTGCCGCCAACGCAAACATCGGCGTGGCGCGTGCGGCTTTCTATCCCACGCTCAGCCTGAGCGCGGCATTCGGCTGGCAGGACACCGGCCATGGCAACCTGTTGAGCGTCGGCAATCGCTTCTGGGCACTGGGGCCGATCGCATCGCTGAACCTTTTCGATGGTGGCCTGCGGCGTGCGCGCCTGGCCCAGGCGCGCGCCGAACTCGACGCCGCTTCGGGTCAGTACCGTGCCGTTGTTCTCAATGCTTTCCAGCAGGTCGAAGACAATCTGTCGCTGCTGCAGGAGCTCGGTCACGAGGCCTCGCAGGAAGACGCTGCCGCCGCAGCGGCAAAAGAATCGCAGACGCTTGCCACCAATCGCTATAAGGAAGGCGTGGTGAGCTACCTCGATGTCGTCAGCGCGCAAACCACCGCGCTGCAGGCCGAACGCACCGCCGAGCTGGTACGCACACGCAGGTTGCAGGCGAGCGTGGATCTGATCCGCGCGCTCGGCGGTGGGTGGCAGGCTCCATCCACGGAAGCACAAGTCACGGAACGATAGAAAGGCAAGTGCCTTAGCTACCGTCACGCGATGCGCCGTCGATATGGCGGTCAATGCCGCTCGCCCCGGCTATGGCGCCGCCTGTCCCAAATCGCGTGCGCTCGCGGCAAGGACGCCGCAGGCTGGTTCGTCGCCTCGCACGGTTATCAAAAGTCGTTGAGCCGGTCGTCGACCCGTGGACAGGGGCTGCTTCCATTGAGGTTCTCGATGCGATCTCCCGCACTGCTCAAGCTCTCCCTGGCCGTCATCGTTGGTGTGTCTCTTGGCTCGCCGGTCCGTGCAGCGGATGCCGGCGCCCAGGCGCTGGTTTCCCAGGCACTGAAGGCCATGGGCCAACATCACGATCTGCACGATCTGGCCGCATTGCGTACCGAAACGATTGGCGCGAACTGGGACATCGTCGAGTTCGACCATGCCGATGCGCCTTATGTATTCGAAGGCGCCACTCACGCATCCGTGATTGAGGATCTACGCGGTCATCGTCGCTTGACCGATACTACCCAGCTCGGTGCTGGCGCGGCGCCCGTGCAAATGCATACCCGAGTCCTGCTGACGTCGGTCGAAGAACGCACCGATATGGTGATGGCCGGACATCCACCGATGACAACGCGTTACGATGCGCCGCCAGCATGGCAGGTGGACGAACCTATCGACACGCTGCTGCTGGCAGAGCAGGCGCGCGATCTGACCAAAGAAGCGGATGCGGCACCGCACGGCATTCCGCAACACGTCGTTTCCTTCCATGCCGGGCGCTATCCGGTGCGCGTGTTCCTCGATGCAAGCACGGGGCTGCCCAGCGCCATCGAAGTCAGGCGTGTGCTGACCCGTGCCAACAGCATTGACGTCGCCTATAACGCCATGGGCGACCTTGTCGATCGCACCGAGCTGATGAATTACGCCGTATTCGACGGCATACGCTATCCAGTGCAATCGGATCTGTTCCGCAACGGCGTGCTCTTGAGTACCGCAATCCGTAGCGAGGTGCATCCGCTGGCAAGCCTGGATGGGGACGCATTTGCCCTGCCCGACACAGATGTGCCCGTATCGCACACCACCGTCGACGAAGTCGCACTTGGCGAGCCGATCGGACTGGCGCCAAACCCACAGGCGCCGATCGCGGAGATCGCACCGGGCATCGTGCAGATTCCCGGCTCATGGTTCAGCACCATCGTGCGCCAGGACGACGGGCTGGTGATCATCGATGCTCCGATCTCCGCCGGGTACTCACGCAAGGTGCTCGACGAGGCGGCCCGACGCTTCCCCGGTGTGCCCGTCAAGGCACTAGTCACCTCCACTGCGTTCTATTGGCACATTGCCGGTGTACGCGAATATGCCGCGCGCGGCATTCCAATCTATGTTCGCGATCGAAACGCACCGTTGATTCGCACCATGCTGAGCGCGCCACATACGCTGATACCCGACGCGCTCGCCACCCATCCTGTCGCACCGATCATTCGCCCTGTTTCGAAAGCAACGCTCATCGGCAAGGGGCGTAACGCGATCGTGCTTTATCCGATCACCGAAGGCGAGCAGCCGATGGAGATGACCTGGATCGCCGATGCGCATCTTTTGCATACAGGGGAAATGGCGATGCCACTGGGCTTGAATGGCGCCTTGATACAACCAGAAGCCCTGCTGGAATTGAAAAAATCTGTCGAGGCGACGCCGATCGCCACGGACGGATTGCACATGATCGGGATGCACATGAGGCCTACCGCATGGGATGTACTGCTGAAAGCGGTGAGGGATGCGGGAATCTGAATGGCATGGTGACCTGGCGAGCGTTTATCCCCGCCTCCCTCGCGTGCTCACGGTGATGCGACTTTTTTCCTGATGGCAAAAAAGCAAACGGCGGGCAATGCCCGCCGTTTTTCCGTCCATGGGTCGAACTCCCTTCCGATAATCGTAAAGCTTAGAACGGGTAGTAGCGGAAGCTGGTGAAGAACATATCGTCT
>Ga0105240_10001756_pt1 | contig 36608 bp, 35 predicted proteins | sample KBSC54metaG_FD_80426 | JGI IMG/M metagenome (GOLD analysis project Ga0105240, IMG submission 80426) | Corn rhizosphere microbial communities from Kellogg Biological Station, Michigan, USA - KBS C5-4 metaG | ecosystem: Host-associated > Plants > Roots > Rhizosphere > Soil | place: Michigan, USA... | reverse complement strand
CCCAGGGCCGCGACGAGGATCATCTGGGCCACACCATGGAATGGGTGCGCCACCATGACCGCTATGAGCAGTCATCGCCGGCGAAGGCAGCGCCGGCGGCCGGCTCCTGCTGCGCGGCGCGCTCCTGAAGGCCCTGGACCGCGGCGCTGACCCTGACCGGCATGCCGTTGATCGCACGATGAAGCAGCCGATGCCATGAAACGAGTGGAGTTCCACCCAGCCGCCGCCAGTGGCGTCTCCATGGACGAGCGCTACATCGTCGAGATCTTCGACGACGTGCGAAGCGGCGCGCGGCCCGTGGCGCTGGGCTACGCCTTGTTCCGGCGCCACGATGGCGTGTGTTGCGTCAACCTGCTGTCGCGTGGCACCCATGACGAGGGTCATGCACAGGCCGTGCTGGCTGCGTTTCAGACGTTCATCGAGGGTGCGCGCACGTTGGCAGAGGTTGCGCCGCGGGAGGCGAGCTTCTCCAGCGCATGAGCACTGTCAAACCAATTCGATCTGCAGCTTGCGGCCCACCAGGGCAGCGGCGCGCTGCAGGGTCGAGAGCGTCACGTCGCGATGGGGATCGAGCAGCCGGTCGACCTGCGAACGGCTGGTCTTCAGCATGACGGCCAAGCGTGCCTTGCTCAGCGACTGCTTCTTCATCGCCTCGGTCAGTTGCCAGACCACGACTTCCTTGATCGCCAGCGCCTGGGTCTCCTCGAAGACACCTTCTTCCTCGAGGAGGCTGTCGAGACTCGATCCGTGATGCCGCCTGCTCATGCTTTCAGCTCCTTCCGGCGCTTGCGCACCAATGCGAGTTCGTCGTCGGGCGTCTTCTGCGACTTCTTGATGAAGGCATGGAGGGCGACGAGAACGCCTTCATCGATGCACAGCAACACGCGGGCGATGCGATTGCTGGGCAGTTCCTGACCGACCGCAAGACGATCCGGCGCATCCTTTCTGCATGCCTCCCCCACGACCCATATGTACCACAAAAGGTACACAAAATGCAAGCTGCTCCGAGTCTCGCCAGCCGGCAACTTCCGTCGACCCGCCTGTCGCGCCACGTCGCACCCTCCAGGGCCTTTCAAGCGACGCATAAACCGCCCCAAGCCATTGATCCACAAGGACTTTCCGAGTCCACCTGTGAGTGGCACATGGCTTGCGCTGCAGCACCCGGCATCCAGTCCGCCGAAAGACTCCCGAAGGTCACAGCTCATGCAACCACAAGCTCATCGTCTGACCCTGCAGGTCCTCCGTCTCGACAACCGCCCGGTGACGGCGACCCTGCAGAAAGTATTCGACGAACAAGGCGGCACGATCGGCCGCGCGGCACAGAACGACTGGGTCCTGCCCGACCCGTCGCGCTTCCTGTCGGCTCATCATGCGACCGTGTTTTTCGAGCAAGGCAGCTTCCGCCTGGTCGACTGCAGCACGAACGGCATCTATGTCAATGACGAAGCCGAGCCGCTGGGACCGGGACGCATCGCGGCGCTGTCGCAAGGCGACAAGCTTCAGCTCGGCGACTACGAGGTCGGCGTCGCCATCGCAGCGCCCGAGGCAAGCCGCGCGCCGGCGGCAGCAGGCGGCGTCGCGAGAACGCTCGATCCGCTGCAGCTGCTCGATGCCCACGCCAAGGCCCCGGAACGTGCAGCGGCAGCGAGCGAGCCTTCTCATCGCGAACCCTGGTTCGATGCCGGCCGGGCGCCTGATGCGGTGGCCACGGTGGGCGAGAGCGCCATCGTCGACCCGCTCGCCCTGCTGAGCCCGTCTTCGCCCGCACTCCAAGCGCGCGCCCTGCCGAGTCTCGGGCTGGCCACCGAGCGGGACGACGCGCCGATGCTGGCAAGCTTCTTCCAGCCGCCGGCAGCCGCGGCTCCGGTGCCCGAGGACTGGTTCAAGACCGGCGTCACGATCGCACCCACGGCACCGCAGGAGACCCCGCCGCGCGCCGCGTCGCCGTCGCCGGCCATGGCGGCGGCCGTGAAGTCCGTCGCCCCGCCGACGCTCCGTCCTGCCGCGGTCCCGGCCGTCGACACCCTCGCCACCGACACCCTGCAAGCCGCCCTCGACATCCTGCTCCGCGCAGCCGGCCTCGACCCCGCCCGCGCCCCGCGCGACGCCGATCCCCGTCAGACCTTGCAGACCCTCGGCAGCGTGCTGCACGACTCGGTGGCGGCATTGCGCGACTTGATGCTGCAGCGCTCCACGACCCGCCAACGCCTTGGCCTCGCCGCCACCTGCATCACGCCGCGCGACAACAACCCGCTGAAGTTCTCGGCACGCGGCGTCGCCGAAGTCATCGACAGCTTCCTGTTCGACCACGGCCTGGCCTGCCTCGATGCGAAGACCGCGATCCGCGAAGCCGTGCAGGACCTGAAGACCCAGCGCGACGAAGAGCGCTTCAGCCTGCTGCAAAACCTGCGCGCGCAGCTCGACCGCATCGACCCCAAGCTGATCGAGCGCCACTGCAACGAGTCGCGCCGCCTGCGCCTGGCCTCCGGCAAGGCCGACTGCTGGGCGCTCTACATCGCGCGCCATGCCGAGCTGCATCAGCACCTGAACGGCCACGCCGAGACCTCGCCGCCGACGCCGCTGCCGCACCGCCGCTCCACTGCCCCCATCGCGATGCCGGCCACGTCCCGCGCGGAGTTCAGCCATGGCCTGGAATGACAAGGTCGTCTGGTCCGAGGGCATGTTCCTGCGGCCGGCGCATTTCCAGCAGCAGGCGCGTCATGTCGAAAGCCTCGTCGAGCGCCGCTGCGAATCGCTGCTGAGCCATGCCTGGGGCTTCGCCCAGCTCGAGCTCGACGAGCCGCTGCTGCGCCTCGGCAAGCTCGCGATCGCCTGCGCCCGCGGCGTCTTTCCCGACGGCACGCCCTTCGAGATGCCGGGCAGCGACCCGGCCCCGGCAGCGATCGACATCGCGCCGGGCACGCCCGCCGGCGCCCTCGTCAGCCTGAGCCTGCCGGTGCGCCGCAGCGGCACGCCCGAGCTCGGCTTCGACGGCGATGCGAATCGCGCCCGCTACCGGCTCGGCGAAGACGAGGCGATCGACATCCACACCCGCGGCCACGCAGCGGCGGCCCTGCAGGTCGCTCGGCTGAATACCCAGCTGGTGGCCGGCGACGATGGCCGCGGCGGCGAGTTCACCAGCCTTGCGGTGGCGCGCATCGTCGAATGCCGCGACGACGGCAGCCTGGTGCTCGACGATGCCTTCCTGCCGCCGGCCCTCGACTGCCGCGCGTTGCCGCCGCTGACCGGCTTCATCCGCGAGCTGCAGGGCCTGCTGCACCAGCGTGCCGAAGCGCTGGCCAGCCGCGTCTCCGCGGCCGGCCGCGGCGGCATGAGCGAGATCGCCGATTTCCTGCTGCTGCAGCTCGCGAACCGCTACGCCGCCTCGCTGACCCACCTGGCCTCGCGTGGCTCGGTGCACCCGCAAGAGCTGTATGCGGTGGCGGTGCAGCTCGCCGCCGAGCTCGCGACCTATACCCGGCCCGACAAGCGCCCGCCCGAGTTCGCACCCTATCGCCATGCCGAGCTGCAGCGCTCGTTCCAGCCGCTGATGGCCGAGCTGCGGCGATCGCTCAGCATGGTGCTGGAACAGAGTGCGATCGCGCTGCCGCTGGAAGAGCGCAAGTACGGCATCCGCGTCGCCTCCCTCGCCGACCGCTCGCTGTTCGACAACAGCAGCTTCGTGATCGCCGCGAAGGCGCGCATGGGCGGCGAAGAGCTGCGCCGGCGCCTGCCGCCGCAGGCCAAGATGGGCGCGGTCGAACAGATCCGCGAGCTGGTGAACCTGCAGCTGCCGGGCATCGCACTGCGCCCGCTGCCGGTGGCGCCGCGGCAGTTGCCCTACCACGCCGGCTTCGCCTATTTCGAGCTCGAACGAAGCGGCGAGGCCTGGGCCGCGATGGCCCGCTCCGGCGGATTCGCGCTGCATGTCAGCGGCGACTTCCCCGGCATCGAACTCGAGTTCTGGGCCGTCCGCGGTTGACACATCATGATCGACAGACTCATCGACTTCCTCGACACCCTGAGCCGCGTCCCCGGCTGCCGCGGCCTGCTCGGGCTGCGCGACCGGCTGCGTGAAATGCAGTATCGGCAGACCAAGTCCCGCGGCGCGGTCAAGGGCACGATCGGCAAGTTCAGGAGCGCGCAGCGCGCGAGCGTCGAGCTGGTCTCGGGCGGCCGTGGCCAAGCCGCGCCGGGCCCGGCCATGGCAGCGGCGGATGTGCCGGCCATGGAAGACCATGGCGCGAGCGAGATGCGCACGCTGCTGCGGCCGCGGCCGGGCGGTCGCATCTCGACCACCGCAGCGCTGGCGCCGGTGCAGTCCGCGGCGACGCAGCCGGCATTACCCGCCCAGCCGATCCAGGGGTCGGGCCTGAACCGCCTGGTCGACACCGGCACCGAGTTGCTGACGCTCGCGGCGCAGTTGCAGCGCACCGCGCGTCACGACGACCTGCGCGCGCTGAGGATCGAGATCGCCCAGCGCATCGAAGCCTTCGATGCTGCCGCCCGCCGGGCCGGCGCGCCGAACGACCAGGTCGTGCCGGCACGCTATGCGCTGTGCACGCTGCTCGACGAAGTGGTGCTCGCGACCGCCTGGGGCGCCGACAGCCCCTGGGCGCAGCACGGCCTGCTGAGCCAGTTCCACAACGAGACCTGGGGCGGCGAGAAGTTCTTCCAAATCCTCGACCGCCTGCTGATCGAGCCGGCACGCCACCTTCATCTGCTCGAATTCATCGATGTCTGCCTGGCGCTTGGCATGCAGGGCCGCTATCGGATCGCCGACGGCGGCCGCAGCCGGCTGCTCGACATCCGCAAAGGCCTGTACCAATCGATCCGCCGCGTGCGCGGGGAGGTGCCTGCGGGTCTCTCGCCGCACTGGCAAGGCGTGACGCCGCCGCGTGCCCGGCTGGCGCGGTTGCTGCCGCTGTGGGCGGTCGCAGCGCTCGGGATCGTCATGCTCGCCGCGGCCTATGCGGCTTACAGCTGGAACCTGTCCCGACAAGCCGAGCCGGTGTATGCCGAGCTCGCCGGCATCGGCCGGGACGCCCGGCTCGCCGTTCCGGTGCCGGCGGTGCAGCGCACGCTGAGCTTGCGCGAGGTGCTGGCCTCGGACATCGCGGCCGGCCGCCTCGACGTGATCGAGCAGGCGCGCGGCAGCACCATCGATATCCACGGCGATGGCTTCTTCGCCTCCGGCAGTGCCGAGATCGAACCCGCGCTCCTGCCGGTGCTCGAGCGCATCGCCAGCGCATTGAACCGCTTCGACGGCGCGGTGCGCGTCACCGGCCATACCGACAACCAGCCGGTCTCGATGAGCCGCCGGCTGCGCTATGCCACCAACTGGGAGCTCTCGCAAGCCCGTGCCGAAGCGGTCGCGGCGGTGCTGGCGAAGCGCCTCGACCAGGCGGCGCGGCTGACGGCCGAAGGCCGCGGCGACGCCGAACCGAAGGCCCCCAACGACACGGCAGCCCATCGCGCGCTGAACCGGCGCGTCGAAGTCAGCCTGATGGGCGCGGCCACCGTCGCCGCCGAGGCCGCCCAACCCGTCCCGGCAATCAGCGTGAAGAGTGCGTCATGAATCTCAGCAAACTGAAACTCCTGCTCTGCCTGGTGGCGCTCGCCGCCATCGCCGCCGCGATCTGGTTCGTCGGCCCGGCCGTCGCCATCGATGGCCGGGCGGTGCTCGACAGCGAGGCGCGCCGGCTCGCCGTCATCGGCGTGTTGACCGGACTGTTCGCGATCGTGCTGATCTGGCGCATCGTGCTCGGCCGCCGCGCCGATCGCCGCATGGCGGCCGACCTGGCCGGGCCGCCGGCCGCGCCCGCCGGCGACGACACGATGGTCCGCGCGATGGATGAAGCCGATGCATTGCGCAACCGCTTTCGCGATGCGATGGCCGCGCTGCGCCGCTCCAAGCGCCAGCTGCGCGACCTGCCCTGGTACGTGCTGATCGGCCCGCCCGGCGCCGGCAAGACGATGGCGCTGAAGCATTCGGGCCTGGGCTTCCCGCTCGCCGAGCACTACGGCCACGAAGCGCTGCGCGGCGTGGGCGGCACGCGCGACTGCGACTGGTGGTTCACCGACGAAGCCGTGCTGCTCGACACCGCCGGCCGCTATCTGACGCAGGATTCCGACGAATCGGTCGACAGCTCGGCCTGGGGCGAGTTCCTCAAGCTGCTGCGGCGCTATCGCCGGCGCAGGCCGATCAACGGCATCATCGTCGCGATCAGCCTGGCGGACATCCTCGATCCCGATCCGGCCACGCAAGAACGCCATGCCCGCTCGATCCGCCGCCGGATCCGGGAGATCGAGGAGACGCTGGGCCTGCGCTTCCCGGTCTACGTGATGCTGACCAAGGCCGATCTCGTCGCCGGCTTCACCGAGTTCTTCGAGACGCTGGACACGGCTCAGCGCAACCAGGTCTGGGGCCTGAGCTTCGAGGCCGCAGGCAACGATCCGCTCGCGGCCTTCGCGGCCCGGTACGACGCGCTGGTCGGCCGCTTGAACGACCGGCTGCTGACCCGGCTCGACGAAGAGCGCGACCCGACGCGGCGCGCCTTGCTGTTCGGCTTTCCGCGCGAGGTCGCGATGCTGAAGGCTGACATCGCGCGCTTCCTCGATGCGGTGTTCGCGGCGAACCGCTACGACAGCCCGGCGTGGCTGCGCGGCGTCTACCTGACGAGCGCCACGCAGCAAGGCACGCCGATCGACCGCGCGCTCGGGTCGGTGGCCCGCTCGTTCGGCCTGCAGGCCGATCGCCTGAGACATGACCCCCGGCCGCGGAATACCACGTCCACCCCCCGCGGGGGTGAGCAACTGTCTTCGGAACGGCCGAGGGCCGCAGGTGGCCTCGGTGCACGCAGCTACTTCCTTGCCGATCTGCTGCGCCAGGTGATCTTTCCGGAAGCCGAACTGGTCGCCAGCGACCAGCGGCTGGAGCGTCGCCGGCGCTGGCTGCACGGCGCGGCCTGCGGCCTCGCGGCGCTGGGAGTGGCCTCGGGTGTCGCGCTGTGGACGAGTGCGGATGCACGCAACCAGGCCGCGATCGAGCGCCTGCATCAGCGCGTGCAGAGCTTCGCCAAGGACGAGGCGCGATCGGACACCGACAGCATCGACGGCCTGCTGTCGCGGCTCGATGCCCTGCAGGCTCTCGCGAATGACGGGAGCGCCCTTTCCGCCCAGCGCGACTACGGGCTACAACAGGCCCGACACCTGCACGCCGCGGCCCGGCGCACCTACCTGCGCGAACTGAACCGGCTGCTCGCACCGCGCGCGGCCGCGACCTTGGCCGACACGCTGCGCCAGTCGCAACGCGACACCGAATCGACCTATGCCGCATTGAAGGGCTACCTGATGCTGGGCGAGCCGCAGCACCGCGACCCGGCTTACCTGAAAGCCTTGATGCAGATCGAGTGGGAGGGCCAGCCGGCCGGCAGCATGTCGGCCGCTGCGCTGCCTCGGCTGCAGACTCACCTCGACGAGTTGATCAAGGGCGGGCTCGACCCGGTGTCGCTGGACGCCCTGCTGCTGCGCGACGCCCGCGCGACGTTGAACCGCGTGCCGCTCGCCGACCTGGCCTACGGCCGCATGCGCCGAGAGGCCGCGGCGCGCGACGACCTGGCCTTCGTGCCGCGCGATGCGCTCGGCGCTGCCGGCGCCCCGGCGTTCGATCGCAAGAGCGGCAAGGGCCTCGAGCAAGCCCTCCCCGGCTTCTACACCGCGCGCGGCTACGCCGAGCTGTTCCTGCCGCAGAGCAGGCGCCTGACCGAGACGCTGCGCAGCGAGACCTGGGTGCTGGGCGACACGAAGGGCGACACCGGCGAGCTCGGCGCGAAGGAGCTGGCCACGCTGGGGGACGATGTCGCCCGGCGCTACTTCGCCGACTACCGCCGCGCCTGGCAAGACCTGCTGGCGGACTTGCGCATCCTGCCGTTCCGCAGCCCGGCCGAAGGCCTGGACGTGCTGGCGCGCCTGTCGGGCCGCAACTCGCCGCTGCGCAGCCTGCTGCTGGCGGTGGACCGCAACACCCGCCTCCTGAGCACCGGCAGCAACGGTCAATCGGCCGCGGCCGGCGGCGACGGACGCGTCCGGCAGGCCAGGACCGAGCTGCTCGGCCTGCTGCGAACCTCGGCCAGCCCGCCGCAGGCCGAAACCCCCGCGCCGGGCAGCGAGGTCGACGCTGCCTTCGCCGATCTCGACGCGCTGGTGCGGCCCGACAAGGACGGCCATGCACCGCTCGACACGACGATCGCCCAGCTCGCGCAGCTCTACGCCGAGCTCGACACCCAGGTGCCGCAGGACGGCAAGGACCCGGCGCCACCCCTGCCCGACACCCCCGCCGCACGCCAGCTCAAGCAAACCGCGATCAGCCAGCCGCAGCCGCTGAAGGACTGGCTGCTGCAGGTCGCGGACAACGCCCAGCAGGCCGGCGATCAGCGCCTGCAGGCGGCCATGCGCAAGAAGCGCGGCGACGACCAGAAGGCCCTGCGCGACACGATCAACGCCGCCTGGAAGAACGACGTGCTGCCCTTCTGCCTGGCCGCCACCGGCCACCGCTACCCGCTCGACAAGAGCAGCGCGACCGATGTCACGCCGAAGGACTTCGGCCGCCTCTTCGCGCCCGGCGGCCTGATCGACGCCTTCGTCAAGGACAAGCTCCGGCCCTTCATCGACAGCAGCCGCAAGCCCTGGCGCTGGCGCACCGCCGACGAGCTCGACCTCGGCGCGTCGGCCGAGTCGCTGCATCAGCTCGAAGGCGCCGCCGCACTGCGCGACGCGTACTTCGGCGACGGCGGCCCGCTGCCTGCGGTCGAGTTCGCGATCAAGCCGCTGGACGCGGACCCGGCCTCCTCGCATGCCGTGCTGACGGTCGGCGCGCAGCAGCGCATCGACCCGAAAGCGCCCGCGGCATTCCAGACGATGCGCTGGCCCGCCCCCGATGGCGCGGCGCAGGCGCGGATCGTCGACGACAGCGGCACCCGGACCGAGACGCGCAGCGCCGACGGCCCCTGGGCCTGGTATCGCCTGCTCGACCAGGCGACGCTGCAGCGTGTCAGCGCCGACCGCGTGGTGGCCAGCTTCCGGCTCGCGGCGCACACTGCCCAATACGAGCTGCGTGCCGCCAGCGTGATCAATCCGTTCCAGGTGGACGCGGCCGAAGCCTTCCAATGCCCCAAAGGCTTCTAGACATGGACACCTCAGCGGCCGGCTACTTCGGCAAGCTGCCCTGCGCCGGCGACTTCGTGTCGCGGCGGCTGCCGCGTCGCTTCGTGCAGCCCTGGGACGCGTGGCTGTCGCGCGCGCTCGCGGCCAGCCTCGAACGGTTCGGGGCGAGCTGGCTCGACGACTATCTCGTGAGCCCGTTCTGGCGCTTCGTGCTATCGCCCGGCCTGTGCGGCGGAGAGGCCTGGGCCGGCGTGATGATGGCCAGCGTCGACCGCGTCGGCCGTGCATTTCCGATGACGGTGGCCGCACCGGCCGGCGCCGGCGCGTTCGCGACCGTGCTGAACAGCGAGGCCTGGTTCAGCGCGGTCGAGGACCGTTTGCTGGCGGCGCTGCAAGAAGAGGTCAATGTCACCGCCTTCGACCAGAGCCTCGCCGGGCTGCCGCTGCAAGGCGGGCCGGTGCAGCCGCCGGCGGCCGATGCGGCGGCATGGCGCATCAGCCTCGCGCCGGGCAACGGCGATGCCGCCGCGCTGTCGCCGCTGCTCGACCACCTTGCCCGCAACGCATCGCAGCCGTACAGCTGCTGGGCCACGACCGGCTCGCCGTCGGTCTCGGCCAGCCTGCTGGTCTGCCCCGGCCTGCCGGCCGATCGGCATTTCGGCGCCTTCATCGATGGCGACTGGCGCCAGGCCGGATGGGCCGACCTGCCCGGCCGCGACGCCCCCTGACCCCTTTGCCCGAGGACGAACACCATGAGCACGACATTCAATTTCGGACAACTCGACATCGACGCACCGCCGCCGGTCATCGGCAACGGGCGCCCGCTGCGCCTGGTGCTTCTCGGCGATTTCTCCGGCCGCGCCAACCGCGGCGAACAGCGCATCGGCGACGAGCTGGCGCGCTGCAAGCCGATGCGGCTCGATGTCGACACGATCGAGCGCGTCATCGCGTCTTTCGGCACGCGCCTGCAACTGGATATCGGCGGCGAGAGCATCGAGCTGCGCCCGGCCTCGATCGACGACCTGCACCCCGACGCGCTCTACGACAAGCTGCCGCTCTTCGCCGAATTGGCGGGGCTGCGGCAGCGGCTCTCCCATCCGAAGACCTCGAAGGCGGCGGCCGAGGAAGTCCGCGGATGGGCCGGCGCGGCGACCATCCCAATGATGCCGGCCCGAGCCCGCGGCAACACGCTGCGTGTCGACGCCAAGCTCAGCGACTTCGCCCGCCTGGTGGCCCGGCCGAACCGCGCGCCGACGCCGACCGAGCGGATCGACCGCCTGCTGCAAGCCGCCGTCGCGCCGCACATCGAAGAGACCGGCGCGGCGGATGCCGAGGCACTGACGGCCGCCGTCGACCGCTCGCTCTCCGCCGTGATGCGCGGCCTGCTGCATCACCCGGATTTCCAGTGCCTGGAAGCGGCCTGGCGTTCGCTCGACTTCATCGTGCGCCGCATCGAGACCGGCGCAAGGCTTCAATGCCTGCTCTACGACATCAGCGCCGAAGAGTTCGCGGCCGACCTGAGCGCGACCGACCGGCTCGAGGAGACCGGCCTCTACCGCCTGCTGGTCGAGCAGCCTGCGCTCGACGCCCAGGCGGGCGCCGCCTATGCGCTGATCGGCCACTACGGTTTCGAGATGACGCCGCCGCACGCCGAGTTGCTCGGCCGCATGGCCCGGATTGCGGCGCATGCGCGCGCGCCCTTCATCGCGGCGATCGGCCCGGACTGCATCACGACCCGCGCCGAAGACCTGCACCCCTTGACCGCCGAGGCCTGGCAGGCGCTGCGTGCGCTGCCGGCGGCGAGCCATCTCGGCCTGACGGTGCCGCGCTTCCTGCTGCGCACGCCGTATGGCGCGAGGAGCGAGCCGATCGACAGCTTCGACTTCGAGGAGTTCGACAGCCGCTCCGGACTGAAGTCGCTGCTGTGGGGCAACGCCGCCGTGCTGACCGGCGTGCTGCTGGCAGGGCACGCGCTTCATTCGGGTCCGGCGGTGGCGCCGGGCAGGATGCTGAGCCTCGGCGACATGCCCTACTACGTCTATGCCGACGAGGACGGTGAAAGCATTCCGCTGCCCTGCACCGAGCGCTTGCTGACCGAGCGCAAGGCGGTCCAGATCCACGCGTTCGGCTTCATGCCGGTGCTGGCGATGAAGGGCCGGCCCGAAGTCCGGCTGGGCGGCTTCCTGTCGGTCGGCGGGCAGCCGCTGGCAGGCAGCTGGACCGGCGCCGCGCCGCCTAGCGCGGCCGCGCCTTCGGGCACGGGCACCGGTACGAGCCATGGCGACACACCCGTGGCGACCGCGGCCGACACCGAGTCCGCGAGCGGCGCGCCGGATCCCGTGTCCATGCCCTCCACAGCGCCCGGCCGCGACGCCGAGCTCGACGCGCTGCTCGCCGGCCTCGACGACGGGCCGCCTGCCGTCCCCTCGGGCGGCATGGACCCCGAGCTCGAAGCGATGCTGAAGGATCTTTGAGATCATCATGGGACTGCCCGCAGCCAGACTCACCGATCCGCACGTCTGCCCGATGATGGACGGCCCCAAGCCTCATGTCGGGGGACCGGTGCTGGTCGGCGCCGCTACCGTGCTGATCACCCAGCTGCCAGCCGCGAACGTCGGCACGAGTTGCACCTGCGTCGGCGCGCCGGATGTCGTGATCCGCGGCTCGGCCACGGTGATGATCGGCGGCCGGCCGGCGGCGCGGATGCTTGACCAGACCGCGCACGGCGGCGTGATCATGATGGGCGCTCCGACGGTGTTGATCGGGGGGTGACGACGCGCCCGGCGGACGACGGTGCCGCCGTCTCCGGCCGTTCATATGCGCGCAAACCCTAGCATATCGCCTGCATTGATGATTTGAATTTGCATCCGGCCGGATCGGGGCTTAGCGTACGCTCGTTCATCCGCGAGGGCGCCGACGCCGCGACGGGTGTTCCCAGCCAACAGCCAGGAGATCGACATGGGTTTGAAAGGATCGAAAACCGAGCAGAACCTGAAGGACGCCTTCGCGGGCGAATCGCAGGCCAATCGGCGCTATCTGTACTTCGCAAACAAGGCCGATATCGAAGGCCAGAACGACGTGGCGGCACTCTTCCGTTCCACGGCCGAAGGCGAGACCGGGCACGCGCACGGCCACCTGGAGTTCCTGGAAGCCGTGGGCGACCCGGCCACCGGCCTGCCGATAGGCTCCAGCCGCCAGAACCTGGCCGCCGCGGTGGCAGGCGAGACGCACGAATACACCGACATGTATCCGGGCATGGCGAAGAGCGCTCGCGAAGAGGGCTTCGACGAGATCGCCGACTGGTTCGAGACGCTGGCCAAGGCCGAGCGCTCGCACGCCAACCGCTACACGAAGGCGCTGGACGCGCTGGTCGACTGACGCGACATCACGCTCGTCGAACAAGGGGCATCGCGCCCCTTGTTCATTGGTGCATCCTGAAGCCGACTCGTCCGTCGAGGTGAAACATGAGCAACCGTGAGGGCAACCTCGAAGCGCCGACGCGGCATCCGGTCGACTGGAAGAACCCGCTGTTCTACGACCAGGCGGCGTGCGAGACCGAGATGGAGCGCGTCTTCGACATCTGCCACGGCTGCCGCCGCTGCGTGAGCCTGTGCCATTCGTTCCCGACGCTGTTCGACCTGGTGGACGCCACGGCCGACGGCGAGGTGCACGGCGTCGACAAGAAGGACTTCTGGAAAGTCGTGGACCAGTGCTACCTCTGCGACCTGTGCTACATGACGAAGTGCCCTTACGTGCCGCCGCACCCCTGGAATCTCGACTTCCCGCACACGATGCTGCGCGCCAAGGCGATCAAGTTCAAGAACGGCGAGGTCGGCGCCGGCGAGAAGCTGCTCGCGTCGACCGACACGCACGGCCAGTTCGCCGGCATTCCGGTGGTGGTGCAGGCGGTCAACGCGCTGAACAAGACCAAGCCGATGCGCAAGCTCCTCGACAAAGGCTTGCACGTGCACCCCGACGCCTGGCTGCCGGAGCTCGCGGCGTCGCGCTTTCGCTGGAGCGCCGCCAAGCAGGGCCGGGCGACCCAGGTGACGAACGGCGAGCGCAGCCCCGGCAAGGTCGCGATCTTCTCGACCTGCTACGTCAACTACAACGAGCCCGGCATCGGCCACGACCTGATCAAGCTGCTGGAGCACAACGAGATTCCGTACACCATCGTCGAGAAGGAAAGCTGCTGCGGCATGCCCAAGCTCGAACTCGGCGACATCGACGGCGTGGCCAAACACAAGGAGGCCAACATCCCGGTGCTGGCGCGCTACGCGAAGGACGGCTTCGCGATCCTCTCGGCCATCCCGTCCTGCACGCTGATGTACAAGCAGGAGCTGCCGCTGCTCTTTCCCGACGACGCCGACGTGAAGCTGGTGCAGGACGCGATGTTCGATCCGTTCGAATACCTGATGGCGCGCCACAAGGACGGCCTGCTGAAGACCGACTTCAAGACCGCGCTCGGCAAGGTCAGCTATCACGTCCCCTGCCATGGCCGGGTGCAGAAGATCGGCAAGAAGACCGAGGAGGTGTTCAAGCTGATCGGCTCCACGGTGAGCGTGAAGCTCAATACCGTCGAGCGTTGTTCCGGCCACGCCGGCACCTACGGCGTGAAGACGCCTTTCCATCCGATCGCGATGAAGATCGGCAAGCCGGTCTTCAAGGCCATGGCCAAGGACGAACCCGACTACATCAGCTCCGACTGCGCGCTCGCCGGCCACCACATCGCGCAAGGCATGGCACAGAACGGCCTGCCGCCCGCCCGGCTGCAGCATCCGCTGAGCCTGGTGCGCATCGCCTATGGACTCGAATGACGGCTGGAGCGACACGATGAGCATCACGAAAGACAGCCTGCTGACCCTCGAGGCCTACGCGAAGATCCGCAAGTCGAGCAAGCCCGGGATCATCGCGCACCGCAAGCTGCGCTCGGTGTACCTGGGCGAGCACATCAGCCTGCAGTTCGAGGACGAGACGACGATCCGCCGCCAGATCCAGGAGATGCTGCACATCGAGAAGATCTTCGACGAGGACGGCATCCAGAGCGAGATCGAGGCCTACGCGCCGCTGGTGCCGGACGGCACGAACTGGAAGGCCACGATGCTGATCGAATACCCCGACGTGCACGAACGCAAGCGCGAGCTGGCGCGGCTGATCGGCGTGGAAGACCGCATGTTCGTCGAGGTCGAAGGGCACGAGCGCTCGTATGCGATCGCCGACGAGGATCTGGACCGCGAAAACGACGAGAAGACATCGGCGGTTCACTTCGTGCGCTTCGAGTTCACCGACGCGGCCCGCGCGGCAGTGCGCGCCGGCGCCAGCGTGAAGCTCGGCTGCGATCACACGAACTATCCGGCGCACGTCGTCATCCCGGCGGAGACGTTGGCGAGTCTGGCGGGGGATTTGAGCTAGGGCTACCCCGGCCGAAGGCAGGCACTCGGCCGTCGCTCGGCGACGAACGCATCTCGCGGCCTCAGAACCGAAGCTCCATGAATAAGGCGCTGGAGCGATAGATGTCCATCGACTCCGCGGACTGATAGGCCTTCATGCTGTTCTCGGCATACGGGCTGATCTCGACGAAGCCAACCGACCTGTACAGTGCGTGGGCCGCGGAAAGTACCTTGAGGCTTTCCAATCGGACGACTCGGTAGCCGATGGACCGTGCATCGGCAAGCAGTCTCTCGACGAGCAGCCGGCCGGCGCCGACACCGCGCACATGAGGCTGAACGTACATCCTTTGAATCTCCGCCATGGCGGGGGCGAGACGCTTCAGGCAGCCGACCCCGACATACGCGCCCGCGTGGCGGACGACGTAGAACCTGCCGCTCGGAGGGTAGAACTTCGATCGATCATCGAGATCGGAACTCACCATCGCATCGATATCGAAGGATAGACCGTAGTTCGCCGCTGCGGAGTCGGCGATCCAACGCAGGTATTCCGCGATCAGAAGCCGGGCGGCTTCGCGTGTCGGCAAGTCTTCGACCGCGTGCAGTTCAACCGCACTGGACGTAGTCATGTCGTATTGGGTTAGGCGTAGCGTCTGACCCGCGCACGTTGATGCAGCCGCTAGCTACTGGACTGCAGCTCATAATTCCCGCCAAAGCCATCTGAGCAACACGATAGCTCCGACTGCAAGCAATGGGCGTCACGTGTGCAGAGCGCGGAGAACTTCAGGGTGCGCGACTGCGACGCGCAGAAGCGTCTTTGCCGCCCCAGTGGGCTCGCGACGACCTTGCTCCCAGTCTTGCAGCGTCCGAGCTGAGACGCCCAGAAGGATTGCGAATTCTTGCTGCGACAGGCCGACGAGCGCCCGAGCTTCCGCTGCTTCAGGCAGCCTCACCTTCGTGACGCGTGCGGCCTGACCACGACGCATCTGCTTAACCGACTCAAGCAGATCACTTTGGAATTTCCGAACTTCAGAGGGCATCTTCGACTCCTTGCTTCAGCTCGAGGAGAAACGACGTAGGAAGGTTGTCAAACTTGGCCTTCTTGTAAACGATGAGAAGCCAGATCGTTGTTTCGTCTGCATTGAATAGATCACTCGTGCGCCGCCGCTCTTTCCCGTGCCGGTCGTCGCCCACCGCACTTTGCGGCAACCGCCGCTTCCGCGAATCAGATCCCCGGCTTCAGGATTCGCGGCGATGAAGTTGATGAACTGCTCACGCTCAGCTTCACTCCAGACTTCGGCGGCATAGCGTTGAAAGATGGGCGTTTCGGCAACGGTTCGCACGACCGCATTATACGGCAATGCCGTAGTCTTTGCAAGAGCCGCCGACCTCGCTGCCTATGACGCCTGACGTTCGAGATCAAAGGCGGCGCCTGACATGCCGGGCGACGTCCTCTCGATTGAGGGGACCGACTCCGCGAACGAATCCGCCTGCTTCACTACCCGGCGAACGCAGGAATCCTATGTTCGCCGGGCCAGGGCCTTCATCAAGTTTCACGGCCTTCGTCATCCCGCGGAGATGGGCAGCCCGGAAGTCGAGGCCCTTCTTTGTAGCGCACCGGCATGCTCCTGTCCGAGGGCCTGCAACTGAGAGTCAAAGACGTGGACTTCGCGTACCGCGCCATCATCGTTCACTCAGGAGAAGGAGACAAGGATCGGGCGCTGATGCTGCCGCCAAGCCTCGCGCCTGCGCCGCGTCGCCAACCGGCTTCGACCCTCACGACGCCCCCTGCTCCCGCCAAGCATTTGCATCGAGACGCTCGACCGCAGCGTCATACCGAGCCTGCACCACAGCGGGACTATCCGGATGTTTGGCGTTCACGACTTCGAAGAAGTGCTTCGCCAGGACCCACGCGATGGCATGCAGGGCATCGTGCCTCGACAGGCCTTGCCTTTCGAGGCGAGCCATCGCCCGCAGGACGGACTCCAGCCCCTCCGCGATCTGGTTCTCGACCATGGCGTGAAAGGTCGCGTGCGCCTTGAGGTTGGGCAGCTCGACGCGCTCGCTGCGGTGAAACGCCTCGGCAAGCTGAATTCGTTCTTGCTCGTCGAGCGACAGCCAGAACTCGGGATCGGGCGCCTCATCGGGGTGGTAGCGATACACCTTGCCTCCTTGCGAGCCGACATCTCCAGGGCCCGGCGATCGATTTTCGCTCACCCGGGTTCGGGCTTCGCGATCAGAGGTGCACCGCAGCCGCCACCCCGAGCGCGATCCCCAGCCCGGCCACGCCGTACATCCCCCACTGCAGCCACTTGCGCCGCGTCAGCAGCGAGATCGCCGCCAGCGCGATCGAGATCTGCAGCGCCGTCGTCGCCTGGGCCCAGCGGTGATGCACATGCATCTGCGCTTCGGATTCGTCGTCCCAGCGCTTCGATTCCGCTTCGAGCTTGTCCGCCCCGAGCTTGATCTCGGCCTTCTCCTTGCCGTAGCGCTCGACCTCGGAGCGATAGGCCGCGGCCTTCTTCTCGTCGGTCACCAGCACCGCCGCCAGTTCGGCGAGGTTCTGCTTGCTGCCCTTGGCCTGGTAGTAGTTCCACTGGTCGGCGGCTTCGGTCTTCTTGATCGCGGCGTTGTTCTTGTAGAGGCCGGCGTTTGCCTGCGTCGCGCCGCCCATGTAGGAAAAAAGGGCGCCGACGGTGGCGAGGACGGCGGTGGTCACCGCGATCGTCCCGGCAAAGCGGTCGGTGCCGCCGTGCTGAGCCGCGTGTTCGAGTTCGTGGTCGTGCGGACCGTGGACATGAAAGCCGTGTTCGGACATGGTGGTTCTGCTGTGATCGAGTGGCGGGTCGGGCTCAGTGATGTTCGCTCGCCAGCACCGCCGGCGTGGCGAACTCGCGGCCCGTCATGGCGCGAGCATAAAAGTAATTTGTCCGCGCCCGCGGCGCGAGCGCGTCGAGGTCGACCAGGCCGCGCCGGTCGCAAGGGAAGGACAGCGCACGCCCCTCCTGGAACAACGAGCAGAAGCGAATTTCGTAGACGGACTCGGCAGCGGTTGAATGGGTCGACATGGCAAGCTCTCCTTCGGGTCCGGACTGTGGCGATTCGCTGTCCGGCAAGCCCTCTCATTGCATCTGGCGTGCCAGTCCCACCGGCCCGTCGGCACCGCGGCTTCTTCGGGAGAAAAGCGGCGTCGGGACTCTCCGGCCAGCACCATTGCGCCCTGCAACCGGGGTTGCAGCGGCGACGCTCTTTGACAGCGGCGCACTGCGCCCGGCGGCTGTCAAGCAGCGTCCCTTTCGCAAGCGGCGTCGCAGCCCAGCACCCCCACGCGAAGACGCCGGAAAACAGCCGTTTCTCCTCTGAAGACGACCCGAGTCCGAAGCGCGGAAGCGCTTGGCACATCGATTGCGAATTCAGGTCTCGTCCGGGCCCGCCAACGCTCGGCATCCACTCTCGAACCTACTGAAGGAGCACCACCATGGCAGCAGACGAAAAGAAGACCCTCAAGGAGGCGAAGGAAGCGCTGGATTCCATCGCCGGCTTTTCCCACATCACCGAATCGCAGGCATCGTTGATCGAGAAAGACTTCAAGGAACAGAAGTTGCCGCTGGAGACGATCCAGACCTCGATCGCGGTGATTCGCAAGAACACCGAGGGCTATCGCAAGAACATCGACCAGGCCAAGAAGGAACTCGTGAACGTCGAGAAGTTCAAGTCCGCCGACGCCGTCGCGATGGCGAAGAAGCTCGAGGCCGGCATCAAGACCGCGGACAAGATCATCGACGAGTTCGAGAAGAGCCTCGTGCTGTTCGACAAGGTCTGGACCAAGTGCTGGGACGCCGAAAAGAGCCTGCGCCAGTCGCTGGAGAAGGGCATCGAAGCCGCGCGCGAGGAGCTCAAGCCGATGAGCCGCTTCGTGGTCGACCTGCCGGCCAAGACCGAGACCCTGCATGCCGATTGCGGCAAGAAGCTGTCGAACCCGGTCATCAAGGCCTCGCTCGACACGCTGGCCCAGGAAGTCAAGGACTGCGGCGCGAATGTCACCACCGCGCAAAGCGTCGTGTCGTGGATCGAGACGGTGCTGAAGGGGCGCGGCGTCGCCTATCACCCGGACGTGGCGCGGCTCGCCGAATCGGCCGACAAGCTGCAGGAGCAGCTGGGCAAGTACGCCACGATGGCCAAGAAGCTGATCGGCGAGGCGCTGGAGCAGATCAAGGAAGCGCGCGCCTTGCTGGCACAGCCCCCGCAGCCCGTGATGGCTCAAGGGTCCGGCGGCCCCCCTTCGAGCAACTCCTCCAAGGGGAGCTGAGCGCCCGGGCCTGCGACGTTTCGAGCGGGCCTGTCAAGCAACGTCGCAGGGTCGGCTTGGCCGGCCCTGCACCCAAGTCCTTGATTTCAAAGACGACGCGGATCGATCCGGGGCTGGCATGCCGTTCGCGACGGGCCTGTCACGGTTGATCGTGTCGTCGCAGCGAGACCGTCATGAAGCTCAGCCTCCAACTCAAGTTCAATCTCGTGTTCCTCGTCATCTTCGGCATCGGCCTGGGTCTCTCCGCCTACCTGGCGCAGGGGCTGCTGGTCCGCAGCGCGCGCGAAGAGACGCTGCAGGACGCGCGCATCCTGATGGAGACCGCGGCCTCGGCGCGCAGCTACACCAGCGAGCAGATCGTGCCGCTGCTGGAGGCGATGGTCTCGGAGCACTTCCTGCCGCAGTCGGTGCCGTCGTATTCGGCGACCGAGACCCTGCAGCGGCTGCGCACCAAGTTCCCGGACTTCTCGTACAAGGAAGCGACGCTGAACCCGACCAACCCGCGCGACCGGGCGACCGACTGGGAAGCCGACATCGTGCAGAAGCTGAAGGACGAGCCCGGCACCACGGAGCTGGTCGGCGAACGCAGCACCGCGACCGGCAAGTCGCTCTACATCGCGCGGCCTATCCGCATCAGCGACGCGGCCTGCCTCGCCTGCCACAGCACCGCCGCGGCGGCGCCGAAATCGATGCTCGCGCTGTACGGCCCGAACAACGGCTTCGGCTGGCGCATGAACGAAGTCGTCGGCGCGCAGGTGGTTTCGGTACCGACCGCCGTGCCGGTGGAGCGTGCCCACCTGGTGTTTCGCACCTTCATGCTCTCGCTGCTGGCGGTGTTCACGGTCGTCTTCGTCGCGTTCAACCTGATGCTGCATGGGCTCGTGACGCGCCGGCTGGTGCGGCTCACCGGCCTGGCCAACGACGTGAGCCTCGGCAACGCCAATGCGAAGGAATTCGAGTCGCACGGCCGGGATGAGATCGCGCAATTGGCGCAGTCGTTCTCGCGCATGCGCATCAGTCTCGCGAGTGCGATGAACATGCTGGGCGAATCATGACGGTGTCCCATATCGGCAAGTACCGCATCGACGGCGTGCTCGGCCAGGGAGCGATGGGCATCGTCTACCGCGGCTTCGATGCCGCGGTCGGCCGCGTGGTGGCGATCAAGACGGTGCGCAAGGAGCTGCTGGAGGGCCGGCAGCCGTGGAACGCGGTAGCACGCTTTCGCAGCGAGGCGCGTGCGGCGGGGCGGCTCTCGCATCCGAACATCGTCACGATCTACGAGTTCAGCGAGGACGAGCAGAGCGCGCACCTGGTCTGCGAATACGTCGCCGGGCTCGGCCTCGACCAATGGCTGGCCCGGCACGGCCGCGCCGACCTGCCGACCGCTCTGCTGTGGATGGATCAGCTGCTCGATGCGCTGGAATGCGCGCATGCCCATGGCGTCGTGCATCGCGACGTCAAGGCCGCGAACCTGCTCGTGGTCAGCCGGCGCCTGGTCAAGCTGGCGGATTTCGGCATCGCGCATGTCGACAGCGCCGACCGCACGCAGGTCGGCCTGATGGTCGGCACGCCCTGCTGCATGGCGCCGGAGCAGATCCAGGGCGGACACATCGATCGCCGCACCGATGTCTTCGCGGCCGGTGTGCTGCTGTACGAGCTGCTGACCGGGCAGCGGCCGTTCGGCGGCGGGTCGGAGGCCGTGCTGCAGCAGATCCTCTCGTCAGTGCCGGCGGCGCCGTCGAGCCTGCGCGACGGCCTGCCGGCCGCGATCGATGCCGTCGTGCTGCGCGCGCTGGCGAAGAAGCCGGAGCAGCGCTACCCGTCGGCGGCGGATTTTCGGGCGGGCTTGCAGCAGGCCCTGCGCGGCGCCGACGCCGATGACGACGCCACGCGCCTGATCACGCCGGCCGCGCCGAGGGCCGCCGCGATGCCGGCCTCGTGGGACCTGCCGACCGAACGCAGCTTGGATCCATCGACGCTGGAGCGCGTCGAGACCAGCCTGCGCTCGCACGTCGGGCCGATCGCCGGCATGCTGGTCAGGAAGCTCTCGCGCTCGACCAGCACGCTGGATGACTTGCTGGCGCAACTCGCCCGCAATATTCCGGGCGATGCCGAACGCCAGCGCTTCGTCGAGACCTTGCGCGGCTCGATGAATCGCGACCAGCCTTCCGCCGGCAGCGCCGCCGAGCCTTCGCGGCCACCCTCGGCCGCCGCGACGCCGCAGGCATCGGCCGCCGCGCTCGACCCGGCCCGGCTGGCCGAGATCCAGGCGCTGCTCGCCCAGCGCATCGGCCCGATGGCCTCGGTCGCGGTGCGCCGCGCCACTCGCGACGCGCCGAATGCGGCCGAGCTGTGCCGGCGCGTGGCGCTGAACGTCCCCGACGCGCAGGCTCGGCGCAGCTTTCTCGCAGAATGCGGGATCGATCCCTCGGGCATCACCACTTGACCGCCCGGCCCACGGCGGCAGGAGACGTTCAGTGCGCAGAACCCTTCCCGGCCCTGTCTTGCGGAGGCTGCTCGCGGCGCTGCTGGCCGGAGCGGCCGCCGCCGCGGCCATCGCGGAGCCGCAGAACGACGAGCCGATCTCGCCGCTGCCCTTGTCGGTTGCCGTCGACCCGGAGCGTGCCGCGCTCGGCGGCCGGCTCTTTCGCGAGACACGCTTGTCGCGCAGCAACACGCAGTCCTGCGCCAGCTGCCATCCCTTCGAACACGCCGGCGTCGACGGGCTGGCGCGGGCCCCATCGGCGAGCCGCGCCAACATCCTGCGCAACACGCCGACCGTCTTCAACGCCGCGTTCAATCTGTCGTTCAACTGGGACGGCTCGGCACGCTCGCTCGAAGTCCAGGCCGACCAGGTCATCCGCAGCCCGGCCCAGTTCGACAACACCTGGCAGAACCTGCTGGCGACCTTGCAGGCCGACGCCGGCTACCTCGCCGCATTCAAGACCGCCTACCCCGATGGGCTGACGCAGCACAACGTGCTCGACGCCCTTGCCACTTTTCAGCGCGGGCTGGTCACGCCGAACTCGCGTTTCGACAAGTACCTGCGCGGCCAGCACGACGCGCTCGACGCGGTCGAGCAGGAGGGCTATCAGCTCTTCAAGGGCTTCGGCTGCGTCGCCTGCCATCAGGGCATGAACGTCGGCGGCAACCTGTACCAGAAGTTCGGCGTGTTCCGCGACACCAAGCCGGGCCGGCGGCCCGACGAAGCGCCCGACCTCGGCCGCTACGGGCTGACGAAGCAGGAGCGCGACCGCGAAGTCTTCCGCGTGCCCAGCCTGCGCAACGTGGCGCTGACGGCGCCCTACTTCCACGACGGCCGCGCGAAGACGCTCGACGACGCGGTGCGCACGATGGGCAAGGTCCAGCTGGACCGCACGCTGAGCCAGCAGGAGACCGATGCCATCGTGCAGTTCCTGCGCAGCCTGACCGGCGAATTCGACGGGAAGCCGCTGGCCTTGCCGCAGCAGGAGCCGGCGCCGCGATGAAGCAGATCCTGAAGACCATTGCCTTCATCGCGCTGCTGCTGGTGCTGCTGGTCTACCTGCTGTTGCGCAGCAGCAGCCCCGACATCGAACTGCACCGCAGCATGCAGGAGCAACTGCGCGTGTTCGAGCTGCGCGATGCGGAACTGACCCGCGATGCCTTGCTGGCCCGGGCCGGCCTGCTGGGCAACTACGATCCGCTGGCGCACGACCGGCTGAATCTGCTCGATGCGCTGGCCGCATTGCGGCGCGTGAGCCGATCGGGCCCGCGCGACGCCGTCGCCGGGCTCGAACCGGCGATCGACGAACTGGAACGGGCGCTCGAGACGAGGCTGACCGACATCGAGAGCTTCAAGACAGACGATGCGCTGCTGCGCAACTCGGTGGCGTACCTGACCTACACGATCGCGCGGCTCGACGTGCACGCCGCTCCGCGGCAAGCGATGGGGACCGACATCAGCGACCTGTCGAGCAGCTTCCTGCGCTTCATCCAGATGCCCAATGCCGCGTCGACCGGCGACTTCCAGGCCGCGCTGCTGCGCATCGACCAGCACGACGACGCGGACGAAGACCTGCACATCCTGGCGGCGCATGGCGGGCTCGTGGCCGAGCTGCTGCCGCGCGTCGTGGCCGAACTGCGCCAGATCGTCAACGCGCCGACCACCGCCCGCCTGGGCGGGCTGCAGGCCAAGGTCGAGGCCTATTCGAAAGTCACCGAATCGAAGGCGCAGATCTTTCGCAACCTGCTCTTCATCGTCTCGCTGGCCTTGCTCGCCTACCTGCTGCGCCAGTTCGCGCGGCTGCGCGCCTACGGCCGCGACCTGAGCCTCAGCAACGCCGAGCTGAGCCGCGAAATCGGCGAACGCAAGCAGGCCGAAGCCGCGCTGCGCGAAAGCGAGGAGCGCTTCCGTGCGATCGCGAACTCGGCGCACGACGCGATCATCTCGGCCGACAGCCAGGGTGCGATCGTCTCGTGGAACCCGGGTGCGCAGACGGCTTACGGCTACACCAGCGACGAAGCCATCGGCATGCCCTTGCAGCAGCTGCTGCCCGAGCGCCTGCGCGCCTCGGCCGCGCCCCTGCTGCCGCGCTGGCACACGCCGGCCGGCACCGGCGAATCGGCGTTGCTCGCAGGCAAGACGATCGAATCGATCGGACTGAACAAGGCCGGCAGCGAGTTCCCGCTCGAGGCCTCGATCGGCAGCTGGTCGACCGCGCAGGGCTCCTTCGTCACCGCGATCGTGCGCGACATCAGCGCACGGCGCCGGCTCGAGGAGACGGCGCGCCAGCAGGAGCTCAAGCTGGTGCAGGCCAACAAGATGACCGCGCTCGGCACGCTGGTCTCCGGCGTCGCGCACGAGATCAACAACCCGAACCAGCTGGTGCTGTTCAACTCCGGGCTGCTTGCCGACACCTGGCGCGATGCCTGCATCGCGCTCGATGCGCACCACGCGCAGGACAGCGGCTTCACGCTCGCCGGCTTGCCGTATGCCGAGATGCGCGAGGCGGCTTTCACGCTGATCCGCGACCTGAAGGAAGGGGCGCTGCGCATCGACCGCATCGTGCAGGACCTGAAGGACTTCGCGCGGCCGCAGCGCCAGTCGCCGCCGGTGGCGGTCGACGTGAACGACGCCGTCAGCCGGGCGGCCAGGCTGCTGACGCACCTGATCCACAAGCGCTGCACGCGCTTCGAGATCGCGTTGGCAGCGCAGCTGCCGGCGGTGCGCGGCGATGCGCAGCAGATCGAGCAGGTGGTCGTCAACCTGCTGGTCAACGCGCTCGAAGCCCTGCCCGATGCCTCGCGCGGCGTGCGTGTCTCGACCTCGGCCGAGACCACCGACGGCTCGGTCTTGATCGAAGTGCGCGACGAAGGCATCGGCATCGCGCCCGAGCATCTGCAGCGCCTCTGCGACCCGTTCTTCACGACCAAGCAGGACAGCGGCGGCACCGGCCTGGGCCTGTCGGTGACCTTCTCGCTGGTGCAGGCCCACGGGGGCCGGCTCGACTTCGAATCCGAACCCGGCTGCGGCACGCGGGCGATCGTCTCGCTGCCCGGCGACGTGCCGCCCGCCGCTCCCGCATCACCCTGACCCTGGACCGACGATCATGCAGCCGACACCCGCCACGAACCCGCCCGTCCTGCTCGTCGACGACGAGCCGCATCTGCTCAACAGCGCGAGCCTGGTGCTGCGCAGCGCCGGCCTGCACGAGGTCATCACGCTCGACGACAGCCGGCGCGTCGCATCGCTGCTCGAGCACAAGCAGGTCTCGGTGCTGGTGATCGACCTGAACATGCCCTACCTTTCGGGCCAGGAGGTGCTGGACGAAGTCAACCAGAACCACCCGGACCTGCCGGTGATCGTGATGACCGCGACCAACGATCTCGAGACGGCGGTGCAATGCATGCAGTCCGGCGCGATCGACTACCTGGTGAAGCCGGTCGAACGCAACCGGCTGGTGTCGTCGGTCAAGCGTGCGCTGGAGATGCGGGCGCTGCGCGCCGAGGTGATGTCGCTGAAGGACAGCCTGCTCGCCGAAGCGCCGCGGCAGCCCGAGGCCTTCGCCGAGATGGTCACGCAGCACGCCGGCATGCTCGCGATCTTCCGCTACCTCGAAGCCATCGCGCCGTCGCCGCAGCCGGTGCTGGTGGCCGGCGAAAGCGGCACCGGCAAGGAGCTGATCGCGCGGGCGCTGCATCGGCTTTCCGGGCGCAGCGGCGGTCTCGTCGCGGTGAACGTCGCGGGACTCGACGACCAGATGTTTTCGGACACCTTGTTCGGCCATGTGCGCGGCTCGTTCACCGGCGCGGACCGCTCGCGCGAAGGCCTGATCGCGAGTGCGGCCGAGGGCACGCTCTTTCTCGACGAGATCGGCGACCTGACGACCGCTTCGCAGGTCAAGCTGCTGCGCCTGCTGCAGGATGGCAGCTACTACCCGCTGGGTGCCGACCAGCCGCGCCAGAGTCGTGCGCGCGTCGTCGTCGCGACGAACGTGGACGTGCTCGACGCGGTGGCCAAGGGCACGTTCCGCAAGGACTTGTACTACCGGCTGCGGACTCACCATCTGCAATTGCCGGCCTTGCGGGCGCGCACCGGCGACCTGCCGCTGCTGGTGGAGAGCTTCGTCAAGAAGGCGGCGAAGACGCTGAAGAAGCCCGCGCCGTCGATTCCGCCGGCCTTGCTGCAATTGCTCAACACCTACAGCTTCCCCGGCAATCTGCGGGAGCTGGAAGCGATGGTGTTCGATGCGGTGGCACGGCATCAGGGGACGATCCTGTCGCTGCAGAGCTTTCGGGACGTGATCGCGAGTCCCAGCCAGGACACGGCGGACAGAGGCGATGCGGAGTCTGCGCAGCATCAGACCTGGCTGGAGGCGGATCAGCTGCCGACGCTGCAGCAGGCGGAGGAGCGGCTGATTGCCGAGGCCCTGCGGCGAGCGGGCGGCAACCAGGGCGTCGCGGCGGGTCTGCTCGGGATTTCGCGGCAGGCCTTGAACAAGCGGCTGGGGCGGCAGAAGGTAGCGGCTGACGAGGCGGAGGAAGACTGAGGCTGCCTCGTACCCGACGAAGATCAGGACAAACCCTATGTCGACATTAATGTCGACATTTATTGTTGACACTGCTGTCGACGACACATAAAGTACTTCCCAAGCCGGCTGCGTTCTGCAGCACGCGCCGACCTCCAAAGACCGCTCGCACCGCGTCACCGATGAGATCGCTCCCCGGCGCGATCTGCTCCGGTGGGTGCGCCTCATGCCCCTGCGTCGCCGAGCCGTTCGCATCGGATTCGACGCCTCCCGAAGGAGTGACCCATGCAAGCCAAGGCCCTGCCTTACGCCATCGACGAGGCCCAGAAGCCTTCCAGCGTGCGCTGGAAGATCTTCCTGATGATGCTGTTCCTGATCTCGATCAACTACATCGACCGCGCCTCGCTCTCGGTCGCGATGCCGCTGATCGCGAAGGAGTTCGACATCGGCCCGGCCACGCAAGGCCTGCTGCTGAGCGGCTTCTTCTGGACCTATGCGGTGATGCAGATCCCCGGCGGCATGCTCGCCGATCGTTTCAAGCCGCGCATCGTGATCGCCGCCGCCACCTTGGGCTGGGGCTTCTTCCAGGCCGCCGCGGCGATCTGCACCGGCTGGATCGGCCTCTTCGTCACGCGCCTCGGCCTCGGTGCCGCCGAAGCGCCGATCTACCCGGCCGGCGGCAAGCTCAACGCGATCTGGATGACGCCGAACGAACGCGGCCGCGGCGCGACCTTGCTCGACGGCGGCGCGCCGCTCGGGGCGGCCCTCGGCGCGATCCTGATCTCGGCGCTGATCGCGATGCTCGGCTCGTGGCGGCTCGCCTTCGTGATCGCCGGCGCCGGCACGGTGCTCGCCGGCCTGTTCGCCTGGCACTACGTGCGCAACGAGCCGCGCCAGCATCCCGGCGTCAACGAAGCCGAGGCGCGCCACATCGAAGACGCACATCGCATCGAAGACCGCAGCGATCCGGTCAACGGCAGCGGCCGCCTGCTGGACTTCTTCCGCTACCGCTCGGTGTGGGGCATGTTCTTCGGCTGGATGTGCTTCAACAGCGTGTTCTACGGCCTGCTGACCTGGATGCCGAACTACCTCTACAAGGTGCACGGCTTCGACATCAAGCAGATGGGCGGCTCGACCTTCCTGATCTTCTTCAGCGGCTTCGTCGGTGAACTCTTCGGCGGCTGGCTGGCCGACAAGTGGAAGGCCGCCGGCGGTTCGCCGAACCGCGTGATGCGCACGCTCTTCGGCATCGCCGCGGTGATCGCCTGCGCCTCGATCTTCTCGGTGGCCTACGTGAAGGATCCGGTGGTCGTCGTCGGGCTGCTGTCGGTCACGCTCTTCTTCCTGCGCTGGTGCGGCCTGTACTGGTGCATCCCGACCACGCTGGCGACGCGCGACAAGTCCGGCTTCCTCGGCGGCACGATGAACCTCGGCGGCAACATCGGCGGCATCCTGGTGCCGCTGCTGGTCGGGCTGATCGTGCAGAGCACCGGTTCGTACTTCTTCGCCTTGATGTTCTTCGCCGCGGCGGCCGTCGGCCTGCTGGTCTCGTCGCTCGCCATCGACTACAGCCGCAAGCTGCCGGTCTGAGCAAGGAAGGACCCGCGATGAAACACCTCCACCCGATCGCCCTGGCGGCCGCGCTGTGCCTGCTCGGCGCCGCCTTGCCCTGCTCCGCCGCGACACCTGACGCCGCCGAAGCTTCGACCGAATCGGGCGCCCTGCCCTCGGTGGTGCCGGAAGCGCTCGGCGTCGATTCGGCCAGGCTGATCGAACTCTCGCAATGGATCCGCCGCGACAGGCTCGACGTGCGCAGCCTGCTCGTCGTGAAGAACGGCAAGCTGGTCTTCGAGCGCTATGCCAGCGGCGTCGACCGCGACAGCAACCACGAGCTGTATTCGGTCACCAAGATGATCACCGCGCTGCTGGTCGGCACCCTGGCGGGCGACGGCAAGCTCGCCGCGACCGATGCGGTGGCGCCTCGCCTCGCCGCGGCACGGCCGGATCTCGCATCGTCGCTGGCCGACAAGCAGGCCTTGCAGTTGCGGCATCTGATGTCGATGTCGAGCGGCCTGTCCTACCAGCTGGTAGAAGGCACGGACACGCTCTACTACGGCGTCAAGGACCGATTGAAGGTGGCCGCCGGCGCGGGCGTGCGATCGGCCCCGGGCAGCGACTTCGACTACATCGACGTGAACCCGGTGCTGGTCGGCGCAACGGTCACTGCCGCGGCCGGCCAGCCGGAAGACCGCTATGCCGAAGCACGGCTCTTCAAGCCGCTCGGCATGTCGCACTACCGCTGGGACGGGGCCGACGGCGCGGGCGCCGTCTCCGGCGGCTGGGGCCTCAGGCTGCGCTCGATCGACATGGCCAAGCTCGGCCTGCTGATGCTCGACCACGGCCGCTGGCAAGGCCGGCAGATCGTGCCCGCCAACTGGATCGACGCGATGACCACGCCGGCCGGCCCGGCGCCGGACTACGGCTACTACTGCTGGGTCAACAACATCGTGAAGGGCCAGCGCGAGTTCGGCGCGATGGGCTTCAAGGGCCAGTTCATCACCGTGCTGCCCGAGCAGAACGCGGTGGTCGTGATCAACAGCATCATGTCCACGCAGGGCGGGCTGCGCGACGCGAAGTACCTCAACGACTACCGCACGATGGTCAATGACTACGTGCTGCCCGCCTTGAAGGCCGGCGCCGCGGTGCAGCCCAGCGCTGCCCGCCAGGCCGCGCTGCAGCAGGAGCTGCAGCTCGCCGCACGCACCGCCGGCGTGCCCGGCACCGCCCTCGCGTTCAACGACCAACCCGAACACTGAACTTCAGGAGCCTCGCGATGAATCCTCTTTTCCGCCTGATCCCGCTGGCCGCCGCCGTTGCACTGGCCACCGGCTGCGCCAACAAGGCCCCCACGTCACCCGCCGCCGTGCCCGCCGCAAACGTGCCGGCCACGAGCAGCGACTTCCCCGAAGCCACGCCCGAAAGCGCCGGCGTGGATGCGCGCAAGCTGATCCAGCTTTCGCAATGGCTGCGCGAAGGCCAGCTCGACGTGCGCAGCCTGCTGATCGTGAAGGATGGCAAGCTGGTCTTCGAGCGCTACAGCGAGGGCCTGACACGCGACCACAACTACGAGCTCTACTCGATCACCAAGGGCATCACCTCGCTGCTCGCCGGCATGATGATCGACGAGAAAAAGCTCGGCCTCGACGACGGCGCCGCCGACGTGATCGGCCGCTGGCGCCCGGCGACGGCGCCGGCCTTCGCCGACAAGCGCGACGTGAGCCTGCGCCACCTGCTGTCGATGTCGACCGGCCTGCAATACGACTTCAAGCCGACCGACGACCCGATCTACTACGGCGCACCCGACCGGCTGAAACTCGCCGCCGGCACGCGGCAGAAGGAGGCGCCGGGCAAGACTTTTGAATACACCGACGTGAGCCCGATCCTCGCCGCGGCGATGGTCAGCGCCGCCGCCGGCAAGCCGATCGACCAGCTCGCGCGCGAGCGCCTCTTCGTGCCGATGGGCATGAAGAACGCGGACTGGGATCGTGCCGACGGCACCGGCCTCGTCTCCTCTGGCTGGGGCCTGCGGCTGCGCGCGATGGACATGGCCAAGATCGGCCAGCTGGTGCTCGACGGCGGCCGCTGGCAAGGGCGCCAGCTCGTCTCGCAGGACTGGGTGACGCAGATGACGACGCCGAAAGTGGCGCCGGACTTCGGCTACTACTGGTGGGTGCACAACATCGTGAAGGGCGAAGCCGAGATCGGCTCGATGGGCTTCAAGGGCCAGTTCATCACCGTGCTGCCCGAGCACCACGCGGTGGTCGTGATGACCAGCATGCTGTCGGTCAAGGGCGGCCTGCGCGAGGCGGACTGCGTCAACACCTTCCGCCAGGTCGTCAACGACTACGTCATCCCGGCGATGGCCAGCGCGAAGCCGGCGGCCGAGGCCTCGGCCAGCGAGGCGGCCTTGAAGCAGGAGCTTGCGGCCAGCCTGAAGAGCCGCGGCGTGCCCGGCGTTTCCGCCGACCCGACCGATACCCCGAGACTGTGAGGCCGACGATGAACCCACGCTATCGCCTCGGTGTGCTGACCCCGTCGTCGAACACCGCGCTCGAACCGCTGACCAGCGCGATGCTGGCCGACCTGCCCGGCGCGACGGCCCACTTCGCGCGCTTCCCGGTGACCGAGATCTCGCTGCGCGATGCCTCGCTGCGCCAGTTCGACGACAGCAAGATCCTCGATGCGGCGCGCCTGCTGGCCGACGCCAAGGTCGACGTGATCTGCTGGAGCGGCACCTCGGCCGGCTGGCTCGGCTTCGATACCGACGAGCGCCTCTGCGCGCGCATCGGCGAAGCCACCGGCATCCCGGCGACGACCTCGGTGCTGGCGCTCAACGAAGCCTTGTCGATCTTCGGTGCGCGCACGCTCGGCCTGGTGACGCCTTACGTCGCCGAGGTGCAGCAGCGCATCGTCGCGAACTACGAGGCCATCGGCGTGCGCTGCAGTGCCGAGCGCCATCTCGGCCGCCAGGTCAACTTCTCGTTCGCCGAAGTCGAGCCGGCCGAGCTGCAGGCCCTGGTGCGCGAGGTCGCGGCCGAGCGGCCCGAGGCGATCACGACCTTCTGCACCAACCTGCGCGCCGCGCAGCTGGTGCACGGCCTCGAAGCCGAGACCGGCATCCCGGTGTTCGACACGGTCTCGACCGTCGTCTGGAAGGCCTTGCGTATCGCCGGCGCGGAGACGATCGCACTGCGCCGCTGGGGCCGATTGTTCGAAGCGCGCTGACCTCCCGAGAGGACATCTTCATGACAACCCATCCCTTCGACCTGGTGGTGCGCAACGCGATGGTCGCGACCGCGAGCGACACCTTCGCGTCCGACATCGGCGTCCGCAACGGCCGCATCGTGCAGCTCGGCCTCGAGCTCCCTGCCGGAGCGCGCGAATACGACGCCGCCGGCCGCTTCGTCACGCCGGGCGGCGTCGACGCACACTGCCACCTCGACCAGCCGATGGCGCCGCCGCTGCGCATGGCCGACGGCTTCGAGAGCGGCACGCGCTCCGCGGCCTGCGGCGGCACGACCACGGTGATCCCGTTCGCCGCCCAGCAAAAGGGCCAGTCGCTGCGCGCCGCGGTGCGCGACTATCACCAGCGCGCCGAAGGCCGCGCCCATGTCGACCACGCCTTCCACCTGATCGTCAGCGACCCGACGCCGACGGTGCTGAACGAGGAGCTGCCGGCGCTGATCGCCGAGGGCTACACCTCGTTCAAGATCTACATGACCTATGACGACCTGAAGCTCGACGACGGCCAGATCCTCGACGTGCTCGAGGTCGCGCGCCGCCATGATGCGATGGCGATGATCCATGCCGAGAACGCGGATTGCATCGAGTGGCTGACGAAGCGGCTCGAAGCCGGTGGCCGCACCGCGCCGCGCTTTCATGCGCACTCGCGGCCGATGCTGGTCGAGCGTGAAGCGACGCACCGGGCGATCGCGCTGTCCGAGCTGGTCGACGTGCCGATCATGATCGTGCACGTCTCCGGCAAGGAGGCGGTCGAGCAGATCCGCTGGGCGCGATCGCACGGGCTGAACGTCTTCGCCGAGACCTGCCCGCAGTACCTCTTCCTCACCGCCGAAGACCTGGGCATCGACGACAGCTACCAGGGCGCGCGCTGCGTCTGCAGCCCGCCGCCGCGCAACCGCGCGAACCAGGAGGTGATCTGGAACGGGCTGGCCGACGGGCTCTTCACGATCTTCTCGTCCGACCATGCGCCCTTCAACTACGACTCGCCCGAAGGCAAGAAACCGGGCGGCGAGGAGGTCAGCTTTCGCCACGTCCCGAACGGCATCCCGGGGCTCGAAACCCGCTTGCCGCTGCTCTACACGCATGGCGTGCTGGAGGGCCGCATCACGATCAACCGCTTCGTCGAGCTGACTTCCACGAACCCGGCCAAGGCTTATGGCCTGCATCCGCGCAAGGGCACGATCGCGATCGGCGCGGATGCCGATCTGGTGGTGTGGCAGGAGGGCGAGCGCAGCGTGCGCAACGCCGAGCTGCACCATGCGGTCGACTACACGCCGTATGAAGGCCATGCGCTGAAGGCCTGGCCGGCGCTGACCGTGGCACGCGGCGAGGTGCTGTGGGACGGCCAGGACTTCCATCCGCACGCGGGGCGCGGCCGCTTCCTGCAACGCGGCCGGCCCACCTTGCTGCCGGCCAAGCGCGCGGCCGCCTGAACACGGAGTATCACGACGATGAACCTGCTGCTGATCAACCCGAACACCTCGCAAAGCGTCTCCGACCTGATCGAGGCCGAAGCGCGCCGCGCCGCCGCGCCCCAGACCAGGGTCAGCGTGCTGACCGCGCCCTTCGGCGTCGCCTACATCGAGACGCGCTTCGAATCGCTGATCGGCGCCTACGCCGCGGCCACGCTCGCGGCCGAGCACTGGGAGCAGCATGACGCGATCGTCGTCGCGGCCTTCGGCGACCCCGGCATCGAGGGCTTGCGCGAAGCCTTCGACATCCCGGTGATCGGCATGACCGAAGCCGCGCTGATGAGCGCCTGCCTGCTCGGCAAGCGCTTCTCGATCGTCGCGATCTCGCGCCGCATCACCGCGTGGTACCGCGAATGCGTGCAGGCGAACGGCCTGCTCGACCGGCTGGCGAGCATCCGCTGCCTCGACCAGCCGCTGCAGGACATCGGCCGCGTGCAGGACGACCACGGCGAGCGGCTGAAGGCGCTGTGCCTGTCGGCGGTCGACGACGACGGCGCCGACGTGATCGTGATCGCCGGCGCGCCGCTGGCCGGCCTGGCACGCTCGATGAAGAGCGAGATCCCGGTGCCGATGGTCGACGGCGTCTCGAGCGCGGTCAACCATGCGCAGACCCTGGTCTCGCTCGCGCCCGCGCCGGCGCGCCGCGGCAGTTTCGCGCCGCCGCCGATCAAGCCGAACCAAGGCCTGCCGCCGGGGATCGAACGCCTGCTCGCGGGGCGGCGCTCGGCGGGGTTGGCGTGATGCGCTGCGGCTGTGCAGCGGGCTCGACCGCATCGATAATGTCGCCCCGGCGCGCACCGGGCCTGGAGGACCTCGTGATCTCTCGAGCCCCGCCGCGCGAGCATTCCATGCCTTCATCGAACCGCCTCCGATCGACCTCCGCGATGCCCCGCAAAGTCTCCCCCAAGCCCGAACTCGAGGCCGAACCCGGCGGCCGCGATCAATCGGTCGAAGAGATCGCCGACAAGATCTCGACGGCCATCCTCGAGCACCGCCTGGCGCCCGGCACCAAGCTCGGCGAAGACCGCCTCGCGACCATCTTCGGGATCAGCCGCGCGAAGGTGCGCGAGGTGCTGGTGCGGCTGGCGCATGAGCAGGTGGTCGAGCTCTTCCCGCAGCGCGGCGCCTTCGTCGCGAAGCCGACGATCGAGCAGGCGCAGGACGTGTTCGAGGCGCGCCGCGTGATCGAGCCGGCGGTGCTGCGCCGCCTGATCGGCACGCTCGACGAGGCCAAGCTGCGCCGGCTGCGCGAGCAGCTCGACGAAGAAGCCGATGCCCGCGAGCGCGACGACAAACGCGCCATCGTGCGCCTCTCCGGCGAGTTCCATTCGCTGCTGGCCGAACTCGCCGGCAACTCGGCCTTCTCGCGCAGCATGCGCGAACTCTCGACCTTGACCTGCCTGATCATCTCGCTCTACGACGCGCCGACCGCGACCAGCTGCCGCGCCGACGAACACGAGGAGATCGTCGCCGCGATCCGCAAGCGCGACGTGGCTCGTGCCGAGGCCTTGATGCTGGAACACCTCGATCACATCGAACACAGCCTGGATCTGAACGCCGAGCCGCACGAGGCGGACCTGGAGAGCATCCTGGGGTGAGGATGCGCGGCCACCGCCCCGCCCGCCTGACGCTCGCGGCGGCCTTGGCATTCGCATGCTCAGCGCTGCTCGGCGCCTGTGTGTCCTACGGCTCAGGGGCGCTGCAGCCGGGCGACAGCATCGAGGCGGTGACCCAGCGCATGGGCCGCCCGACGGGTGACTATCACCGCGCCGATGGCGGGCAGCGCCTGGAATTCGCCCGCGGCCCCTTCGGCAAGCACACCTTCATGCTCGACTTCGATCCGCAGGGCCGGCTGCAGCATTCGGAACAGGTGCTGGACGAGGCGCACTTCAACACCGTGCGAGCCGGGATGACGGGCGATCAGCTGCTGTTCCGGCTCGGCCATCCGCTCAAGGTCTGGTCGGTCCGGTATCACGACCAGACCGTTTGGTCGTATCGCTTCGACGGGCCCTTCTGCCAGCTGTTCCACGTCGGGATCACGCCGGCAGGTGATGTCGAGGACACGAGCTACGGGCCCGATCCGCTGTGCGAACGCAAGGATCCCGCGCAGTCGCGTTGAGAGGCGCTCGATATCCGCTATCCCTCGAGACGTGCAGCCGTCTTCTTCGCCGTCGAGCGCAGGAACGTCTTCAGCCGCCCGGCAAGGTCCCTCGCGCCGTGCGGCAGGGCCGGCATGAGCGCTTCGGCGGCCTGCCCCACGGCAATCGGCATCTGCTCCGCAAGCTCCGCCGCCAGCCTGAGGACGAAACGCGGCTGCATGCGGAGCTCTTCGATGCCGTGCCCCGGCATCCGGTAGAGCGACAGGTTCTCTGCGTGGCTGTCATTGTTGCCGGTAAACAGGTTGAAGAAGATCCAAAGCACGAGCTCGACCTCAGCGACCTGCGCGGCAGCGACGAGCTGGGCCTGCTGGCCGGCGTGCTGGCCGAGCTGCTGCAGCGCGTGAACGACGACGTGAAGCGCGAGCACATCCGTGCCGAGCAGGAGAAGGACCAGTGGCACGCGGTCGGCCACGAAATCATGTCGCCGCTGCAATCGCTGATGGTGCTGCACGCCGAGCCGGGCGACGCCAGCCACCGCTACATCCAGCGCATGCAGCAGGCAGTGCAGGTGCTGTACGGCAGCGCGTCGCCGAGCGAGGCCTTCCAGTCCGCCGCGCTGCGGGTGCAGTCGCTCGACCTGCAAAGCTTCCTGCGGCACGTGGCTGAGAACGCGCCGGATGCCGGCATCGACAACGTGCAGTTCGGAGGCGATACACAGCCGGTGATGGTGCGCGCCGACGAATATTCGCTGGAGGACGTGGTCGCGCACGTGCTGCACAACGCCGCGCGCCATCGCGTGCCGGGCACGCCGATCACGATCCGCCTCGAGCTGAGCGACTCCAGTGCCGAGGTCCTGCTGCACAACCAGGGAGAAGCCGATCGCCGAGGCGCTGATCGAGCGGGTCTTCGAATACGGCGTCTCGGACCAGGCCGACTCCGAAGCGCCGGGCCACCGCGGCCAGGGGCTCTTCGTCGCGCGCACCTACATGGCCAAGATGGGCGGCACGATCGTCGCGCGCAACGTGGCCGATGGGGTGTGCTTCGTGCTGAGCCTGCAGCGCGTGCCGCCCGAAGCCGGGGCGGACGGTGCGCGCGGGCGCTGAGAGCCTCCGCCTTTCGAGTCATCGCAGCGCTCCCTCGCTTCGAGCGGATTACGCAGCGGCCTGCCGCCCGGGATCAAGTTGAAGAACGAGGGCAGCGAAGCCGATCGACGCCAACGCCCCAGCAATCTTGCCGCAACATCTGCTTCAGATGATGGGGGCACGCATCAACCCGGAGGATTGAACCGGAAATGACAAGTCGCTTGCTCGCTGCATTCCTCTTCCTCGCCGCCGCCACGCTCGCGCACGCGGAAGCGATCCAGGTCGCGCTACCGACGGCCGGCGTTTCCTCATCGCCCGGTCCGCTCGTGGCCTACCTCTTCGAGCCCGCCACGCCGGGAGTGCACCCGGCGGTCGTCATGCTGCACGGCTGTGGCGGCGCCTATGCGCGCGACGGCGCCCTGAACGCACGCCACCGCATGTGGGGCGAGCTGCTCGCAGCCAAGGGCTACGTGGCGCTCATGCTGGACAGCTTCACATCCCGCGGGGTCAAGGAAATCTGCACGCAGAAGTACAGCGAACGCACGCTGAAGGACGCCGATCGCGCCGGCGACGCCGACGCGGCCCTCGCGTTCCTGCGCGGACGAAGCGACGTGGATGCAATGCATGTCGCGGTGCTCGGCTGGTCGCACGGCGGCGGCACGGTCCTCGAGACGATCACTCGGCCGCCCGCCCAGGGCACGGGCTTCGCGCGCGCCGTCGCGTTCTATCCGGGCTGCACGGCCCGCGCCAAGCGGCCCGCGGCCTTCGATCCGTACGCGCCGCTGCTGGTCCTCATCGGCGAATCGGACGACTGGACCCCGGCGGCACCGTGCGAGGCGCTGGCCGGGGCGACGCGCGCTCGCGGCCTGCCGATGGAAATCGTCACCTATCCCGGCACGTACCACGATTTCGACAACCCCGGCATCACACGCAAGCAGGTGCGCGCCGAGGTGCCCAACGGCGTGCACCCGGGACAAGGCGTCACGGTCGCGCCGAACGCCGAGGCGCGCGAAGACGCGAAACGCCGGGTGCTGGGCTTCCTGCAGCAGATGACGGGCCAGGCCGCGTCACGCTGATCGAACCGGCGCGCCGGTCCTGCGCTCAACGGGTTGCGTCCACGCGCGCCGACGGGGCGGCGAAATTGCCCGGCGCAGGGTCACCGTGCCACGGGCTGCTCAACATCCCGATGATCGACTGATGTCGCGGATCGTCGAAGCCATCCAGTCCCACGGCCGGCATCGTGACCGGGCGATGAAACGTGACGAAGAGCCGATCCCAGAT
>Ga0105240_10001753_pt1 | contig 36642 bp, 29 predicted proteins | sample KBSC54metaG_FD_80426 | JGI IMG/M metagenome (GOLD analysis project Ga0105240, IMG submission 80426) | Corn rhizosphere microbial communities from Kellogg Biological Station, Michigan, USA - KBS C5-4 metaG | ecosystem: Host-associated > Plants > Roots > Rhizosphere > Soil | place: Michigan, USA... | reverse complement strand
TTCCGCGACGGATACGTTGAATACGCGGTCATAGGCGAACTCGTTCGGCCAGAAGCCCGCCGCTTCGCCCGGCGGCGGAGCGAAATAAGAGAAATACACCAGCCGGTTATGGGCGAAGTCAGGATCCAGGACGATGTCGTGAAAGCCCTGCGCGGCCACAGTCTTGACCGGCGGCACTCCGGCGACGGCCGTATGGACGCCCTCCTTGGTGACGAGGCGCAGCGTGCCCTTCATCTCGGTCACGAGCATCTTGCCGTCAGGCAGAAAGGCCAGCGACCACGGCGAGGCCAGGCCCGTCGTCACCGTCTGCACCGCGAATGCGGTAGTGGATTTGCGCGTCGGCGCGTCCGTCTGACCTGCAAAGGCCGGCTTGGGCCTGGGCATCGACGCCGGTGTCTGCTCGTCCGCGGTGAAATTGTTGGGAGGTGACTTGGAGGCGGCCGGCGCAGCGGCCACCGAGAAAGCGCCAGGAGCCATTGCCAGCGCCGCGGCGGCGGCGGCTGCGTACCAAAGAGAATGATTCATGGTGTCTCCGGTATCTGCGCCGCTACGCGAGCGCCGGCGAAGCGTAGCTCAGTCGTCGCGCGGCTGCTCGTCCGGCGTGTCGACGGGATCGGGATCGTCCACGGGCACCGGCGGTTCGGCCGGGGTGTCAGGAATCGTTCCCGGGATGTGCGGCTTGGGGTGCTCGGCCGCCTCGCCGGCCAGCCAGCGACTCAGTTGCATCCGCGCTGCTCGCGAAACAGCCCGAGCTTCTCCTGCACAATCTGATCGGAATAGCTGAAGATGACCGCTTCGCTCGCGGCCTCCAGCTCGAAGGAGTGCCAGCTCGGTACGACGAACACATCGTGGGGCTGCCACGAAAAGCGCCGCTCGCCGATGCGAACGCGCCCGCTGCCCTCCACGATCACAAAAACGGTGCCAGACGTGCAGCGGTACGCCTGACTCCTGAACCCCTGCGGCAGGAGTTGCATCGCCGTGGACAGCGTCGGCATGGCCGGCCCGCCATTGACCGGATTGATGTAGCGCATCTTGTAGGAATGGCAGGCATCGGGATCGCGCAGATGCGTGAGCCTGTGCAGCGCCTCGCGGGTCGCGCGATACGGATAGTTGAAAATCGGTGAGGTCTGGCCGCCGCCCTGGAAATCGACCGGCAACAGATTGCGACCGGCCTCGGCGTAGGCACTTCCTTCGGGGCGGGTGACCGGATAGGTCCCGCCGGGATAGTCCTCGCGAAAGCTGGCGTCGAGCAGATTGACGATGTGCATGTCCAGCCCATCGAGCCAGACCATCGGCGCCGCCGACTCGTTGCCGTGGTCGTGCCACGTCCACGAGGGGGTGATGACGAAATCCCCGGGCTCCATCATGGTGCGCTCGCCATCGACAGCGGTGTACGCGCCTTTACCCTCGATGATGAAGCGCAAGGCGGAGGCCACGTGCCTGTGGGCGGGAGCGATCTCTGCGGGCCGGATGATCTGCAGGCCCGCGAACAGGCTGCGCGTGATGCGGGATTGGCCCGGCATTCCCGGGTTCTCGAGGATGAGGACGCGCCGCTGCGCCTCCTCCGTGGAGATCAGATCGCAGGCCTCGAGGAGGTAGGGACGGATGCGCTGATAGCTCCAGTGAGCCGGCAGACACGGCGATTGCGGTGTCTGCGTCACCAGGCCGTGCAGCACCCGCCACAGCGGTGCGAGGCTCTCCTGCGCCGCCCGCTCGTAAAACTCTCCCCTGCCCGCCTCGGCCGCGCGATTAACGGTCTCGACCATGCCGTCGTCGCTCACCTGGCCCCCTTTTTCCGGCGCTCGAATCCGAGTGTGCTAAGAGGGCGACAAGCCTAACACGTGCAAGCGCGCGAGACGGAATGCAGCGGGGCCGGGGCGGCTCACAGCCACCCCGGCGCGAGGGGATTCGAGGCGCCCGTTACTTGGTGATTTCCTTGGCGGCTTCCTTGGCCTCATGGGCGTGGTGGTGCGCCTTCGCCTTGTGCACCCGCGCTTTGGCCTTGTCGATGCTCTTGTCCGGCTCCGAAGACACCGCCGCCTTCACATGGTCGCCGGCCTCCTTGGCGGTCTCTGCGGTCGCCTTGGCGCCCTCCTTGACGGTGGTGCCGACCTGCGCGAATGCGCTGCCAGAGACCAGTATCGCCGCCATGCCCATCACGAGTCTGTTCATAGGTCGCCCCTCCAATATCCGGCCACTGCCTGGCATAACGCGCACCCGGGCTGAAGGTTCCGCTGCCGCCCCCCGGGCGAGGACGGGCCGCTGCTAGAATCGCGCCATCACCGCGGGGGTTTCAGACATGCGAGGTCGGACGTTTCTGGTAGCCCACGGCGCCTGGTCGGCGGGATGGGCGTGGAAGAAGATGCACCCTCGCATGGCCGCAGCGGGCCACCGCCTCATCACTCCGACCTACACAGGCCTCGGCGAGCGTGAGCATCTGGCCAACCCGTCGATCGACCTCGAGACTCACGCGCAGGATGTCCTCGGCGTCATCAAGTTCGAGCAACTCGATGACTTCGTGCTGATCGGCCACAGCTACGGCGGCATGGTCGCCACAGTCGTCGCGGACCGGGTCCCCGATCGCATCTCCAGACTGGTTTACCTGGACGCCTTCGTGCCGCGGGACGGTCAGGCAATGATCGACCTGTTGTCAGCGGAGAACGCTGCGCGCGTGCGGGCGGTCGTCGAGAGTGGCGAATGGCGGGTGCCCTCCAATCCCATCCCGCCCGACACGCCGCCCGAAGACGCCCAGTGGATGCAGTCATTGCGCTTGCCGCAACCCGTGAAGACACTGCAGACACCGGTGCGGTTGCGCAACGGGGATACGAAGATCCCGCGCACGTATGTCTACTGCACTCGCACCGCCCCTGCCGATCCGTTCCGGCCTTTCGCCGAACGGGCCCGGCAGGAGCGCTGGGACTATCGCGAGATCGACTGCAGCCACTCCGCGCACATCACCGCGCCGGATGCCCTGATGGAGCTGCTGAGCTCCGTGGCGTCTTGAGACGCCAACGCCGTTACTGCCAGGTTACCGTGCGCGCCGTTGTTCACGCTTCGATTGACTGAGTTCGTAGCCGTCTTCCCGTTGGGTCGCGTTGCCGTCACGTCTGCCCGAGATTGCCGCCGCCGTTGTTTGTAGTGCGTGTAGCTTCTGCTGTAGGTGCGGCCGCCGCGGCGCGCAGCGCGCTCAATCTGGGTGTGATACGAGCCGCCACCGGCTGTCCCCCGTGCGCCGACGCCCGGCAAATGCCGTTTCGAGTAGACTTGAGGCCATGCCGGTCCCTGCCGAGCCAACCGCCACCGCTCGCCGCCTGAGAGCAGCGCTCCTCGCAGGCTTGACCGGTGTGTGTGCCGCCGGCGCACTCGCACAATCGGTTCCGCCGTTCGGTCTGTTTCGCGGCCAGGGCAACGTCGTGCTGGGGACGGCGGTGCTGAACAATTCCCGCCAATCCCTGGATGAGCTGACGGCCCAAGCCCTCAGCGCGGCGATCGGCAAATCGCCGGCTGCGGCAGCACCCCCGCCCGCGGTTGCGGGCCCGCCGCCCTCACTGACCTATGAGCCCGACGTGCGCCTGAGCGACTGGACGCGCGCCCACATGACCGACTCTTTGGACCCCGACAACGACCCGCAGCTGCGCCGCCAGATCGAGCAGGCGTTCGCGGGCAACGCGGTGCTGAAGCATTTCGATCGCTTCATGTCCGATCGCGGGTACTCCAGTCACGACGTCGCCGACGACACTGCCGAGCTGCTGCTCATCTCCTGGCAGATCGCCACGAACCGCACGGCGACGCACTCGCAGGCTCAGGGGGTTCACGAACAGGTCCGCGAGGTGTTACTCGCCGCCCCGCAGATGCAGACGCTGACGGACGCGGACCGCCAGCTAATGGGCGAACAGATCGCCTATCAGATCGTCATCACGTCCTCGGTGAACACCGAGTCCGTACGACACAACGACGCGGCGCAACAGCGCAGATTGCAGGCTTCTGCGGCACGGATCCTGCGCGCGCACGGAGTGGACATGAGCCAGGTCCATCTCACCGATCAGGGCTTCCGCCGCTAGAGCCACGCTGATCGCCAGCGCTACTCCCTGAGCTTCTCGCCCAGGGCGACACCCAGCACTTTCTCCGAAGCCGCCGGCGGCCACCCCGCCTCGCCTGAGACGGGCGCATCGCCTTCCACGATGGTGTTCTCGAGGCGCCCGAGTCCCGCGACTTCGACAGCGACCGTATCGCCGGGATTGACCGGGCGTGAGTTGGCGGGTGTGCCGGAAAGAATCAGATCGCCCGGCAGCAGCGTCATCATGCGCGCCAGGTCCGTCACCAGGTACGCCACATCCCAGATCATTCCATCGAGGCTGGATTCCTGCACGACCTTGCCGTTGACGTAGGTGCGTAGGATCTGGCCTGCGGGACGCCACCCCATGACCAGGCCCGGCCCGATCAGGCCGAGTGTGTCCGCACCTTTCACGCGCAGCATCGAGCCTCGATCGGCATCGCGGAAATCGTGCAGGGCGTAGTCATTGGCGAGGGTGTAACCGGCAATGTACTCGTGGGCATCCGCCATCCGGATGTTGCACGCTTTGCGGCCGATCACGATCGCCACTTCACCCTCATAGTTCAGAAAGCGGCAACCCTTGGGGCGAACGACCGCGCCGCCGTGACCGAGCAGACACGAGGGCGGCTTGCTGAAGTAGTTGGGAGCCGGCGGGCACGGCGCCTTCAGCTCCTCGAGCCGGTTGCGATAGTTCAGGTGTGCGCACAGGATCTTGCTGGGCTCGACCGGAGGCAGGTGCACGGCATCCCGCACTCCAATCCGCCGGCCATCGGGCGCCAGCAGCTCCTCGCCCTGGCGCAAGACCTCTACCGCGGAACCGTCCAGCAGAATCCGCCGCGTTTCCCGCATCACGGAGCCTTCATCGGATAACCGCGGGCCGCGTAGTCGAACCCACCGAGCTCGAGCGCGCGCAGCGAAGGATCCTGCGGAGAGGCATAGTAGGCGCGAATCTCCTCGATCAATCCGCGCTCGCTGAATTCGTACCATTCATCCCCGCGCAGGATGATTCCTTGCTTGCGCTTGAAATGCGTCCACTCAATGACCGCTCGCCGCCGCGCCGGATCGCAGACCACCTGATCCACGGTCCAGTACGACCCCAGGCTCTGGACAGCCGCGCGCCACCTGGCCCCGATGGTACGGGCGCCGCGAAACGGGCCTGCGTACGTGCCGGGAGGGAAGTAGTGAATCGCCTGCGGCTCGAAATGCGCCGCAATGCGCTCGACATCGCCGGCGTTGCAGTCATCGAAGTAGTGGCGGATACGCGCTTCCATCGCCTGCGATGTCAGTGCGTCAGGAGCCATTGCGCGGTTCCCCTGTCATCGACACCGCCGCTACTCTGCTCTTGGCGGACACGGGTGGAGTGGGCAGCCACGACTCACCTGGCTCCAGCACGTAAGTGTGCTCCAGGCTATACCACTGCCCCTGGACGTCCGCATCCGGCGCCGGCTCGTTCTCGTGCAGGACATAGTGTCCGACGGAGTCGCGCGTGACGCCGAACTGCGAATCCGACTCCAGGGTCTCATCGTCACCGCTGTAGGTCTGCGTGGGAATCGTCTTATAGCCCTCCTTGTAGATGAGGGCGTGCAGATGCGCGGGCCGGAACGGATGACGGTGCTGTACTTTCAGCAACTGCTCGGTCGGACCGCCGGCGGGCACCGGATAACCGGCAGGCTTGATGCTGCGATAACGAAAAATCCCGGCAGCATCCGTAAGGAACCGCCCGCGCAGATTCCACTCTGCCTGAGTGGGATCCTGATTCTCGTAGAGCCCGCGCGTCGAGGCATGCCACACGTCCACATTGGCCTGGGCAACCGGGTTGCCTTGGCCGTCAACCACCCGACCGGTAAAGAACAAGGGAGCGCCGGGTGTCGGCGAGCGCACGATCGAGCCGCCGTTCTCCACGAACGGCGCGCCCTGACGCCAGAAGGGCCCCAGCAGGTTCGCCGAAGTGATGCCGTTGTTCATCAGGCACACCAGCGTCGACAGGCCGAGCGAGCCGGCGATCAAGCGCGTCTCGTTGTGGTTGTCGTTGGTGAGCTGCCCGAGCAGGCTCACCAGGTTGATCGCGGTGTTGAATTCCCGCTCCGTGAGACGCACCTCGCGGGCGAATGCATGCAGATGGCGGATCAGCGACTGCAGGACCTGCCGCGTGCGCGGGTCGGCGACCTGGCCGGTCTCGCTCAACACCGCCTCGGTAACCTGCTCTTCCCGCTCGATGATCATGCCGGTCGTCCTCGCCGCGTGTGCTGCGGCCGCCCGTGGAGAGCCTCGAGTATACCGGTTCCCTCCTGGGTGCCCGGCCTTGCCCGCGCGATGGCGGTCGCGCCTCGGAGACTGTCAGCGCTGCTACCCGTGCACGCCTGGCGGCGGCGAAAACACGCTCAAGGGCGGCAAAGGTCCCGGATATCTCTCGATCTGCACCAGGCAGCTGTTGGCGGAAGGTCCCTGGGCCAGCGAAGAAGTGCCGACATCGTTGGTCACGGCATTGGGATTGCCGTGAATCTCCAGACTCAGCGGATCGGCGGGATCGAGCATGTCGTACCAGGCTCCCGTGGAGATCTGCACGACCCCGCGCCGCAGCGCATCCGAGAGCTGCGCGCCGGCAAGAAATGCTCCGCGGTCGTTGAATACCCGCACGATATCCCCGTCACGAATGCCGCGTTCCGCGGCGTCGGCGGGATGGATTCGCATGGGCTCCCGGCCGCGAATCTTCGACTCCTGGCTGCTGATGCCATGGTCGAGCTGGCTGTGCAGCCGCGTGCGCGGTTGATTGGACATCAGGTGCAGGGGAAAGCGCCGGGCACGCGGGCTGCCGAGCCATTCCTGCTTCTCATACCAGGCCGGATGGCCGAGGCAGTCCGCATAACCGAAGCCGGCGATGGTCGCGGAGAAGATCTCGATCTTGCCGGAGGGGGTCCGCAACGGGTGCGCCTGTGGATCGGCGCGAAACCGCTCCAGCACCGGGACCCGGTCCTTCAGCATCGGCCGCAGATCCAGCGGCGGCCCTGCGCGAAACGCCTGGAAATCCGGCAGCGCGATGCCGGCGGCCTCGGCGCTCTTGCGCGTGACGTCCCACAGATGCTCGACCCACTGGCGCGCATCGCGTCCCTCGGTGAACTGCGGGCCGAAGCCGAGCCGCCGGGCAAGCTCAGAGAAGATGGCATAGTCGTCGCGCGCCTCCCGGTAAGGCTCCAGGGCACGCGCCATCGGTGTCAGCCAATGATCCATGCTGCCGCCGGCGAAATCCTCGCGCTCCAGCGGAGTCGTGCAAGGCAACACGATGTCCGCCATCCGTGCGGTCGTGGTCCAGTTGATCTCGTGCGTGACGATGGCCTTCGGTTGCGACCACGCGCGCCGCAGCCGATTGATGTCCTGGTGATGATGAAACGGGTTGCCGCCGACCCAGTAGACGAGGTCGATCTGCGGAAAGGTGAGCGTTCGCCCATTGTAGGTGCAGGTGCCGCCGGGTCGCTCCAGCATTTCCGTCACTCGCGCGACCGGGATGAAATCCCGGACGGGATTGGGCTGCTGGGGAATGGTGCCCACCGGGAAAGGCAGGTAGCGGCGCTGCATGGTGTTCATCTTGCTGACGCCGGCGCCCATCAGCACTCCGCCGCCCGGGAGCCCGATGTGCCCGAGTGCCGCCCCCAGCGCCCAGGCCGCCCAGTAGGTCTGCTCGCCATGCTCGGCCCGCTGCAAGGAGAAAGTCACACCGAGCAGGCAACGCTCCCTGGCCATGAGCCGGGCGAGCTCGCGGATCTGCTGCTCCGGAACCTCCGACAGCGCGGCAGCCCATGCCGCGCTCTTCACCTGGCCGTCGCTGCGGCCGGTCAGGTACTCCGCAAACCGCTCGAAGCCGGTGCAGTACCGGCCGACGAAGTCCCGGTCGTACAGCTCCTCCTCGATCAGCGTGTGGATCATGCCGAGCATGATGGCGACATCGCTGTTGGGTCTGCAGGGAATCCAACGTGGCGCCACGCTCGCGAGCACGTCGTCCCGGATGGGGCTGATGTTGACGATGTCGATGCCGGCTTCGGCCAGCGCGGCGAAATGGGCTGCGGCGTCGTGATAGCCGATGCCGCCGGGATTGACCTGCATGTTGCGCGCAGCCGCGCCGCCGAAGAACACGATCCGCCGGCAGTGCTCGGCAATCTCCTGCGTGCTCGGAGCCTGCATTCCCGCGGAGTAGGCACTCATCCCCAGCACGTGAGGAATCAATACCTCGGCGGCCGCCAGGGAATAGGAGTCCTTCGAATCGGTGTACCCGCCGAACATCTGCATGAAGCGATGGATCTGTCCCTGGGCATGATGGAAGCGCCCCGCGCTCGCCCAGCCATAGGAGCCCGCATAGATCGCCCGGTTGCCGCCCGCGGAACGCGCTTCGGTCAACGCATCGGCAACGATGTCGAGTGCCTCCTCCCACGACACCTCGACGAACGGCTCACGGCCACGCATCGTGGTATCGCTGGCGCGACGGTGTTGGTAGTACCCGAGGCGCACCGCCGGCCGTGCGACGCGGCACCTCGCATCCTGGGAGTCCCCCAGCGATCGCCCGATCGGCGATGGCTCGTGATCCTGCGGCGTCGGATTGACGCTGACCGCACCGTCAGCGCCACGACCGACGAGATAGTTACCCCAATGTGTGGCGGTCAGCCGTGCGGCCATGGCAATCGTCTCTCCTTACGGGCTTCGCCCGATCTCCTCACGGGGTTCGGGCCGCAGCCCGAGCTCCGTCCGTATAGTGCTAGACGCTGTGGTCGAGCTGGCGGCGCAGGGCCTCGAACGCCTGCGGCCAGAAGCGGCGGTACTGCGCGATCCACCGATCCACTTCCTGCAGAGCCTGCGGTCGCAACGCGTAGACCCGCCGCTGGGCCTGCGCCCGCACCTCGACCAGCTTCGCCTTGCGTAGCACCTTCAGATGTTGCGACACCGAAGGCTGGCTCATGTTCGGAAACGCGCTGACGAAGTCCCCTGCGGTGCGCTCCCCGCCAGCGAGCATGGCCAGCATGTTGCGCCGGGTCGGGTCCGCAATGGCAGCGAAGATATCCATAAGTCTTACCTTATATAAGTTCTTACCTATTATCAAGGCGAGCGTAAGCCGCATGCCCTGTGGCACGATTCCCGCGCAGACAATTCAATCAGGGGGAGCATCGTGAGACTCACAACAGCTATCGTCGGCGCAATCGTCATGGCACTCACCGGAGTCGCTTTCGTGCAAGCTCAGCCCCCGGCGCACTCCTCCGCGCCCCCCCCTCGTGCCGCTGGAATTCCGCCGACCGCGGCTCCCGATCAGGCCGCGCTCCTGCACAGCGACGATCCCAAGCTCGCCGCGAACAAGAAGCTGGTGTTCGACATGTGGCGCGCGATCATTCAGGGCGCCCACACCGAGCTCGCTCCGCAGTACTTCACCGAAAGCTACATTCAGCACAACCCGAATGTGGCGACCGGGCGCGATGCGATGGTCGCGTACATGCGGCAGACGCGGCCCGTCCGGCCGATCCAGCCGAAGATCACGTTTCCGGTCATCGCGATCATGGCCGAGGGCGACCTGGTGATGGTGGCCACCGTCAGCCACCAGGACGATCCGGAGAATCCTGGCCACAAGTACGCCGGCACGCACTTCGACCTTTTCAGGATCGAGAACGGCAAGATTGCCGAGCACTGGGACAGCGTGCCGAAGGACCCCAACGCCCTCCACTACGATCCGAACACTCAGAACAAGCCCTGAACCGGCGGACGTGGGGCCTATCCACGATATGGTCGCGCAAGCGATCCGCAGCGCGGTCAAAACCGACATCGATGCGTGAGCGTATCGATTCCCCGCCCCGCATCGCGCTTAGAATTTCATTCCCCGGCCACTACCGCCGGGCACGGTCTTCAGCATTGGAGGGAGGAGGTCCTTATGCGCTGGTACATCCTGGCTGCGATGGCGGTGATCATCATGCCCCTGGCGTACGCGCAGGGCCCCGCGCGAGAGCCCGCCGGAGAGCATCCGCAACGGCCTCCGCTGTTCTTCAAAGAAGACTGGCAACAGAGCGCCAAAGGCGGTGAGCACCCGGTGTTTCCCGACTCCGTCGGCAACACGTCTCTGGAGCTGAAGCAATATGTGCCTTCCGGGCAGCTGCAGATGACGGGCAAGGCCGGCGATGAAAGCAATCCCGTCCACGTGTGGACGGGACTGTGCACGACCCCGTGCGCGTTCGCCTTGCGCGACAAGACACACTTTGCCGACCTGAGCGGCATGGCGCGGGTCCGGCTGAGCACCAAGATATCCGGCTTCCACAAGGTGCGACCCATCGTGAAACTGGCCGATGGCACCTGGCTCGTCGGCGACCACACCGAGGGCGGGAGCTCGCGCGACTGGCTGGTGAGTGAGATCTCATACGGCGATCTGCGCTGGATCAAACTCGACATCGCCCGCGTGGTGACCGTCGGAACCTTTGTCGATAAAGTCGATCTGAGCAAGGTCGATGAGATCGGCTTCGCCGACCTCATGCCCAGCAGCGGTCACGGGCCCGGCGGCTGGTCCGACGTTGCGCAGATCGAGGTGTTCGGCAAGCCCGTGGCGCGTACAGAACAGAAGGAGACACGATGAACCGGCGAGCGCTGCTTCCAGCCCTGGTGATTGCTTTCTTGAATGTGAGCGCTTGCGCCTCCACTGCTACCGCCCCGGTAATCGCCCTACCCAACGGCTACTACCTCGAGCCGACGAAGTCAGGAGGTTTGTCTCTCGACAGGGGGCACGGTCACTCGGTGGTTCCCGGACCAGTGGCTGCGTACACCGTCGTTCGGCAAGTCGTGACGGGAGCGCTCGGTGAACCGCCGCCGTTGAATCGCCACTACACCAACGATCTGCCCTACAAGGGCGGTGCCGACACGCGCTACTTCGTGTTGGATACCAGGTCCGGCAAGCTCGACACGGGACTGGACGAGGCGGCGTGGAAGATGCGGCTGACCGCGCTCGAGCTCCCCTCCCCGGTCGAGCTGCACTCGCCGATCTTCCCCGAGTAATCGCCCTTTCAGGCGTCCCTGCGGTTGCGCTCCTGGAGGATGCGGCGCACTTCCTCCAGGGTAGGCGCGCCGCCGCCCCGCGCCATTGCCTGTAACCGCTGATGCTCCTCCCGCGTATTGACGCGCGGGAAAGGCACGTCCGGAACCGTTACGCCCAGAAACCTACACAACGGTTCCCACCCCTGTGCCACGTCGAACACCAGCAGACGCTCGGGGGAGATCTCCCGCTGAACCGCGGCGGAGTGGCTTTCCGGTCCGCCCCAGACCGGCTCCGATGAGTCTCAGTGCCACAGCTCCCCCCTTTCCGGACCCGCGATGCTTACAAAGCCCGGGTCCGAAACCCGCGCAGCGCGGCCAGCAGAGTAGCTATCACATACCCCACGGCCCACACAACCATCGCCGCACTCGGAACGGCGGCCGAGGAGAACGGCCCCGGCAACTGCTGCACCAGCGGAGACTGTAGCCGGTGCGCTGCGAGGCGCCACATCGCATCGACGGGACTCACCAGACTGATCGCCGTGCCGATATAGCGGGCGGCATCGCTTCCCAGGAGCGCGCCGATCGTCTCGATCCAACCGCCGATGAAGGCGATCGCGTAGAACCCGAAAACGACGATGGCGTTGGTGATGGTTGTCATGCGTGTCCCACCCGCGATCGACAAGGTCAACAGCGTCGCGGCGCCCAGCAAGAGCACCGGCAGTGCCGTGGCCAGGTGAGGCGGCACGAATCCCGTGAACAGCCTCACCAGCAGCACCACGCCCAATGTGACGAGCAGCAGATAGCCTGTCGCCATCCCCAGGAACGCGAGCCACTTGCCGAGCACGATCGTCGAGCGGCTGACCGGCTTCGAGGCGATGGTCTGGATGACTCCCGAGTCGATCTCCCCCGACAGCGAATCCACGGGCAACAGCACCGAGAAGGCGAGCGCCAGGAAGTTGGCGACATAGAGTCCGGCCAGCGTGAGGGTCTCGAGCTGCGCCTGGCGGATGAAAGCCGGGCGCGGGACAGCCCCCGGACCGAACCGATACAGGAAGTACACGGAGGTCCCGAAGACGACCAGCAGCAGCAGCGCACAGATGAGGCTCGCCAGCGTGATGCGCATGCGCCGCGCCTCGATCCATGTCAGATGGATGATCGTCAGCAGACCTTGCAAAGACTCATCCCGGCCGTTGGCCGTCACCCATGATTTCCACGAACCACTCCTCGAGCGAGCGGCGCCGGGAGCGCAGCTCATAGAGGCTCAGGCCCCGCCCGACGAGCCAGGCGGCGAGCTTCGGGAGCACGCTCTCGTCGCTGACGCGCATGCGCAAAAGCTCCCGCGTGCGCGTGATCGCACTGCCGAACTGCGCAAGGCCGGCGAGGGTTGCCGGATCGAGCGGCGCCACTCTCAGCTCCACTGCAATATCCCCGACGGACTGCGCCAACGACAGCTCGCGAACTACGCGACCCTCACGCACGAATACCACACGGTCGCAAGTGGCCTCCACTTCTCCCAACAGGTGCGAGTTGAGGAACACGGTCGTGCCGCGATCACGCAGCTCCTGGATGATATCGCGCACCAGGAGTCTGCCCAGCGGGTCCAGGCCGGAAGTCGGCTCATCGAGAAACACCAGCTCCGGGTCGTTGATCAGGGCCTGCGCCAGCCCCACGCGCTGCGTCATTCCCTTGCTGTACTCACGCAGGGGTCGGCCCTCTGCATCCGTCAGATCGACGCGCACCAGAAGCTCATCGATACGCCGTTCGAGCACCGCCCCGCGCATGCCGTGCAGCTTGCCGTGAAAGCGCAGCAGCTCCCGCCCGGTGAGGCAACAGTGAAAACGAAAGTGCTCCGGAAGAAAGCCGATCCGGGCTCTCGCCCGGCGCTCCCCGAGCGGCGCGCCGAGCACCTCGCCGGTCCCCCCGCCAGGCTCGAGCAGCCCCAGCAGTAGCTTCAGGGAGGTGGTCTTGCCCGCCCCGTTCGGCCCGAGGAATCCGAAGATCTCCCCCCGCCCGATGCTGAGCGACAGGTCGGCCACCGCCACGGTCGCGCCGAACTGCCGCCGCAAGGACCTCGTCTGCACTACCGCTTCCGACACGCGCCTCTCCTCTACTGGAGCGTCTGCGCCATCTCCAGCAGCTGCTCCGAGCTCAGGCTCCCGCTCAGCGCAAACACGCGGCTCCCATCCGACCACAACACAACAGCGCCGGCCTTGCCCTGCCGCCTGCCGCCAGCCGGCCTCGCTCCTTCGAGCAGCAGACCCGAGCCGCCCTGCACGCTCACCTGTCGGAAGGAAGCCACGTTGGCAGGAATGGGCACGACCAGCGTGGAGCGCCAATCGATGCTCTGTGCAAAGCGATAGGCATCGTTGCGTGACAATCCCATGATCCGCAGGCCGATCTCCGCCAGGGCCGGCAAGTCCGTCCCGGCCGGGAAGTCCACCTGCGGGCTCGGCGATTGCACCAGCTGTACAGTCTGTCCCTCGTGGCGCCAGGTTACTGTGACTGCCGATGAAGTGCGCACGGTTGCAGAGCGGCCATCGATTCCCTGCGGCACGGCGACGTCGTTGATGTTCAGCGACGCCAGTATCTGCGCAAGGCGGGCCGTATTCGCCGTGATCCGCGCGGAAGTCGGCCCGGACACGGACACTGCGGGGGCCTCTATGTTCCACCCGACTGGCATCCACGAGGGCAGATCGACATGGAAGCCCGTGGCGGCGCCCGCGGCAGCGGGTGTTGGATACGAAGTCGGCGGACCGGCCTTCTCCAACACCTGCACCTGATCAGAGAGCAGCCCGCGCAAATCCAGGCCGCTGTCGCGCAACTGTTGCAACGACCCGGAATCCACCGGCAGGGCTGCGAAATGCACCACGCGGAACATATCCAGGAATGCCGTCGCCGCCGCACGCACCGATGGAACGGCAAACGCGCCGGCCAACGCGAGGCAGGCGACAATGGCCGCCGCGAGCCGCATCAGACGTGGCGGCCCCGCCGCGGCCTGCGCTTTCTGCTGCAGCAGCGAGGCGCGCAACGTGCGCTTGAAGTCCTCCGGCGGCGGGCGACGCAGACAGTAGAGCGTTTGTTCGTCCATAGCACTCATGGCATTCTCCTCTTGCGCGAGCGTTGCTCGCTCAGCGTCGATCCGGGGCTACCGCTTCCGCGTTCGCCCGTGCGACGCATGCGTCGCACCCTCTTGCGCGAGCGTTGCTCGCTCAGCGTCGATCCGGGGCTACCGCTTCCGCGTTCGCCCGTGCAACGCATGCGCCCTCACCAGCGATCGCGCAGCAGCTGCACGGTGCGGTGCAAAATCGTGCCCACGTTCGACTCGCTCAGGCCGGTGACACTGGCAATCTCTCTGTTGTTGGCCCCCGCGCCGTACTTCAGCGCGAGCAGCTCCTGCTCCCGCATTGGGAGCGTCGGAATCAGGTCGCGGAGCCTGGCGACATCGGAGGCCCGCTCGTGCTCGGCCTCCGGCACGCCCTCGGCACGACGTTCTTCCAGCTCCTCGAGCGGGGCATATTCCCGGGCCAGGCGCAGATGGTCGATGACCACGTTGTGCGCGATGCGCAGCAGCCAAGTCGCGAACCCGGCCAGCTCGCGCCGGTAGCGATGACGGGCGCGCCAGGCCTTTTCGAAGGTCCGGGAGGTCAACTCCTGGATATCCGCCTCGTTGTCCAGGCGATAACAGAAATAGTTGTACACACGAGGCAGCTGCTCCGTGAACACCGCGTTCCAATCCGGCTCGGTCGCGGAGCTGCGCCACATCATTCGCCCGGTTGCCCCTGCATCCAGTCCCATGTCCAGATATACGAACGAGCCGCTCACGTATCACAATAACGTACCCCCATTTCGAGGAGGCGAAAAGCCATGCACACCCTGCTGAGCGCGTACAAAACCGTCGGCGAACGCCGCTACCGCGAGATCTCAGGCCTGTACTGGGAGGATTTCGAGCCGGGAGACGTCTTCGAGCATCGGCCAGGGCGCACCGTTCTCGACGTCGACAACGTCTACTTCAGCCTGCTCACTCTGAACAGCCAGCCGGTCCACTTCGACTCGGCGTATGCGGCGCACACGGAATGGAAGAAGCTGCTGGTGGACTCGACGTTCACACTGGCATTGCTCACCGGGATGAGCGTGCGCACCGTGAGCGCCAAGGTCGTCGCGAACCTCGGCTGGGATAAGGTAAAGGCGACACATCCGGTCTTTGCCGGCGACACGCTGTATGCCGAGAGTACGGTGCTGCACAAGCGAGAGTCCAAGAGCCGCCCGACGCAGGGTATCGTCACGGTCGCCACGCGCGGGGTGAACCAGGACAATGTCGAAGTGATGAGCTTCGAGCGCACCATGCTCATCCATCGTCGCGGCCACTCGCCCGAAGGGGCGGCCAACTATTAGAGTTTGGTATCCTTGCAGTGCGAAGATGAGACGTACGCAGAATGAATGAGATGGTCGTTCCTGCTCCCGATTTGAGCCGCCAGGGGCGGCGCGGCGCCAAGCCCAAAGGCGCCATCCAGGTAGGCTCGGAAGCTCATTTGCGGCTGTTCTGTCTGGAGCTGCTGGAGACTCACGATCCCTACGAGCCCGCGGTCATCGATTGGCCGCCGCTCGACGAGCGCACGCGCCAGCACATCGTCTCGCTGCCCATCTGGGACATGGCGGTGCAGACCGAAGGTCGGGCCGGACTGCATGTGCGCACATTCGCACAGCGAAGCTGCGGGGGCCTGCTGAAGGAGGCCCTCGAGATGAACGCCTTCGAGGAAAGTCGCCACAAGCGTGTACTCCACAATATGGTCGAGGCCTACGGCATCGAGCTGCGACCTGAGCCGCGGTACAAGATACCGCGCGACGCCGAGTGGGCCTTCATGGTGACCGGATATTCGGAGTGCATCGACAGCTTCTTCGGTTTCGGACTGTTCGATCTGGCGAAGTCCTCCGGTTTTTTCCCCCAGGAGCTCGTGCAGACCTTCGAGCCGGTGATGCGCGAGGAAGGGCGGCACATCCTGTTCTTCGTGAACTGGGTAGCGTGGTGGCGACGAAACATGCCCTGGTGGCGGCGGCCCTGGTTCGAGATGAAAGTGCTGGGTGTGTGGATATACCTCATCTGGGAGCGCATCAGAGCCGCCAGGAAAATCGAGGGCCGGGACGATGCCGCCGCGGATCACAACTTCACCTACAGCGGCTCGCGCGAGCTCCACCTCGATGTCAGTTTCAAGCAGCTCGCGCAGATCTGCCTGCAGGAGAACGACCGCCGCCTGGCGCCTTACGATCCACGCCTCATCCGCCCGAAGCTCGTCTCTGCAGCGATCCGTCTTGCCCTACGGTTCATGCGCGACGCGCCTGCCAGAGCGTAGAGCGCCAGGAGCACCCGATGAGCAGCGCACCCGAGGCAGAGCCAGGCGTCATCCGGGTCCGCTCGCACCACTGCGTCGCGGTCACCATCGACAGGCTCCAGGGGTTGCTGAAGCAACGGGGTCTCCTGATCTTCGCGCACATCGACTTCAGCGGCGATGCAGCCCGGGCGGGCCTGCAGATGCGCGCCGAGCAGCTGCTCATCTTCGGCAATCCCAAGGCGGGAACACCCCTGATGGTCGCCGCGCCGACGGCCGGCCTCGATCTGCCGCTCAAGGCGCTCGTATGGGAGGACGGGGACGGCGGCACCTGGATCGCCTACAACGATCCGCAGTACCTCATTCGAAGGCACGGCCTTGCGCCGGCCCTCGGCGCAAATCTCGCGGCGGTCGTGCCGTTGCTCGAGCAGGCGGCACGACCCTACGAGAATCCAAGATAGACGCTGCGGGGGGTGCCGGCTGCGAGTTCTCGATCACGCAGTCCTCGGCAACCCGCTCCGCGAGGGGCGCCGGATCGCGCCGCCGGTCTGCATGAGCTGGATGATCTGCTGGAAGCGCGCTTGCGCCAGGACATCGAGCGCGGCGAGTTGCAATCGGACATCGAGCCAGCGGCTCTGGCGCGTGTCCTGTGCGGCGTCATGAACTCATTGGCACTGCGTGCCCGTGCCGGCGACTCTCGCGCAACACTCGAAGCCACCGCCGAGGCAGCCGTGCGCTTGGCGTGCGGATCGTCCTAACTGTCGCACAGCCGTTCGAAATCGGCTGCTTCGACCGGACCGCTGAACAGATATCCCTGCCAGGTAGAGCAGCCGCTGCTCTTCAGAAACTCGCTCTGCGCCTCGCTCTCCACGCCCTCGGCGATGACCGATACGCCGAGGGCGCGAGCCATGGTGATGATCGTGCGCACGACCACCGCATCGTTGGGACTATCGGGCAGCTTGCGCACGTGCGACTGATCGATTTTCAACTGCTTCAGCGGCAGCCGCGGGAGGTTCGACAGCGAGCACAGCCCGGTGCCGAAATCATCCAGGGCAAAGCCGACGCCAAGCTGTCTCAAGGCTTGCATCTTGCCGACAGTGTCCTCGATATCGGCGAGCACGAGGCTTTCGGTCAGCTCGAGCATCAGAGAATGCGGCGGGGCGCCCGCGTCGTGGAGCGCCCGGCGAACCTGATCCACGAAATCGGCCTGGCGGAACTGCAGCGCGCTGATGTTGACGGCCACCTGCAGATCCCTCGTCCGCGGATCCGCGGCCCAGATCCGGAGCTGCGCGCACGCACTCTCAAGCACCCACTGGCCGATAGCGAGGATGAGCCCGGTCTCCTCGGCCAACGAGATGAACTGTCCGGGTAGCACCACGCCGTGCTCGGGACGCACCCATCGCAACAGCGCCTCCGCACCGACGATGCCACGCGAGGCATCGACCTGGGGCTGATAGTGAAGCGCAAACTGCCGCTCCTGAATCGCGCGCCGCAGCGCCGACTCCAGGCTCGCCCGCCCGGCAAGCGAGGCTTGCATGGCCGGATCGAAGAAACGCAGCGTGTTGCGTCCGGCGGACTTCGCCTGGTACATGGCGATGTCGGCTTGCTTCAGCAACTCTTCCACGGCGGTGTCCGCCTCGCTGAACAGCGCGACACCGATGCTCGGGGTACTGTGATGGACGCGCCCGTCCAGCATGTAGGGCCGGTTGAGCGACAGCAGGATCTGCTCGCCCACTTTCTTGGCCTGTCCGGCGGCTTCCTCCGCAGATTCGCTCAGCTCCTCGAGCATGACGACGAACTCGTCCCCGCCGAGGCGCGCGATGGTGTCGCCGTCGCGCACGGCGGAGGTCAGTCGTTGTGCGACCTTGCACAACAGCCGGTCGCCCACGTCGTGGCCGATGGTGTCGTTGAGGATCTTGAAGTTGTCCAGGTCGATGAACAACAGCGCGCCCCTGCGACGGGTGTGGGCGCTGTTGCGCAGAGCCTGCTGCAGGCGGTCCATCAGCCGGCGCCGATTGGGCAGCTGCGTGAGCGCATCGTAGTAGGCGAGCTGCTCGATCCTCTGCTCCGCCGCCTTGCGGGCGGTGATGTCGGTCATCGTGACCACGTAATGGCTGGTGTTCCCTTCGGGGTCCTTCACAGCCGTGATATTGGTCCACGCCGGATATCGCTCACCGCTCTTGCGACGATTGCAGACCTCTCCTTGCCACGACCCCTCGCGTGCGATGGCATCGAGAACGACGTTTCCGTCGGTGGCCCTTTCGTGACCGGCTTGCAGCAAGCGCAGCGTCTTGCCGACCGCATCCTCGCTGGCATAGCCGGTAATCGCCGTAAATGCCCGATTGACTTTCAGAACCGCGTTCCGGGCATCGGTGATAACGATGCCTTCCTGCGCTTCGAATGCCACCGCGCGCAACTGCGCGTCGTGCAGTGCGTTTTCGAGCTGCTCGAGGCGCGCACGCTCGACGCGCGCCCGAACCGTGGTGATCGCAGAGGTCAGCTCCCCTGCCAGCTCGTTGAGGATGGCCGTCTCGTCTGCACCGAACGCATCGGCATCGTCGGCGTAGAGGTGCAGCACACCAAAGGTCTCGACGCCGACGCTCACCGGCAAGCTGACCTGGATCTGAAGCTCCGTGTCCGCCCCCGCACTGGCCAGCACCTGTCTCTGCGGGTCGACCGCCGCCGACTGGAACACGGCACGGCGGTAGCCGCACTCCACGGCAATGCGGCAGACCGCTTGCACCAGGCCTTGCTCGACGCCGATCTGGCCAAAGGCCAGCGTCGAGCTGCTGAGCGCCTGCAGCGCGCGATTCAATCGAACCTGATCTTCGGAGCGGGTGCGCGGCTGCGGGGCCTCGACCAGACAAGCGCCACTGCCCGCGATTTCTTTGTTCAAGGCCGGATCACACCACCCTCGGCACGATACGTCGCGCGCAAGTGTACGCGCTGCGCCGAGCAAGCCGGTCCGAAAAAAGTGTGACGCCGCCCACCGATGTGAGCACTCGTCGCGCGCATGGCTGCGCTGGCCTCATGGATGTGTCCCCAGCACCTCGAACGAGCGCGACAGACGGTTACCGTCGCCGTCGACGAGGGTCACCAGATGGGATCCCGGTGCGATGTCCAGGGACATCTGATGAAAAGTTTCGGTGGTGCCGATGTAGCGGCCGTCGAGATGCCAGTACAGGCGAGCGTCGCGGTCGCGATGCACCGCCTCGAAGACCGTGCGCCCCTTGTTGCCGTCGAGCTCTATCGGGATGTAGATCCGCCCTGCCGCATTGGGATAGAGAAACTCCATCGGCTCGCCGCCTTGAGAGCGCTCACAGTCACGGCGATACGGAGGTAAATCCCGGTAATCCGCGTGGTTACGTCGATAGTAGAACTCCTGAGACGGCGGGAGCACGAACCAGGCCACGTGCTGCATGCTCGCGACGCGCTCACAAGTGGAGTCGACCCGATAGCGCGCGCTGCCATCGAGGTGCACCCGCTGGTGGTAAGGGCTCTGGCGCTCGAAGTGGCTCCCGGCGGGCACCCACTCGGACACCGGCTCGCATAAGTCATTGGCGAGAAAGCCATCGTCGCGACAGACCTGGACGCGGCGCATCCTGAGCGTCGGCTGCGTGAGCCAAGGCGCGGGCGCAAGGCGCCGTTGCAGCTCGAACATCAGAGGCGCCGCGGCGCTCGCCCCGGTCAGCCCCGGACGGCCCTCACCGGTGGCGTTGCCCACCCAGACCGCAACCGTGTACCGGCTCGTATTGCCGACCGCCCAGGCATCTCGAAATCCCCAGCTCGTGCCGGTTTTCCAGGCGACGCGGCGGCTGTCTGCGAAGCTCTTCCAGTGCGCTTCTTCGGCGGGTCGTTGCGCTTCTAGCAGCGCATTCAGCGTCAGCCACGCCGCAGCCGGGGTGATCTGGGTTGCACGCTTCGGCTGCAGCCCACTCGCCTCTTGCGGCTCCCGCAATACCTGCAGATCGCGATAGGCAGCGACAGGCGCCGGCGAGATACGACGCGCGGTATCCACCAGGTTTGCGTACATGCGCGTGACATCCCAGAGCGTACCTTCGGCTCCGCCGAGAATGAGCGTCAGACCATAGTCCTGCGGCGGACGCGTCAGCGTGGACATCCCCATGGCGCGCAGCAGATCGTAGAAGCGCTCGACTCCATATTCCTTGAGCGACCTGACGGCCGGAACGTTCAGCGACTGCGCCAGAGCGACGTCTGCGGGCACCGCGCCCCGATACGCATGATCGAAATTCTCCGGTGCGTAGCCGGCGTATTGGGTCGGCACATCCGCGACCAGCATGTGCGGGAGCAACTGCCCGCTGTCGAGCATCGCTGCATACAGGAACGGCTTCAGGACGCTTCCCGTGCTGCGCGGGCGCTGCACGATGTCCACCGCAAGTCCGACCTCGTTGTGCGCCGACCAGGCAGAATTGCCCACGTAGGCCAGCACTTCGAAGGACTCGTTGTCGACGACCAGCGCTGCCACGTTGTGGATCAGCGCCCGGCCGAGCGCATCGGCGTGATCCCGTACCATCTGCGAGGCAGCGATCTGGAGATCCGCATCCAGCGTGGACTGGAAGCGCGATTGGCGGGGATATCGCGCCCGCAGCGTTTCCAGGAGGTGGGGAGCCTCATCGGGAAGCGCCACAGGAGCAGCGGGCAGCTTCTCGGCGAGCGCGAGCTGCAGATCCTCGGGGCTCAGCACGCCCATGGCACGCAACCTCTTGAGCAGGCGGTCGCGCTTGTTCTGCAAGGTGGCGCGGTTTCGCCCGGGCGTGACGAGCGCCGGCGCGTTCGGGAGAACGGCGAGCGTGGCCGCCTCCGCCCACGACAGTGCCGTCGGGGGCCGCCCGAAGTACCGCCAGGAGGCCGCTTCGAGGCCGACGATGTTACCGCCGAAGGGCGCATGGCTCGCGTACGCGGCCAGAATCTGCCGCTTCGAGTACGCACTCTCGATGCGCAGCGCCAGGAACATTTCCAGCAGCTTGTCCGCGTAACCCCGGTGCCGCCGCCGATCCATTCCCTGACCGTTGGTGCCGCCCGCACGCACGAGACGCGAGAGCTGCATGGTGAGCGTGCTCGCCCCGCTCACCGTTCTGCCGGCCCTGAGGTTGGAGCGAATCGCCCGGGCGAGCGCGACGGGATCTACTCCGATGTGCTGCTCGAATCTTTTGTCCTCATAGGCCAGCAGCGCCGTCTCGTATTTCCGTGGCACGCGCTCCAGCGGCGGGAACCGCCACTGCCCGTCTGCAGCAATACGCGCGCTGAGCAGCGTGCCATCACGCGCAAGCAGAATGCTCGCCAGCGGCTCGTTGAAGAGCGGCCTCGGCAGGATGGTCCAGAACGCGAACCCCGCAATGGCGGCGACGAGAGCCAGGGCGACGACCCATGCCGCCGCGCGCCGCGCCCGGCGACCGCGCGGCATCAGCGCGACGCGCCAGCGACGACTGTCCATTGTCCACCCGTGCGAGCGCTTTTCGTCGCGTCATACATCGCTTCCGCCAGGACACTCGGCAGGTAGTAGCGGCCGCGATACGCGGCGTTCAGGCGAGTCTCGAACCGGATCGACTCCTGCGCCCCCAGCCCGAAGTACTGCAACACCCGATCGTCGCGAATGTCGGTGTAGTCGACGCTCGCCTGAGTCGCATTGCGCGAGCCGTTCAGAGACATCCATGGGTTGCGCGGTTGCGCCGCCTCATCGCGTGATCCGCCCGCAGCGGCATTGTCCATGCGATCGTTGTGAATCTCCCAGCCCGCCGGAAAAACATGGGTCAGCGCGATGTTGTCGATGCGCTGCGAAGTGACGTTCCTCACTTCGACGTGCGCAACGAAATCGCTGCCCTGGGTCAGGCGGCTCACGTCGACGGCGTTCCCGTCCTCATCCGTGTACGTCACTTGCAGTGAGAGTCCGGACGAATCGGCACTCTCAGTGCCCGCCGCGGGCACGCCGCGCGTGGCGATCGTCACGAACAGAGTGCGCTGTGAGGTGTTATGAATGGAGACCGCCTGACCCGTCGAGGGAAACGTGTCCAGCTTCGCCTGGTAGACAGGCGAATGGGACAGCACGCTCGTCGTCGGCGTACCGAAGTTGTGCTCGAACGTGAAGCTGTCCGCGGGCCCCGCCCCTGCGATCTTGGCGATGGCCATGAGCGAATACGCCACCGACTGGGTGCTGTACCAGCCCTGCGAAGCGAGCTCCGAGGAGATGGCCTTGACCAGATCGGCTGACTGATCCGCGCGGCCCAGCGCCAGCAGGCTCTGCAGGACCATGGCGCGATCGCGCAGCTCGGACCTGAAGGTGTAGTCCGGCCCCGCGCCGTGCGGCTCGCCTGCTGCGTCGGGTCGAAGGCCGGCAACCAGCGAATCCGCGAGGTCCGCAAGACCTGCCAGCTTGTAAGTGGCAGCGAGAATCCAACGCTCGGTGTCGGGCAAATGCGCAACTTCCCGCAGGCGGTTCATCGCACCGACATCCGGCTGTCCGGCGAGCGCGAGCACGTACAGCCGGTAAGCCTGGTCCAGTGTCGAGCCGCCACTGACGCCCGCCGGCGTCCACTGCTGCGCCGTGACCCTGAGGTTGCGGATGAAGTTGCTGCGCATCGTCGGCGGCAGCTCGTAACCGGCCTTTTCCGCCTCGATGAGAAAATGGCTGGCATAGGTGGTCGCCCAGAGCGCATAGCCCTCGAGCGAACCGGCCGCAAAACCGCCGCTCGCACCGGGCCAGTAGCTGAAGCCGCCGTTGGAGAGCTGGAACCAGCGCAATCGCTCGATCCCCTGCCGGATGTTGGCTTCGAGCTGTTGCTGGCGCGCCGGGGCCAGTTTCAGCAGCGCGGCCAGATACAGCTGTGGGAATACCGAGGAGGTCGTCTGCTCGAGACAGCCGTGCGGGTACTGGATGAGATACTCGAGACGGCTCTCCAGGTTCAATGCCGGCATGCGCGATACCTCCAGCATCGCCTGGTTCGTCCCGGCGATTCCGTGCGGCAACACCTGCGTGCGCCAGGTATCGCCCGGTTGCAGCGCCCGCGAGACGGCGACCGTCGTCGGCGGATTGGAGCTGCGCACGTCGATGAAAATGTCGCTCTCCGCGCGCTGCTCGCCCGAAGAAGCCGTCACGCGCACGCGGGCCTTGCCGAGACGGTCTGCCGCCTTGAGCCGCAGCATGCCCAACTGCTCCGCGGGCTGCGCGAACTGCAGCCGCACGCTCTTCTCTCCGAGAGGACTGAGCAGCTCATCCGGCTCAATGCTCAAGGTGACCTGTTTGATCGCCGGATCCGAGACAAAAACGGAGACGGGCACCGCAACCTCCTCCCCGGGTCCGATGACCCGCGGCATCGTCGGCAACACCATGAGCGGTTGGCGCACGAACACCGAGGTCTCCGCCGATCCGTAGGCACCCTTGTCGCCCGCGACCACCATGACGCGCACCGCGCCCATGTAGCGAGGCATATCGATCTGGTGGGTCGCTTTGGCACCCGCCTCGAGGCGGAACGGACCAAGAAAGCGCACCACGGGCGGAAATCGCGAGCGCGCCTGATCCGTGTCGGTCTGAGCCGCTGCGTCGGAGCCGCCCAGCGCGAGCAGGCGCTCGAGCTCCGTCCCATAAGCCCCGACGACATCGTCGTAGAGATCCCACGTCGTCACACCGAGTGCCTCGCGCCGGTAGAAATACTCGAACGGATCGGGCGTCTTGAAGTTGGTGAGGGACAACAGACCCTCGTCCACCACGGCGAGGGTGTAGGTCATCGCCCTTCCCTGGGCCTCCGTCACCTGCACATCGCTGCGACTCTCGGGCTTCCATTCCTGTGCCGTGCGTATGACGGGCGCCAGGTGTGTCTGCGGATCGGTGACCTCCAGAGGAATCACCCCATAGAGCCGGATCGGACGGTCACTGACTTTGTGCTCGTGCGGCTGGATGAGCGTGACGGCGACGTACACGTTCGGTGCCATCGATGCCGTGACGGGCAGCGTGAGCGTCGTGCTCCCTGCCTTGGGCTCCATCCAGCGCGCGTCGATGATGTCGCTGCCGTTTTCGATCGTGACGAGTGCGCGCCCCTGTGCGCTCTCAGGCAGCCGCACGGTTGCCGTCTCGCCCACAATGTATCTGCGCTTGTCGGAAGTAATGGCCAGAACGCTGGCGGCAGCAGCGGATTGCTCGCGCTCCTTTCCGGCCCATGAGGGCCAGTCGACGTAGAAAGTGCGGCCCGCGCAGTGACCTCCATCGGTATCGCATACGCGCAGCAGATACCGCCCCCATTGTGGGTAGTCGATCTGGAACTTCCATTGCCCGACGCCGTTTACCGTCGCGACGGTATCTTCGCGGACCGCCGTGTTGCTGTTCGCCTGAGCGTACTGGGCGAGCGAGTCCCCCGTCTTGTCCCACCACCACTTCCACTCAACCTTGTACAGCGTCAGGTGTACGTGGCTTACGGAAACCGGCTCGCCCGCGGCCGACAGGGTGGCAATCTCGACGGTGTGCTCCTGATCGGTCTGCAACAGGTCGCGTGCCGCGTCCCCTTTCGGGAGCCGGACACCAACGAAGCGCGGATAGGGTGCGTAGCTCATCGTATCGCGGCTGATGCTGAAGGCGCCGCCGCGCTCGAAGACACGTGTCGTGAACGTGGCCGACAGCATTCCCGGCGGGGCGCCTGTGAGATCCAGGGGCTTGGTGAAGCTCGCCGCGCCCTTGGCATCGAGCTCGCCGGTGAACACCGCCTCCGATTTGGTGGCGAACTGGCGTGCCGGATCATCGAACACGTAGTCCGTGAACCGCCCGAAATGAGTTGCCGTCGGGACCAGCGACAGCTTCACGTCGGTTTTCAGCTGCGCCGCGGTCGCGCCCGTCAGCCACTGCGCCGACACCGAGCCCGCCAGCGGCTTGCCGCTTTCGAACGAGCTCACCTCCAGCGCGACCCTCAGGCGATTGGGCATGATCGACTCCACGCGCAGGCGCTTGCTGAAGCTCAGCTCGCCGAGAATGGCTTTCGCCGTCCACTCGCCCGTGGGCGCATCTGCTGCCGTCTTGACTTCGAACCGGTAGAACCCCTCGACGGGGGTGGTGTTGACGGTCGTCTGTGCGAGCCGGCCCCGCGGATCGTAGAGCTCGAGAGTGACCGGGTGCCCCGGAGGCAGCCTGCCGGGGCATGTCGCAGCGCTCTGTCTACACGGCTTGTCCTGCAGAACGAATGTCAGATGGAGCGTATCGCCCGGCCGCCACACTCCTCGCTCGCCATAGAGGAAACCCTTCACCCCCTTGGCCACCGTCTCCCCACCGACATCGAAGTGGCTGACCGGCAGCGCGTTGCCCGCATTGAGCTTCAGATAGCTGCGCTGCCCATCGCCTGAGCCGACCAGCAGAAAGGGCGTACCGGTCGGGGTCAAGGTGGCCAGCCCGCTCGCATCCGTGGCCGCCGCGGCGAGCATCTGGCTCTGAAAATTGCGCACCTCCACCTTGATGCCCGCTCGCACGGCCCCCGTGCGCAGGTCCGTTGCGGCCACCAGCAGGCGGCCGTGCTGGTCGCGCTTGGCCAGCAGACCGATGTTGGTTGCCAGCAGGTTGCGCTGCGCATGCACGTTCTCGCCATAGATGAAGTAAGAGGTGTAACAGGGATCCTGCCGATGCGCCCAACTGACGTTGCCGGCATCGAAATATTCTTCGGCGTAATCCCAGTTGGAGCGCTGGACCTCCTCCCCATCCTCCTGATCGTGCAACGCCGGCTCTGCCGCCGGCGGCTTCTCCGGATTCGTTCCGCAGTCATAGGTGGAGTCTGCCGGAGTCAACTGCAGGGTGAGCTGGAACAACCCGCCGGGATACTTGCGCAGCAGCTCGGTCACATCGAGGTCGTAGCGCGACCACCGTCCCGGCGTCGCGGGTGTCGTCAGTGCGATCGTCCTGCGCCACAGAAAGCGACCCACGCGAGTCATCTCGGCGCTGCCGTCGAGCTTGTTGACCTGCAGGAACTGAGCCATGTTGTCGTCATAGACGCGCAGAGCCGTCACGCGCACCGAGCGGGCGTTCACCGCCTCGAACGGAATCGTCAGCGTCTTGCCGTCGGGCAGAATCACGCCGCGGCCGACGAAGCGCACCTGCGGCTTGAGGCTGGGGAAGCTCAGGGTCTGCTGCACGGCCTGCTCCAGGCGATCGCCGCGCTCGTTGCGGATGCCGGCTTCCACCGTGAGAGTGACCTCCCCCTGCGAATCCTCCTGCGGATACACCACGAGCGCTCCGTCCTGGACGTTGGCCGAGACGGCGCCCTTGGAGAGATGCACCAGCCCGGTCAGGTCCTGGGTCGGATCGAGCGCGTCGGAGAAGGACACCAGGATCTGCCGCCGACCGCCCTCGTCGAGCACCTGCTCGTGGGTGACCAGGAAACTGCCGCGCGCGGGAACTTCGAGCGAGCGCTGGCCGCGGTTCGTTGCCCCAATCGCCTTCCCGTCCCATTTGACCAGAACCGGCTGTCGCTCGCGCTGGCGGTGCAGCTCCGCGACGGTGAAGTCATGCTCGAGGCCGGCGTGACTCCACTGCAGCGGCAGGCTTTTGTCGAGGAAGCTCACGCTGACCAGTTTCTCGATCGCCTGCGCCTGCTCGACGTCAGCCGCCACGACGCTGCCGTGCAGCCGCATGAGATCTGCGCCGGCAGCCTCGAGGCCTCGCAGCTCGACCTCGAAATCCGGAGCCTGCACCCGGAAGCGGAATTCGTACGGCGGCAGGTCGGAGCGCACACCCCGCAGCCCCTGCGGATGAACCTGCACCACATAGATGCCCGGCTGCAGATCGATCTTCGGCCCGAGCACGATCTGATGGCTGCCCTCGAACGCGATCGAGGCTGGCACGGCCGGCTCGATCGTCACCGTGCGACGCAGATCGGGGCGGCTGCCATCGGTGGGTGCCACATCGGTGGCGAAGCGAATGCGAACGGCGCTCTTGCGCGAGACCACGCCGCTGGTGTGGCTCGATATCAGCGCGCTCCAGGCCGCCTGCTGCGCGGCCTGCTGCATCGATGCCTCGCGCTTGCCGCCGCAGGATGACAAAACCAACATGCCGACAACGCACAGGATGCCGGCAAGGATCCACTGCAGAAAGCACATCCAACTGCGCCACGACATCGACTCTCTCCCAACAGACCGCGCAGGCCGCGTTGCAAGAAAGTCTATGCGTCGCGCTGTGTGTTGGAACGCGGCGGACGCCCGAATCACCAGATATCACAGTGCTGTCGGGGTGCGCCCGGATCGTGCCATCATTTGCCACGATCGCGCGGCTCGCGCGCCGAGGCGCCGATTGATTCCAGCCCGCCGGCTCGTCCAACCTGGCGGTGAGTGTCCATTACCGCAAGACAGTATCGAAGCGGCGCGCACGAGCATGGCTGGTGGCGTTGGCGCTGGCGTCGCCCTGCGCGTGGGCCGGCGGCCCTCTGGGAATCGACCACGAGCTGGCGCTGGATGAGTCGGGTATCTGGGCGCGCAAATATCAGACAGGCCTGGAGCTGGGCGTCATTGCCACGCAGATCGGCGGCGCGCTGTGGCTCGGCAATGACGACGAGTCAGGGCACGTTTTCTGGCAAGCCATCGACGCATCCGTGCTCTCCGGGCTCGCAGCGACAGGGCTCAAGCGAGCGTTCGGCCGAGCGCGTCCGGATCAGGGAAACGATCCTGGCGCGTGGTTCAAAGGCGGCTGTTGCGCCAGCTTTCCCAGCGGCGAGGTGACACTGCAGGCGAGCTCCGTCACACCTTTCATCGTTGAATACGGAAAGCGCCATCCCTGGGTCTGGGTCCTGGAGGCGCTGCCGGCGTACGACGCCGTGGCGCGGATGAAGAGCCACGCACACTGGCAAAGCGATGTGCTCGCGGGATGGGCCTTGGGGACAGGCGTCGGATACTGGACATCGACCTGGAGGACGCCGCTCAGTGTGCGCCTCCTACCTCGCGGGGTGTCGATCGGACTGTCTACGCGCTTCTGAGCAGGTGCACGATGAGTGCGATCCCGACGGCGAAAGCGCCGCACGAGGCGACCAGCACGGCACCTGCCGCGCAATCCTTGACGAGCTGGATCTGGGAGTGGCTCTCGGGATACAGATGATCCGCGAGGTGCTCGATCGCCGTGTTGAGCAACTCCGCCGAGATCACCGACGCTGCGCTGAGCGCAACGGCGGCCCACCAGATCGGCTCAGGACGAGAGATGCACAGTACGAGGATGGCGAGGGCCAGCGTCGCGAGCTGGATGCGCAGACTGTGCTCGGAGCGCACGCCGGCGGCGATGCCCGCCACGGCGTAACGAAATCTCACCCAGAACGGCTGATTCTTGGGAACCCGCATCGCCCCTTCCGCCGATGCGGACCGGAAGGCCCGCGTTGGCGGCGGATTCTACGGCAAAGCGGGCTGCCACCGCAGACAGCGCCGGACTTTTGCGCAAACGGGGGCCGGCGCTGCAGGCAGCTGCGACGACGGCCCCCCTTGCCTAACGTTGCGCGGGGAATGGCAGGGTGTGGACGTGCTCCTTCTGAACTGCCTGCAGCTCCCGCGGATCGATCCCGAGGGCCTCGAGGATGCTCGGCGCCACCTGCTGGTTCGAGGTCGCCGTGGACACCGAGGCAGCGTCCAGATCCTCTGCCGACACCAGCAGCGCCGTATGCACGTCATCCTCGTTGAAGCCGCCGTGCTCGGACAGCTTGGAGCCGCCGCTGAAGATCACGCCCGTGTTGACCTTGAGAACGATGTCCGGCGTACGCGGGTCGACCTTGGGGTCGTCGAACTTGTTCGCCAGCGAGGCACCCGCGAAGATCTCCTGGATGCCGAGCGCCTGCTGGTTCTGCGGGGTGCTCAGGGTGGCCACCACTCCCGCGGTGAGGGATGGACTGGTGAGCCAGATGAGCGAGCCGTCATCGGAGATGTCGAAGGCGTCCGCGGCGCCGATCGTGGCACCCGGCTGGCCGCCGCCGATCCCCCGGCGCTTGCTCAGATCGATCGCGGACTGGCCGTGCTTGGCAGCCACGACCATCAGCGTCGACTCCCACAGCCCCTGCCGCTTCAGCTCCGAGACGAACTTGCCGAGCGACTGGTCCACGAAGTCGAGCTCGCCGGCAAGTCCCACCCCTGGCGTGCCCAGCACGTCCAGGTAGCCGCCCTTGGCTCCGGTCACGGGGTCGGTCGCGAGCTTCTGCCCGACGCTCACCGCCTGGAAATTGGTGCCGAACAGCGTCGGCACCCCGATCCTGCGGGTGCGATCGTGGTTGTAGCCGTCGATCTGGTTCAGCACGGCCTGCACGTGCAGCGAGTCGTAGCATTTGATGTCATCGAAGCTGTTCGTCCAGCCGTCATCGGGGGTCGGGTCGGGAAACGGCACGGCCGTACAGCCGGCGATCCCCGGCAGGGGCACCGGGATCGAGTTGATCTCCGGGCCGTAGAAATCATCGACGCCGCGGCCGCTCGGCCCGTTGGTCCACTCATAGGAGGGGTGCTTGTCCGTCCACGCGGTCAGGCCGCCGTGCGAGCGCACCACCTCGAAAATCGTATTCACGCGCACGTACTGGTGCGGCATGATGGTGCGGCAGCCGTTGCTCGGGTCGCGCACCAGGAAGCTCGGATTGAGGCCGCCGCCGCCATCGAGCCGGGTCAGATCGAGGTCGACGGCCTCGTCCCAGGCCACATTGGTGCCGACCTCAGCCGGGCAGGCGCCGCCGGGATTGCCGAGGCCATCGGTTTGCGCAGGCGGGGAGAGAGCCCGGTTGTACGTATCGTCGTACCACAGCCCGGTGGTGATCGGCGAGCCGCCGGTCACGAGCGAGGCGAGACCCGGGAACGAGTCCGAAGGGGCGGAGGTCGAGTTGTTGGTGAAGGTCACTCCGTGCTGACTGAGCGCGGCCAGCGTCGAGTTGGGATGACTGGCGACGTAGTTGGAAAGATCCAGTGCGTGCAGGCCGTCGACACTGATGAGCAGCACGTGCCGGATCTCGCGACCGCGGCCGCTGAAACCATCCTCGTCCGCATGCGTGAGTCCTGCACCCAGCAGGACGAGACCCAAGGCAGCCGCCGAAAAACCTTTGAGCATGTTCATCGCCCCTTGTTACGACACCGGCGGGCTACGTTAGGGAGCGATTGTTACAGTCGGAAGAAAACGTGAGCTCGAGACAGATCCACATGCACGCACACGGGCTGAAGCTTACACAGAGCTTTCGAGACACCGGCGCAGCTTACGAAATGCCAACGAAACACTAACGGAAACAGCAACGCGTGCTCAAGCGAACCTCCAACACAGCCTGGCTCGGCTGGCTCGCACTGGCGGCACTGTGGCTCGCTAGCTTGCAGTTGCGGCCGCTCCTGGATCCGGACGAAGGCCGTTATGCGGAAATTCCGCGCGAGATGGCAGCGAGCGGCGACTGGGTCACCCCCAGGCTGAACGACCTGAAGTACTTCGAGAAGCCGCCGCTGCAATACTGGATGACTGCGGCCGCGTACCGGGCGTTCGGCCAGTCTCCCTGGAGCTCGCGACTGTGGTCGTTCGCGCTCGCGTTCGCCTGCCTGCCGTTGGTTTTCGCGTGGACGCGGCGACTCTACGGGGATCGGGCGGGACGAGCGGCGCTGCTCGCCCTTGCCGTCAGTCCTTACTTCGCGATCGTCGGCCACCTCAATCTGCTCGACTCCGGCTTCACGTTCTGGCTCACCGCGACCGTGCTCGCGTTCCTGCGCGCACAAACCTCGGAGCCGGGATCTTCGGCGGAACGCAAGTGGATGCTGCTGTGTTGGGTCAGCGCGGCATTGGCCGTGCTCAGCAAAGGAATCGTCGTAGGCGTGCTTGCCGGAGGCTCGCTGATCGTCTACTCCGCGCTGGAGCGTGACGCTCGGCCCTGGAAGCGTCTGCACCTGGCGCCCGGCATACCGCTCTTCCTATGTGTGAGCGCACCTTGGTTCATTCTCGTGTCGCGGCGCAACCCGGACTTCCTGCAGTTCTTCTTCGTTCACGAGCATTTCGCACGTTTCCTGACGACGGTCCATCAGCGCGTGGAGCCCTGGTGGTATTTCATCCCCATCCTCTTTGTCGGGATACTTCCCTGGCTGCCCCCTTTCCTACACGGGTGCCGCACCGCCTGGAGCCGCCCGGGCGTACCGTTCAAGCCTCTGAAGTTCCTGCTCATCTACTCGGCAATCACGTTCCTGTTCTTCTCGGCTTCGGGATCCAAGCTCGCCCCTTATGTGCTCCCGGTCATACCCGCTCTGGCAGCGGTAGTGGGAGCGCAATGCTCGGAAGGTCCGTGGTTGCTGACTCGCACGGCTTGGATCGGAGCTGGCTTGCTGTTGCTGGTGGCCGCGGGGTGGGTGGGTTATGGCTGGCACCGCAACGGCGCCCTGCCGCGCGAGGTGCTGATCTGGGCCGTCGTAGCGGTGATTGCAGGTTTCATCGGTGTGCTCGCCGCACGCCGTTCGCGAGGCGAGCTGCCGATGGGCCGGGTCTGGACGGTCGCGGGGGCGGCCATCCTCGGTTGGCAGTGCCTGATGGTCGCTTACGCAGCGACTCCTCCTGCACGCACTTCCCGCGACCTGGTCGCTGCCGTCCGGCCGTACGTGCATCCGGCGACTGCTCTGTACAGCGTGGGACAATTTCGCGAAACCATTCTCCCGTATCTCCGACGGACCCTGACGGTCGTCGACTACGAGGGTGAGCTGGAGTTCGGCATGCACGCGCAGCCGGGGCACAACGCGGCGACCGAGGACCAGTTCGTGCGGCAATGGACGAACAGCAGCGACGCCATCGCGTTCATCGCCCCCTCGCAGTGGCCTCGCTATCAGAAGAGCGGACTGCCGGGGCGCGTGATCGCGGCTGACAGCGAGACGGTCGCCGTCAGCCGCCGCTGAGGCTCGGCACGCCGCCCTGGCTGAGGGCCTCGACTCCGCGAAAATCGCCGCGGAGGGTCGGCACGCCGGCAAAAACCACGCTTTTTGCCGGCCGTGTGGGCTGGCTGAGGGCCTCGACTCCGCGAAAATCGCCCCTGGGCGATTTTCGCCAATGAACTACTCCGGCCCGTAAACCAGAACCTTGAACGTCCCGGGAACGATCGGGGGGCGGCGCCGCGGAGCCCCCGGCGCCTGCTGCGGAGCGGGCCCGAACATCGCCGCCGCCAGGTAGATGCGATGCGTCTTCGGATCCAGCGCCATGGTGCGCGCGCTGGGTTGGGTCTTGAGCGTCTGCACGACTGTCAGCTTCGATGGCGAGTCCTCGTGCGCGATGGTCACGGTGCCTTCGCCGTTGGAGCTGAAAGCGAGCTGCAGCTCGTCATCGAAGGCGTTCGCGTCCACGCCTGCGCCGATCGGCACCGAGGCGACCACCTTGCCGCTGGTGCTGTCCATCATGAGCATCAGATGGTTCTCGCAACCCAGGAACAGGCGGTGGTGCGCGGCATCGAAGGCCATGCCGGAAGCGCTCTCCCCCGGGGCGATCGGCCAGTCGCTCACGACCTGATGGGTTTTCGTGTCGATGGCGACGACCTCGCTCTTGTCCTCGATGTTGTCGTAGACGCGGCCGGCGCGCGGATCCGCTGCCGGGAACTCGGGCTTACCGGGCAGCTTGATGGTCGCCACGACCTGACCGGAACCGGCGGAGATCACCGTAGCCGCGTGGGCGCGGCCATCGAAGGCATACACTTCCCCGCGCCCCGGCTCATAAAGTATCCCGTCAGGCCCCTCCTCCGTGCCGACCTTGGAGGTCGTGGCGAGCGTCTTCAGATCGACGACGCTCACTTTGGCTTCGCCGCCGTCGCTGGCAAAACCGCGACCCAGCTTGGGAGCCAGGGCAAACCCATGCACTCCGGGCGTGTCGGCGATGTCGCCCACCACCGCGTCGGAATTCAGGTCCACGACGACGATATGGGTGCCGTGCGTGACGTACAGCCGCCGAGCCTCGGAGTCGACTGACAGGTAATCCCAACCCGTGTCGCCGGCGATCGGGATCTCCTTGAGGAAGTGATAGCCCGGGTCCTTGTCGGCACTCTGCGCCGTGCCGACGGCGGCGAACGCGCCGATCAGCGCCAGCAATCCGACCCACTCACGATGATGCGCTTTGATCCACATGTACCCTCCTCGGTCCGCCGTAGCGATGCACCAGCACCGGCAGCAGACCCAAATTCAATACGGTCGATGAAAGCAGCCCGCCCAGCACGGTGATCGCCATGGGAGCCTCGATCTCCTGCCCGGGGCTGTGGACGCCGGCGGCCAGTGGCGCCAGGCCCAGGGCCGTCACGACGGCCGTCATCAAAATGGGAATGAGACGTTCGTTGGCGCCGCGCAGCACCAACTCCAGGTTCCACGACATCCCTTCGCGCTCGACCAGGTGCTCGTAGTGGGCGAGCTGCAGGATCGAGTTGCGCGCGCTGACACCGAACACGGTCACCAGGCCGACGAGGGATCCCAGCGACAGGCCGATGCCGGTGGCGGCAATGACGAGCACGCTGCCCAGCAGGCTGAACGGCAGGTTGGCCATGACCAGCCAGCCGCTCGCGCGCCAGTGCAGCGCGACGAGCAGAATCATGATGATCAGCACCAGCGCGGCGGCCGAGTAGGCGATCAGCTGGATGCGCGTCTGCTGCTCTGCTTCGGCCGCACCGGTGAACTCGACGACGGTCCCCGTGGGTAGCTGCACCGATTGCGCGATCCTGCGTTGGGCCTCGGATACAGCCCCCTGCAGCGAGCGGCCCTCGACGTTGAACGTCACCGCAATCAATCGCTGACCGCCCTCGTGATCGATGGTGTAGCGGTCCGCGGATAGATCCAGGCGGGCCACCTGTCCGAGCGGCACCGGTCCGTAGGGGCTGTTGATCATCAGGTGTCGGAGCTCATCCAGCCGATTGCGCAGCTCATCGGGGAGGCGAACCACGACGGACACGGTGCGCGCGCCGCTGAAAGTCTGGCCGACGACGGCGCCCGAATAGGCGGCCTCGATCGTGTCGAGCACGTCCTGCACCTTCAGGCCGGCGGCGGCGAGCCTGTCGGGCTCGGGCGCAATGCTCAGGGTGGGAGTGTCGTCCTCACGCTTGAACTGCAGATCCGTCACTCCGCTCTCGCCCCCCAGAGCCGCGACGATCCGGTCACCGACCTCGTCCAACGCCTGCAGATCGTTACCGAAGACCTTGATGGCCACCTGCGCCGTCTCGCCGCTGAGGCTCTCGCTGATGCGATCGCCGAGGAAGGTGACGACCTCTCCCTGGATGCCGGGATAGCCGGCGAGGATCTTGCGCAAGGTCCCCTGCGCTTGCGCCTGATCGACCGTGGCATCGGGCTTGAGCTCGACGTGCAGCTCGCTGCGATGTGTGCCCCAGGTGTCCTCGCCCGCCTCCGCTCGTCCGACCTGCTGCTCGATGCTGGCGACGTAAGGCAGCGCGAGGATCTGGGCGCTGATCCGCTTCCCAAAGCGCAACATCTCATCCAGCGAGGTCCCGGGAATGGAGCTCGAGGCCTGCATCACGAAGTGGCCTTCGCGAAAGTCGGGCATGAACGTGCCGCCCAGGAACGGCACGAAGGCGCCGGCCACCACCACCAGCACAACGATGACCCCTATCGCCAGCCCGACTCTGCGGTCGAGCCGCTGGATTACCTCGCGTTGCCACGCCTTCAGCCGCACGAGCCAGCGGGCTTCGGGCTTGACGCGATCGGCGCGCAGCAGCAGCGCGCACAGTGCTGGAGTGGAGGTCATCGCCACCAGCAACGACGCGGTCACCGCCAGCATGAACGCGAGCGCCAGCGGCCCGACGAAATGCCCCTGCACGCTGGAGGTGAGCAGCTCCGGAATGAATACGGCGATGACGACCGCAGTCGCATAGATGACCGGTCCGCGCACCTCGAGCGAGGCATCGAGGATGACCTCCAGGCGAGGCCGCGCCTGAGGCAGCGACCGGTTCTCGCGCAGGCGCCGCATGATGTTCTCGATCCCGATGATCGCATCGTCCACCAGCACCCCGAGCGCCACCGCGAACCCTCCCAGGGTCATGGTGTTCAGGGTATCTCCCATGCGGGAGAGCACCGCGGTCGCGGCCAGCAGCGACAGCGGGATCGCGGTGAAGGCGATGACGGAGGCGCGCCAGTCGCGCAGGAACGCATACAGCACGGCGATGATCAGGATGGCCGCGATCAGCAGCGAGCGCTCCAGCTCGCCGAGCGCTTTCTCGATGAAATTCGCCGGGCGATGCAGGCGCCCATAGAGCGTGATGCCCTGGGCCTTCAGGGTCGGCTCCAGCTCGGCGAGCACGCGCTCGACGGCCTGGGTCGTCGTGAGTGTGTTCGCCCCGTACTGGCTCGCCATCGAGATCAACACGCCGGGTCGGCCCATGATCAGCGCATCCCCCGAGCGCAGCGCCGGCCCCTGCTGGATGGTCGCCACGTCGCGCAGCCGGATCGGCGTGCTGTTGCGCACCGCAACCACAGCGTTTCCGAGCCTGTCGATGTCCGGCTGCGGGACCGGCGCTTTCAGGAGCACGCGCTGCGCAGCGATATCGATGTACCCGGCGCCGCGCAAAGGAAGCGCCGCGCGCGCCGCGTCCGCAACGTCGCTCAATGTCAGATTGAAGCTCGCCAGCCTGCGCAGGTCCGGCGCGATCTGCAGCTCGCGCACCTTGCCCCCGAACACGATCGCGTGCGCGACCCCGGGAACAGCCAGCAGTCGCGGCTTTACGACCCAGTCGGCCGCATCCCGCAGCGCGTACGCATCCACCTTGTCCGAGACGAGGCCGATCTTCAGCAGATCCATTGTGCTCGAGACCAGGGGTGACAGCTTCGGGGGGCCCACGCCCTGCGGGAGCAAGGAGCCGATTTCCGACAGACGCTCCGAGATCCCCTGCCGGGCGATATGCGGATCGACACCGTCGTTGAACGTCACGGTCACGACCGACAGCCCCGGAATCGATTCCGAGCGCAGCGTCGCCAGCCCCGAGGCGCCGTTGATGGCGCTCTCGACGGGTTTGGTGACCAGCTGCTCCACCTGCTCCGGCGCGAACCCGGGCGCCTCGGTCTGCACATCCACCTGGGTGGGCACGAAGTCAGGAAACACATCCAGCGGCGTCTGCAACGCGCCGAAGCTTCCGAGGGCCAACGCCAGCAGCGTCAGCGCCGAGACGGCGCCGAAGTGGCGGGTGCAGAGGGAGACCAGCCAACGCATGCGTCAGTCCGGAGCCTCAGTGCTGGGGTTCATCTGCCGCGCCAGCAGCAGGCCGGCGGCAGAGGTCACCACCTGATCCCCGGGCGAGATCCCTGAGGATGCGAAGTAGCCATCCGCCAGCGGACGGTTGGTCTCGATCGGCG
>Ga0105240_10001751_pt1 | contig 36661 bp, 32 predicted proteins | sample KBSC54metaG_FD_80426 | JGI IMG/M metagenome (GOLD analysis project Ga0105240, IMG submission 80426) | Corn rhizosphere microbial communities from Kellogg Biological Station, Michigan, USA - KBS C5-4 metaG | ecosystem: Host-associated > Plants > Roots > Rhizosphere > Soil | place: Michigan, USA... | reverse complement strand
GGCTGGGAGCCGCGCAGGATCAGCGAGATCAGCTCCTCCTGCTGGCGCTGGTGGTCCGCCTGGCGCGCCGAGGCGTACTGGATGAAGCCCCCGTCCTGCGATGGCGCCGCCGCCGGCGCGGCCTCGACCGGCATGGCGGCGCCGGCCGTCTTGGTCAGGTTGGCGTAGACCTCGCCCACGGTCGCCGCGCGGCCGTCGCGGTAGAAGATCGCCTTGTTGGCGTGGGCCGCGTCGGGGAACAGTTGCGCGGCGGCCGCGCCGGGCTGGCGCTGCGCGGCCTCGATCAGCCGGGCCGAGCCTTGCGGGCCGAGGAAATGGGCGGCGTAGAGCTCGCCGGCGGTGGGGTTGCGCCCCGTGCGGCCCTTCAGATAGGCGGCGGAATCCGAGGTCAGCTCGCCGGCCATGAGCGAGGCCGCATGCGGGTCGAGCCGCAGGTCCATGACCGCGCGGCGCGCCTCTTCGCCCGCGACGTGGTAGCGGCCGTCTCCACCCTTGGCGATCAGTTCGGCGTAGCGGGCGTAGCCGTGCTTGGCGCCGTGCTGCTTCAAGGTCGAAAGCCAGGTCTGCTCCACGAACTGGAAGAGGCCGGCGGCCGAGGAGCCGCCCGCCTTGGCCCCGGGGTTCATGCCGCTCTCGCGCCCGGCGGTCTTCATCAGGAACGAGAAGTCGACGCCGGTCGCCTGAGAGGCGCGCTGGATCGCCTGTTCGACGACGTTGCGGATTCCCTCGATGGCGGCCATGGGCTCAGTCCTGACCGATCGTGGTTAATGCGGCGCTAACCATGATGCAGGAAGGCCGCCGGAGGGCTCTCCGCCCAAGGGTCATTTCTCGTGCTCGGGGCCCTTGTCGTCATGCTTGGCGCTGGCGGCGGCCTTGGCGGCCGCAGCCTTGGCCGCTTGCTGGGCCGCGGCCTGCGCCTGCTGCTGGTGCTGCTGGGCGGCCGCCTGGGCCGCCTGGGCCTGCTGCTGGCGCAGTTGGGCGGCGGCCTGGGCCTGCATCTGCTGCTGGCGGCCGGCCTCCTCGCGAGCGCGATTGGCGGCTTCGGCCTGCGCGCGCTGCTGCGCCTGGGCCTGCATCTGCTGCTGGCGGCCGGCCTCCTCGCGGGCCCGGTTGGCGGCTTCGGCCTGGGCGCGCTGCTGCGCCTGGGCCTGCATCTGCTGCTGGCGGCCGGCCTCCTCACGGGCCCGGTTGGCGGCCTCGGCCTGGGCGCGCTGCTGCGCCTGGGCCTGCATCTGCTGCTGGCGGCCGGCCTCCTCGCGGGCCCGGTTGGCGGCCTCGGCCTGGGCGCGCTGCTGCGCCTGGGCCTGCATCTGCTGCTGGCGGAACGCCTCGCCGCGGGCGCGGTTGGCCGCATCGCCCTGAGCGCGTTGCATCTGGTCGCGGGCCTGCATCTGCTGCTGGCGGAACGCCTCGTCGCGGCCGCGGCCGGCGGCGTCGGCCTGGACCTGCGCCTGCTGGCGGAGCTGCTCGGTTCGCGCCCGTTGCGCGGCGTCGGCCTGGGCGCGTTGCTGATCGCGGAACTGGGCGGCGGCCTGGCCCTGGGCGGCCTCCTGCGCCCGGCGCGTCGCCTCGGCCTGGGCGCGGGCGGCGACCTGGGCCTGGGCCTGCTGCTGGGCCTGCTGTTGCTGGACCTGCTGTTGCACTTGAGCCTGCTGCTGCGCCTGGACCTGCTGCTGCAGGCGCGCCTGAGCCTGGGCGTCGCCCTGCTGACGCTGGAAGGCGTCCCCCTGGCGGCGATCGCCGCGGACGTCGCGGCCAAAGTCCTGTCTGGGCGGCGGCGGCGGGGCGGCGGCGGCGATCACCGGGGCGGTGCGCACCGCATAGGCCTGCCGCTGGGCGCGCTCCTGCTGCCAGACGGCCTGCTGTTGCGGCTGTTCGCGCTGGACGCGATCGTCGTGGACGCGGCGCCAGTCGGGATTGCGCTCGCGCTCGACGGCCCAGACCTGCTGCGGGGCGAGCACGGCGTCGCGGCGGGTGCGCCAGTCGCCGGCGTAGGCCGCCTCGCGCTGCCGGTGGATCGCGGCGTCATAGAGGTGACGGGCCCGGAACAGGTAGCGCGCGGCGATCTCGGCCTCGGCGATGTCGTAGTTGGGATAGGGCCGGCCGTAGTTGTCGTAGACCTCGACCAGCTCGCCGTCGTCGTAGGCGTAGGCGTAGCGGGTGTCGCGGATCAGGAACGGATAGTCGCTGTCCCCGCGGTAGAAGTACTCCCGCTCCCCGTCGGGGGTCTGCTCGACCACCCGGTAGGCGCCGCCGCTGGAGCGCCAGACGTAGGGGCGCACGCCGTCATAGTCGACGGTGTAGTCCGGCGGGCTGTCGGCGAAGGCGTCGGCCAGCTGATAGGCGTCGTCCACATAGGTGTAGACCGGCCGGCGGGGATGGGCGACGCGCGGCAGCGGCGGCGCTTGCGGCAGGGCCTCGGCCACGGGCGCGGCCGCCGCGGGCGGCGGAGCGGCCTGGGCCAGCGGCAGGCTGGCGATCGGCGCGCCGGTGACCGGCGCGGCGGGTTGCTGGTTGCATGCGGCGAGCGCCAGGCTCGTGGCGGCGGCGGTCAGCAGAAGGCGACGGTAGGACATGGCGTTCAAACCCGTGACAAGCTTCGCTGTTCCGACTCCCGCGCCGGAACATGCCCGAAGAACATCGCTCATTGAACATGAACGACGCCCGAACCGGCCTGTTCACCTGGCGGCGAAGAGCCATCCAATTCGCTTGACGTCTGTAAATTTCGGGAGATTATGACGAATGTAAATTGTATCTCGTCTGACATGCCAAGGGAGTGCGCCATGGTCATCCGTCAGGTCCTGCCCTTCGATTTCGAGCCCCGCGCCGGCCGCCGCCTGCCGCCGCACATCCGGATGGCCATCGGGGTCTCCCTCGCCCTGCACGCCGCGGCCCTGATCTACCTGGCCTATGCGAAGTTCAATCCGCCCGCCCCGACCGAGGCCGCCGTCGACCGGCCGGTGATCATCACCACCTTCACGCCGAAGAAGCCGGACCTGCCCAAGCCGATCGTCGAAAAACCGCCGGTCGCCCTGCACCCGCCGACCACCATCGACGTCCCGCCGGTCCAGCCCTTGCCCGCCCCGCCGATCCCGGTCGACCCGCCGCGCGAGTTCACGCCCGCCAAGGAATTGCCGACCCAGGCCGCGCCGGCCGAGGCCGCCCCGCCCTCGCCGCACGTGATCGGCAATCCGAGCTGGCTCCGCAAGCCCACCGGCGAGGAGATGGCGGGCGCCTATCCGGAAGCGGCGCTGCGGCGCGCCGCCACCGGCTCCGCCACCCTGGTCTGCGCGGTCGCCGCCTCCGGCGCGGTGCGCGACTGCCGGGTCGGCGGCGAAACCCCGCCAGGCGCCGGGTTCGGACCCGCGGCCCTGAAGCTCGCCCGTTTCTTCAGGATGAGCCCCCAGACCCTCGACGGCCAGCCGGTGGACGGCGGCACCGTCACCATCCCGATCCGCTTCAGCGTCCGCTGAGCTGAGGCGCGAGCGGGCTGGACGCCTCGCTATCTTCCCAGGCGAGGCGTCCAGCTTGCCCGCCGCGCGCGCCGGCGCGCGGGTTCAATAGCTCTTCGGCAGGCCCAGCACCCGCTCGGCGATGTAGTTGAAAATCATCTCGCGGCTGACCGGGGCGATGCGCGGGATCATCGCCTCGCGGAAGTAGCGCTCGACGTCATATTCCCGGGCGTAGCCCATGCCGCCGTGGGTCAGGACCGCGGCCTCGCAGGCGCGGAAGCCCGCCTCGCCGCCCAGGTACTTGGCGGCATTGGCCTCCGCCCCGCACTCGCGCCCGGCGTCGTAGAGGGCGGCGGCCTTGAAGGCCATCAGGTTGGCGGCCTCCAGCTCGGCCCAGCAGCGGGCGAGCGGATGGGCGATCCCCTGGTTCTGGCCGATCGGGCGGCCGAACACCACGCGTTCCTTGGCGTAGCCGGCCGCCCTCTTCAGCGCCGCGCGGCCCAGGCCCACGGCCTCGGCGCCGATCAGCACGCGCTCGGGGTTCAGGCCCTCCAGCAGGTAGTGGAAGCCCCGTCCTTCCTCGCCCACCAGGGCGTCGGCCGGCACCGCCAGGTCGTCGATGAAGACGGCGTTCGATTCCACCGCCTTGCGCCCCATCTTGGCGATCGGCGTCGCGGCGATCTTCGTGCGGTCGAAGTCGACGTAGAACAGGCTGATGCCGTCGGTGGCCTTCTTCACCTCGGCGCGCGGGGTGGTGCGGGCCACGATCAGCATCTTGGTCGCGCGCTGGGCCATGGTGGTCCACATCTTCCGGCCGCGGATGACATAGCCCGCGTTGGTGCGCACCGCGGCCGTCGTCAGGCTGGCGGTGTCGAGGCCGGCGTCCGGCTCGGTGACCCCGAAGCACATCTTGTCCTCGCCCGAGATCAGGCGCGGGATCAGCTTCTTCTTCTGCTCGGGCGTGCCGAACTTCACCAGCGGCATGGGGCCGAAGATGTTCAGGTGCAGGGCGCTGGCGCCGGAGAACCCCGCCCCGCTCTCGGCCACCGCCTGCATGGCGATGGCGGCCTCGGTGACGCCCAGGCCCGAGCCGCCCAGCTCGACCGGCATGGCCGCGCCCAGCCAGCCGGCCGCCGCCATCGCCGCCACGAAGTCCTCGGGGAAGTCGCCGGTCTCGTCGGTGCGCCGCCAGTAGTCGGCGTCGAAGCCGGCGCAGAGCTTGAGGACGCCCTCGCGGATCGCTTCCTGCTCTTCGGTGAACCAGAAGCCGTTCATGCCGCCCTCGCCCCTCTACCGCGACGCCGGCTGGAACCGTAGAGGATCGAGCCGCGCCGCATAGGGACCAGCATCCCGCCCCGTCGCGCAAGCCGCCACGACCCGGGCGACCAGGGGCGCCAGCAGCCAGCCGTTGCGCCGCGCGCCGACCGCCAGGATGACGCCCGCCGTGCGCGACGGGCCCACCATCGGCAGGCCGTCCGGGGTCGCCGCCCTGATCCCGGCCGATACGCCGAAGGTGGCGTCCGCCAGCGTCGGGAACAGCCGCCCCGCCGCGGCTGCCAGCGGGGCCAGGGCCGCCGGATCGATCGCCGGGTCGCTGACGCCCGTCTCCATGGTCGCCCCGATCGCCAGGCCGTCCGAGGCAGGCACGGCATAGGCGCCTTCGCCGCGGACGCTGACGCTGACGCGGCCGCCGCGCCTGTCGAAATACCTGAGGATCTGGCCCTTGATCGGGGTCAGCACGCCGAGCTCCGGCGCGAGGTCGCGGAGGCCCGGATCGGCGCCGGTGGCGATCACCAGCCAGTCGGCCTCGCCGCGCCCCCTCACCCGCGCGGTTTCGAATGTCACGCCGGCGGCCTCGGCCGCCTGCCGCAAGGCCGCGAGCGCCGGAAGCGGCTCCAGGCGCCAGTCCTCGCGCACGAGTATTCCGCCCAGGTCCGCCGCGATCCCCGGCGCCAGCTCCGCCAGCATCGCGGGCGGCAGCTCGGCGCCGCGCAGGCCCAGGCGCCCCAGCCGCGCGCGGATGTCGGCCAGCCAGGCCTCCGAACCGACCGCCGCCGCCCCCGACCGGTCGAGCTCCACGCCGGCCCGCGCCGCCAGCGCCGGCCACAGGTTCCGCGCCGCCAGCAGCAGGTCGAGGTCGCCCGCGGACTCCGAATCCAGCGCCGCCTCGAACACCGGCGCCAGCATGCCCGCCGCCACGCCCGAGGCGCGGGGCTCGCCGGAGGGGTCGCAGACCCGCACCGAGCAGCCGGCCTCCGCCAGGGCCAGGGCGGCGCTCAAGCCCAGGGCGCCCGCCCCCGCCACGATCACGCTCGCACCTCGGCTCATGGGCCTAACGAGCCGGGCGGCCGGAGAAAATCAAGCGGAACCGGAGGCACGGGACGGGGTTCAGGCCGTGCAACAGGTCCGGAGCCTTCATGGCCGAAGCCCTCGATCCAGCCCTGCCGCCGCAGGTCGACGCCCTGGCCCAGCGCGTCTTGCGCGCGGCGTGCGACCGGCGCCTGACCCTGGCCACCGCCGAGAGCTGCACCGGCGGCCTGCTGGCCTCGCTGCTGACCGACATCCCCGGCATGAGCCACGCCTTCGAGCGCGGCTTCGTCGCCTACACCCATGCGGCCAAGACCGAACTGCTGGGCGTCCCGGCCGACCTCCTGGAGCGCGAGGGCGCGGTCTCCGAGGCCGCGGCCCGGCGGATGGCGCAGGGCGCCATCGCCCGCTCGGACGCCGACGTCGCCGTATCGATCACCGGCTTCACCGAAGGCGGCCCGGGCCAGCCGGCGGGCCTCGTGCACTTCGCCGCGCTGCGCCGGGGCCGGCCGACCCGGCACCGCAAGCGCGAACTGGGCGATATCGGCCGCGCCGGCGTGCGCATCGCGGCCCTGGAGACCGCGCTCGACATGCTGGAGGCCGAACTGACCCTGGCGCCCGCCGCGGCGCAGGGGCGCTAGCTACTCCGCCGCGAGGCTCACGGGCCTGGCGCGGTCCTTGAAGTTGATCTCCTGGAGATACTTGATCCCCTGCTCGGCGATGTCGTCGCCGACCATCTTGTCGCCCTCGGCCTTCAGCTCGTCCATGTCGACGTAGGTGGCGTAGAAGGCGCGCGTGCGCTCGGTGATCAGGCCGGCGTTGTGCAGGGTCTTGATCAGCACGCGGAAGATGTTGGTCTGGCTCTTCAGCCGCTCGCGGCGCGCGTCGTCGTTCTGGATGATCTCGCGCACACCCTCCAGCACCTTGTCCGGGTCCATGCCGAAGTCGCGATAGACCCCGGATTGCTGGATCGGCGAGCCCAGGTTGAAGAGCAGGCTCTGGAAGCAGTGGGCGGCCCAGTCCTCGACCGTCTCGCGCTCCGCCTGGCTCATCTTGGGGATGGTGCGGTCGGCCCAGATCTTCCCGAACTTGTGGTGGAAGGCCTCGTCGGTCATCACCAGCTGGAAGAGCTTGCGGGCCAACGGGTCGCGGTTGAACTGGAAGCCGGTGGCGAAGGCGCCCATCGCCAGGCCCTCGACCAGCATCTGCATGCCGATGATCTTCTTGTAGACCTCCGGCGCCGAGATGATGTCGACCAAGAGCTGCTGCAGGACGACGCCGCAGGGCCTGGGCCGGCCCCAGCGGGCCTTGATGTACCTGGCGAAGGCCGTGACGTGGCGGGCCTCTTCGCGGGTCTGGTTGGCGGCGTACTCCTGCGCGCCCTGGTCCTTCAGCACGTGGCACAGCGACGCCGAGAGGTTCAGCGCGCCCTGCTCGCCGTGCAGGATCGAGGAGAACTGCCAAAGCGCCATCTCGTTGATGAACCTGGCCTTCTGGCCGGTCTTCTCGAGGTGCTCGAGCACATAGGGGACGCCCAGGCTGACCACCTGGTCGTCCGGCAAGAGCGCGTCGTTCTCCATGTCCCAGGGGGCGGAGAAGTCGATGTACTTCGGGTCCAGCGGATCCCAGAAATGGTCGTGGGTCGCCGAGATGATCTTGTCGAAGGCCGTCGAGCGGGCGTTGTAGCGGTCGAGCTCCAGCATCGACTCGAAATCGTCGGGCGCGACGGCGTCGTAGAGGATATCCTTGGTGATGTTGCCGTCGGCCATCTTCGCCTCCCCCGGTTTGACGGGCATAAGAGACCATCAAAGCCTCAACTGAACAATGATCTCTTACGTCACAGTCCGCTACGAACAGCACGCGCGCGGGCGCATCGCCTATGTGTGCGTGAACAACGCCAGGAAGCTGAACAGCCTCTCCTCGGCGGTGATGACGCAGTTCGCCGACCTGTTCCATGGCCTGGCCGCGGACCTGGCCCTGCGCGCCGTCGTGCTGAGCGGCGTGGGCGACAGGGCCTTCATCGGCGGCGCCGACATCGAGGAGATGGCCGGGCTCGCCGGCCCCGCCGCGGCGCGGGCCTTCATCCTCAAGGTGCACGCCTGCTGCCGGGCGATCCGCGACACGCCGGTCCCGGTGATCGCGGCGATCAACGGCTGGTGCCTGGGCGCGGGCCTGGAGATCGCCGCGGCCTGCGACCTGCGCCTGGCGGTCGACAGCGCCCAGTTCGGCATGCCGGAGGTGAAGCTGGGCCTGCCCTCGGTGGTCGAGGCCGCGCTCCTGCCTTCGCTGATCGGCTGGGGGCGCACCCGGCGCATCCTGATGACCGGCGAGACCTTCGGCGCGGCCGACGCGCTCGCCTGGGGCCTGGTCGAGGAGGTCCATCCCCACGCCCTGCTGTTCGCCGCCGTCGAGGACCTGCTGGACAAGCTCCTGGAGGCCGAACCCCGCGCCGTGCAGATCCAGAAGGCGCTGATCCGCGCCTGGGAGGATCTGCCGGTCACCCGAGGCATCGCCGCCGGCGTCGAGGCCTTCGAGGACGCCTGGACCACCGACGAGCCGGCCAAGGCCATGGCCCGCTTCCTGGCCGCGCGCGCGGCGGCGAAGGCGCGCTAGCGGGCGCCCTCGCCCCAGCCCTGGTGCCACTCCGGCTCGCCGGCGTAGCGCTCGGCCAGGAAGTCCACGAAGGCGCGGACCTTGGCGGCCAGGTGGCGGGCGTGCGGATAGACCGCGTGCACATGGATCGTCTGCGGCTCGTAGGCGCAGAGCAGCGGCGTCAGGCGCCCCGCCCTAAGGTCGTCGGCGGCGGCGAAGGCCGGGGTGCGGACGACGCCCAGCCCCCGCCGCGCGGCGGCCACGCAGGCGTCCGCCCCGCCGAACCGCAGCCGGCCGTGCACGCGCACCTCCAGCAGGTCGTTCTGGGCGCCATAGGCCCAGACCATCGGCTCGCGGGCGTTGGTGTCGATGATCGCCTCATGGCGGGCGAGATCCTGCGGCGTCGCCGGCGCGCCGGCCGCCTGCAGATAGCCGGGCGAGGCGCAGGTGACGAGCCGCACCGCCGCCAGCTTGCGCGCGATCACCGAGGAGTCGGGCAACTGGCCGATCCGCACCGCCACGTCGAACCCCTCCTCCACCAGATTGACCATGCGGTCGGTGGAGGTGACGTCGAGCGACACCTCCGGATAGGCGGCGGCGAAGTCCAGCAGGGCCGGCGTCAGCTGGGTCGTCCCGAACGAGAACGGCGCCGAGATCTTCAGCAGGCCGCGGGGCCCGCTCTGGTCGCGCACCGACCCTTCCAGGGCCTCGAAGTCCTCCATCAGGCTCTTCGCCCGCTCCAGATAGGCCCGGCCGGTGTCGGTCAGCGAGACGTCGCGGGTGGTGCGGTTCAGGAGCCGCGCGCCCAGCCGGTTCTCCAGCCGCGCCACCAGCTTCGACACCTGGGCGGACGAGACGCCCAGCCGCCGCGCCCCTTGCGTGAAGCTGCGGGCGTCCGCCACCGCGGCGAAGGCGTTGATCTCGTCGAAGCGGTCCATGTCGAAGCTGACCTCCAAGTCCGCATGCCGCGCCGGAACATCCATCAAAAGCATGCTCTGCAAGAAGCGTCGACCGACTTGACGTTCCGTTTTCGTTCGCATCCTATGTGATGGGAGGCTTCACCATGGGACGACAACGACTCGCCACGATTGGATTGGCGATCGCACCGTGATTATCTATGGCGCGAAACGTCGCGAAGATAGGGCTTGATGTTCCGCTTATGTTCTGATCCTTTTCGCCCATGAGCCTTCGACTTCGCGCCGCCCTGGCGCTCCTCGCCGTGGCGGCGCTGACCGCCGCGCCGCCCGCCGCCGCAAAGGCTAAGCAAGGCGCTTCGGCGTATCGGGAGTTCCACCCCATAAAGCTCGGGGATGGCGTCTATACGATCGCGAATCGCTCGGTCGTGTGCCGTGTCCGCGGCGAAGCGGCCGCCTGCATGACCCGTTGGGTGGCGATGATCTGCAGAGACTACGTTTGCCGTCCGAAAAAAGAGGGCGACGTCAAGCCGGCCGAACAGATCGTGAAGTGGGATGACATCAAGGGGCCAAACGTCAGGCTGCTGAAGCCGCATCGCTACGTGTCCATAGGCCAGCTCTACTGCGAGGCGGGTCGGAACTACGTCGATTGTAATCTCGCAGATGGGTATGGGGGTTTTCAATTGGGGGACACCTTCGCGCGCAACCTCAATTGGGACGAATCCCCCTCGCGCACCTGGCCGTGGGATGGAAGACGTTACAAGGCGAGCGATGCGCCCTTTCATCAGGGCGACGCACCTCCCTAGGGCGCCGGCAGGACCAGCACTTGGCCCTGGAAGGGCAAGAGCGATGCGCGAAAGGTCTTATTAGGGGTCAAGCCCCACTGCTCCATAGCGGGCCGTGGCCGCCCTGAGCCGTTGGTTGAATTCGTCCTGGGTCATTTGCTGGCCTTTGCCGCCCGGCAGTGACGACCATGTCTCCTTGAGTTTGCTTGCGATCTGCGGCCAGGCGTTTTCGTCGACCAAGTCGGCGCTCAAATCGCGGCCGTGGGTTCTTGTCCGATAGTCACGCGCGGCCAGATACCAGGCAGCCTTGTCCTGATTGAGCGGTGAAAAGTCGGTGACGTCGGGATGGGCCTTCACGATGTCATTCCACGGGCCCTGCTTGAACTGGTATCGGCCCGCCGAAGTATTGGGAATCCGCCGGCCAGCCTTGTCGACGGTCCAGATCGGATCGTTCGGAAAGCGGCTGTAGTCAGGCTTTCCGTCTGCGCCCTGAGGCAGACGCCGTGAAGGTTGACCGGATTTCGTCGCCAGGACGTCGTACCGCGGCATATCGTTGATGTCGGGAACCTCGCCGCTGGCCAGGACGTCCAGCAACCCCAGTTCTGGGTTCGCCCAAGCGTTCTTCACGGGCGGCGCGGCTCGAGCCGCCGCATCCACGGCGTCGCCGGTCGCCGCGGTCTGATCGGACCCTGACGCTTGCGGGGCGTCGTCCGGTTCATAGGCCAGGTGGTCGGGCAACCGCAGCGCCGACCACGCCGCGTTCCACTTGTCCGCCTTCTCGGCGGCGATCTGGTCGGGGGTGCGGCGGTACCAGGCGTCCAGCTCTTCGGGCGTGGCGTCGTCGTCGATCATGTTCGGGCTCCAGGCAGGATGAGGCGCACGCGGACGCACGGCGCAACGGAGGGGCGTGGGGGTGTGATCGCGTGCTGGGCCAAGGTCCTCGCGGTCAGGCGAGCGTGGTCCCAGTTCGAACTTCGATAGTGGCGCTGTCGATCGGTCTTGTCAAGAACAAAGCCAGAACATGTCGGGCAACAACCTCCCCATTGCCGCCGGATCGGAAACAGACTTCTGCGAATGATCCGGATTATCACCGGATCGGGACGGAGCCATCTGTTCGGCCAACACCGCCCCAGGAGCACGAACCATGGCCCAGCCCCGCAAAGTCGCCGTCGTCGTCGGCAGCCTCCGCAAGGAGTCGTTTTCCCGCAAGCTCGCCAAGGCGATCGCCGCCACCGCGCCGGCGCACCTGAGCTTCGATTTCGTCGAGATCGGCCAGCTGCAGCACTTCAACCAGGACCTGGAGGCCACGCCCACCGCCGAGTGGACCGCCTTCCGCGACCGCATCAAGGCCGCCGACGCGGTGCTGTTCGTGACGCCGGAGTACAACCGCGGCGTCCCCGGCGTGCTGAAGAACGCCATCGACGTGGGCTCGCGGCCCTATGGCTCGAGCGTCTGGAACGGCAAGCCCGCCGCGGTGGTCTCCAACTCGCCCGGCGCCATCGGCGGCTTCGGCGCCTATCACCAGCTGCGCCAGTCGCTGGTGTTCCTGAACATGCCGACGGTGAACCAGCCGGAGACCTATGTCGGCGGCGTCGGCGCCATGTTCGACGAAGCCGGCGAGCTCACCAACGAGGCCACCCGCGAATTCCTCACCGGCTTCGGCAAGGTGTTCGCCGAGGGCATCGAGAAGCACCTGAGCTAGGCCCATGACCCTTCCCACCTTCTTCATCCCGCATGGCGCGGGTCCCTGCTTCTTCATGGACTGGACCCGCGGGCCCGCCGACACCTGGGACCGGACCGCCGCCTGGCTGAAGGGCCTGGTTGCGGGCCTGCCCGAGCGGCCCAAGGCGATCCTGGTGATCTCCGGCCACTGGGAGGAGCCGGTGTTCACCGTGGGCTCGTCGCCGAAGCCGCCGATGATCTTCGACTATTACGGCTTCCCGGACGCGACCTACCGCCTGGCCTTCGACGCGCCGGGCTCGCCGGCGCTGGCCCATCGGGTGCGCGAGCTGTTGGGCGCAGCGGGGCTCTCCACCGCCGAGGATGTCGAGCGCGGCTACGACCATGGGGTCTTCGTGCCCCTGCTGCTGGCGACGCCGCAGGCCGACATCCCGGTGGTGCAGCTGTCGCTGCGCGGCGACCTCGATCCGGCCGCCCACCTGACCGCGGGCCGGGCGCTCGCCCCCTTGCGCGACGAGGGCGTGCTGATCGTCGGATCCGGCATGACCTGGCACAATATGCGCGGCTTCTCGCCGGCCTTCACCGCCAAGTCGCAGGCCTTCGACGCCTGGCTGGGTGAGGCCATGGCCGACCCCGCGCGCCGGGACGAGGCCATCCGCCGCTGGGACCAGGGCCCCTACGCCCGCGAGGCCCACCCGCGCGAAGAACACCTCGCGCCGCTGTTCGTCGCCGCCGGCGCCGCTGAGGGCGAGCCGGGGCGCGTGGTCTTCCGCGACGTGGCGATGGACGTGGCGCTGAGCGGCTACGCGTTCGGCCAGCCGGCCTAAGTGGGATCCGCTCCCTGAACGAGCGGGCGGGCGTCCTTGCGGCGGTGTCCACACACCCGCCGCCGGCGAGGGCGCCCGCGCTTCGGCTCAGGCGGCCACGGTGGCGGGCGGGTCCTGGACCCGGTCCAGCGCCGCCTGGACGACGGCGAAGAGCCGGCCGGCCTCGATCGGCTTGGCCACGAAGTCGTCCATGCCCGACTGCAGATATTCCGCCACCTGGTGATCCATGGCGTTGGCGGTCAGCGCCACGATCGGGGTGCGCGCCCGGCCCTCGGCCCGCTCGCGGGCGCGGATCACGCCGGTGGCGGTCGGGCCATCCATCTCTGGCATCTGCACGTCCATCAGGATCAGGTCCCAGGCGTCGCTCGCCCAGGCTTCCACCGCTTCGCGGCCGTTGCCCACCATCACCGGCGTGACGCCGACCTGTTCCAGCAGGGTCTTGAGCACCAGCCGGTTCATGCCGTTGTCCTCGGCCGCCAGCACGCGCAGCGGCGTCGGCTCGCCGGACATCGGGCGTTCGACCGCCGGCGCGGGCGCCGGGGCGGCCGTGGCGGCGATCCGGCGCAGCGGCAGCTCGACGGTGAAGGTCGCGCCCTGGCCCAGCGCGCTCTCGGCGATGATCGTCCCGCCCATCAGCTCGGCCAGGTCGCGGCAGATGGCCAGCCCCAGCCCCGTTCCGCCATAACGCCGCGTCGTCGAGGCGTCGGCCTGTTCGAACTTCTGGAACAGGCCCGCGAGCTTGTCCTTCGCGACGCCGATGCCGGTGTCCGAGACGCTGATCGACAGGGTCTTGCCCTTCTGCGTCCGCGCGACCACCACCTTGACCGCGCCGGTCTCGGTGAACTTGAGCGCGTTGGAGACCAGGTTGTAGAGGATCTGGCGCACGCGCACGCTGTCGCCGCGATAGACGCCGCGGGCGCCGCGCTCGACCTTCAGTTCGAAGGCCAGGCCCTTGGCCTGGGCGGTCGCCGCGAAGGTGGCGTGGGCGCTTTGCGCCAGCTCGCCGATGTCGAATTCGGCCTGCTCCAGCTCAAGCTTGCCGGCCTCGATCTTCGACAGGTCCAGCACATCGTTGAGGATCGCCAGCAGGCTCTCGCCGGACTGGCGGATGACGTCCAGCCGCTCGCGCTGCTGGGCGCTCGCCTCGCCCATGGCCATGGCCTGGGTCATGCCCAGCACTCCGTTGAGCGGCGTGCGGATCTCGTGGCTCACCGTCGCCAGGAAGGCGCTCTTGGCGCGGGTGGCGGACTCCGCCTCCTCCTTGGCCTTAACCAGCGCGCGCTCGGCGGCCTTGCGGTCGGTGATGTTCTGCAGCGCGCCCACCATGCGCAGCGGGCGGCCTTCCTCGTCGGTCAGGTAGCGCACCGCGCCCTGCACCCAGACCTCCTGGCCGTCGGAGCGCCGCGTCCGATACTCGGGCCGGTAGGGCGCGCCCTCCTCCTCGTGCCGGCGCCAGGCCTCCTTGACCATCGGCAGGTCCCGTTCGTCGATGGTCGACCAGATGTCTCGGGAGAGCTCCTGGTAGGTGGTCTCCTCGGTGTAGAACTTAGCCGCGGCCCCGATGTTGATCAGCTCGCGGCTGCGGAAGTCCAGCTCCCAGACGTGGATGTCGGCGATCTCCATGGCCAGCCGCAGGCGCTCCTCCGAGCGCTCGGTGCGCTCCAGGGCCTGCACCATGTCGGTCACGTCGTGCGATGAGATGATCAGCCCGCCGATCTCCCCGGAGCCGTCGCGCCAGGGGGTGAGCTCGACCTGCAGCCAGATCACCGTGCCGTCCACGCGCAGCAGTTCGACGCGGTCGGCGCGGCGCGATTCGCCGGCCAGGCACTGATCGTAGATCGGCCGCCACTTCTCGTAGGCCTCGGGGAAGAGTTCGTAGAGCGAGCGGCCGACCACCTCGCGATCGGTCATCTGGCGGCTTTCGATCCACCGGGGACTGGCCGAGACCACCCGCATCTCGCGGTCGGTCATCAGCAGCGACAGCGGCGCAGTCTGGATGATCTGGGCGACCATGCGCTGGGCGACGTCGCTCTCGCGCCGGGCGGCCTCGCGGCCGAGCCTGGCCTGGATGCGGCTCCACTCGTCGGCCACGACGTCGGCGAGATCCTGCATGCGCGCGGCGAGGTCCTCGTCGAACGGCCGCGGGTTCGGCCCGGCCACGGCGAACACGCCGGGGATCGTCCCGTCTTCCAGACGGATCGGGGCGGCGACATAGAGGCGAAGCTTCAGCGGCCCGGTCACCGACGGGCGGTGGCGGAATCGCGGATCCTGGCTGGCGTCGCCGACCCACAGCAGGCGGCCGTCCTCGACGGCGATGCGGGCGGCCGGGGCGTCCTTCGGGGCGCGGCCCTTGGGATCGTGGCTGCGCCAGGTGTCGCCGTCGCCCACCAATACAACCGAGGCCTCGACGTCGCCGAACAGCGTCCTGGCCAGGCGCCGCGCGCGGTCGAAGACCGGCCCCGACTGCTCAAAGCCGATCGGCATCTTGAGGCGACCTGCGCCGGACATGCATCCCCCTGGGATGGAATTTCCTATCTGCACCGCGATTTTCGCCGAAGTGGGTTAAGAAAGGCCTCTAAAACGGCGTTGCGCGACGTCTAGCTACAACTAATTGGTGTAGGGCGATTCCACTGGCGGTGGCGACGTTCAAGGAGTCGAAACCGCCCGCCATCCGGATGCCCACGGCGTGGGCTCGGGCCATCACCGAGGCCGGCAGGCCGGGGCCTTCCGCGCCGAACAGGACCGCCGTCCGGGCGGCCGTGGGCGCCTCGGCCAGGTCGGTCTCGCCGTGCGGCGACAAGGCCAGCACCGAGAAACCCTCGGCCGCCAGCCGCGCCGCCAGGCCGTCGGCGTCCCCGGCCCGCGCGAAGGGCGTCGTGAGCGCCGCCCCGACCGAAACCCGGATCGCCTTGCGGTAAAGCGGGTCGCAGCAACCGTCGTCCAGCAGCACGGCGTCGGCCCCGAAGGCCGCGGCGTTGCGGAACAGCCCGCCCATGTTGTCGTGGTTGGCGATCCCCACCAGGCCGACCACCAGCGCGGTCTTCGGCAGGCCCGCCAGCAGGCCGTCCAGGCCGGGCTCGGCGCGGGTCCCGGCCGCCAGCACGCCGCGGTGGATCGGAAAGCCCACCACCCGGTCCATGACCCGCTGGCCGGCGGCGTAGATCGCCACGTTCGGCGCCAGTGAGGCAAGCATAGGTTGCAGGGCCGAGAGCCGCTTCTCGGCCACCAGAACCGAGCGGATCGGATGCCGTCCGAAGCCGATCAGCTTCTCCAGCACCACCACCCCCTCGGCGATGAACACGCCGCGCCGGCCGACCAGGTCCCGCTCGCGGACCTCGCGGTAATCCTCGAGCCGCGGGTCGTCGGGGTCGTCGATGTGGATGGCGTCGGGCACCCGCGGTTTCTGTCACGGCCGCCCGACCGGCTCCAGCGTCCAGAAAAGTCGACGCTGGCGTCATTTTGCGATCCATACAATGCTCAAATCAGGAGGAACGCGCCATGGCCGACGGCAATTCGGGATCCCTTGCGCACGCCCGTGAGAAGGCCCGCGAAGACGCCTACGCGACCCCGCTCGAACGGCTGAACCCGGCGCAGCCGGCGCTGTTCCAGGCCGACGCCATGTGGCCGATCTTCGATCGCCTGCGCGCCGAGGCCCCGGTACACTACACGCCCGAGCACGAGTTCGGCCCCTACTGGTCGATCACCAAGTACAACGACATCATGGCGGTCGACACCAATCACCAGGTGTTCTCGTCGGAGGGCGGCATCACCATCGCCGAGCCGCCGGGCGGCGAAGGGCCCTTGCCCATGTTCATCGCCATGGACCCGCCCAAGCACGATGTTCAACGGAAGACCGTCAGCCCCGCGGTGTCGCCGACCAACCTGCAGGTCATGGAGCCGCTGATCCGCGAGCGGGCGGCGAAGATCCTCGACGCACTGCCGATCGGCGAGGAGTTCGACTGGGTCGACAAGGTCTCCAAGGAACTCACCGGCATGACGCTGGCGACCCTGTTCGGCATGCCGCAGGAGGACCGCCGCCAGCTGATCTACTGGTCCGACGTGGTGACGGCGGCGCCCATGCCCGGCGCGATCGTCGAGACGATCGAGCAGAAGATGCAGATCTTCGTCGAATACCACGCCTATTTCACCGAGCTCTGGAACCAGCGGGTCAACGCCGATCCGACCGGCGACCTGGTCTCCATGCTGGCGCACGGCGAGGCGACCCGGAACATGGAGCCGCGCGAGTATTTCGGGAACATCGTGCTCTTGACGGTCGGCGGCAACGACACCACCCGCAACACCATCTCCGGCTCGATCCTGGCGCTGAACCAGAACCCCGATCAGTACCGGAAGCTGCGCGAGAACCCGGACCTCATCCCCTCGATGGTCTCCGAGACCATCCGCTGGCAGACGCCGCTCGCCCACATGCGCCGCCGGGCGCTGCAGGACATCGAGTTCGGCGGCAGGACCATCCGCAAGGGCGACAAGGTTGTCATGTGGTACGTCTCGGGCAACCGCGACGACGAGGTGATCGACCGGCCGAACGAGTACATCATCGACCGCGAGCGGCCGCGCACCCACATCTCCTTCGGCTTCGGCATCCACCGCTGCGTGGGCAACCGCCTGGCCGAGCTGCAACTCAAGATCATCTGGGAAGAGATCCTCAAGCGCTTCCCGATGATCGAGATGATCGGCGAACCCAAGCGGGTCTACTCGAGCTTCGTGAAGGGCTACGAGAGCATGCAGGTGGTGATCCCCAGGCGGACCTAGCGCTCCTCGGTCGTCTCCCGCACGCGCACGATCAGCGACTGGCTGGCGGTGGCCATCAGCTCGCCGTCCTGGGCGAACAGGTACATGGCCCCGTGGCCGAAGCCGCCGTGCACGCCCAGGATGCGGATGTCGCAGAGCACCCATTCGGTCGGCACGATGCGGCGGATGCGAAGCGTGTTGTCCAGGCTGTTGCCGCCGGCGTTCTTGCCCAGCGCGTTGCCGATGCCCGAGGGCACGTGGTCGGCCATGATCGCCAGCATGGCCGCGTCGATCTCGAAGCGCTCCCTAGGCTTGATCCAGATCAGCAGGCGGCCGTCCGCCTCCGGCGCGCCGGCCCGGTCGAAGCCGTAGCGACCCTTGGCCACCCGGATGTCCAGCCGGCTGTGCAGGCCGTAGCCGGCCTGGCGCCAATGCTCGCCGGGCTCGCAGTCCTCCGGTCGCGGGACCTCCGGCATGACGAGCCATTGTTGCGACAGCTCGCTGGGCCGCGCGCCCAGGGCGGCGATGACGGTCACGATCTCCTTGTCGCCCACATGGCTGATGACCCGGGCCTGGGTGTTGTACTTGCCGCTGATCGGCACCCAGACGTCGAGGTCCACCACGCTCGGCGGCTTGGCGTAGGACAGGTACTGGGCCGTGGCCCAGATCAGCGGCCGTCCCGTGGTCCGCTCCATCGCCGCGATGGCCGAGGCCAGGCCCACCCCGCCGAACATGAACATCTCGTCCGGCCGGCCGACGCAGACGTCCGGGGTCAGCGGCATGAACCAGCGGTGCGGATTGTGCGTCGCGCGCAGGTCGAAGAACAGGCGATCCATGCCTCTGTCATGAGCCCGAGGGCCCCGGCTTCGCAAGTCCCGCAAACCGCCTATATGGACGGTCATGAGCGTCAAGACCGTCCAAGCCCTGCACCCCGCCCATCGCGACGACATCGGCGACCTGATCACCCGGCGCCCCGTGCCGCAGCCGGGCCTGGAACAGGTCGATCCGTTCCTGTTCCTGAACCACCACGGGCCGCAGACCTATGGCCCGGACAACCAGGGCCTGCCGTTCGGACCACACCCGCACCGCGGCTTCGAGACCGTCACCTTCATCCTGCAGGGCGAGCTGGCGCACCGGGACTCCGCGGGCCACGAGAGCGTCATCCGGGCCGGCGGCGTGCAGTGGATGACCGCCGGCTCCGGCCTGGTGCACGCCGAGGTCTCCCCCGAGGACTTCAAGCAGACCGGCGGGCCGCTGGAGCTCCTGCAGCTCTGGATCAACCTGCCCGGCCGCCTGAAGATGAGCCCGCCGCGCTATCTGGGCCTGCAGGCGGCGGAGATCCCGGCGATCCGGGTCGACCAGGGCAAGGCCACGGTGAACCTGATCTCCGGCGCCTGGGGCGGCCACGCCGGCCCGATCCCGTCGCTGACCGGGGTCTTCATGACCACCATCGAGCTTGCGGCCGGCGGGCGGGCGGGGTTCGGCTCGCTGGGCGGACGCAACGTCTTCCTCTACGTGGTCTCCGGCGAGGTGAAGGTGGGCGGGACGGCGGTTCCGGCCTGGACGCTCGCGCAGTTCGACCTGGAGGGCGACATGCTGGAGATGGTCGCCGCCAAGGGCGCGCGGGTGCTGTTCGGCCACGCCGAGCCGCTGGGCGAGCCGGTCGTCGCCCACGGGCCCTTCGTGATGAACACCCGCCAGGAGATCGTCGACGCCGTCCGCGACTACGACGCCGGGCTGTTCGACCACGTCAGCGCTTAGGGATCGATCGGAAGGGGGAACGACATGGAGCTGCAACCCATCGTCTACACGGTCGGCGAAACCTCGTTCACCGGCTATCTGGCCGATGGCTCGCAAGGCCGCCGGGCGCCCGGCGTCCTGGTCGCCCACGAGGGCAACGGCCTCTCGCAGCCCACCAAGGACCGCGCGCTGATGCTGGCCGAGCTCGGCTATGTGGCCTTCGCCATGGACATCTACGGCGTGGTCGGCGCGCCGCTGGAGCGCAATCAGGCGATGCTGCGCGCCCTGATGGCCGACCTGCCGGAGCTGCGCGCCCGCGCCGCCGCCGCCCTGGACGTCCTGAGGCGGCATGCGCACGTCGATCCCGGCCGCCTCGCGGCCATCGGCTTCTGCTTCGGGGGCACGACGGTGCTGGAGCTGGCGCGCAGCGGCGCCGACGTCGCCTGCGTAGTGGGCTTCCACGCGGCGCTTTCGACCACACGGCCGGAAGACGCCAAGGCGATCGGCGGCAAGGTGCTGGTCTGCCAGGGCGCCGACGATCCGATCGTCCGGGCCGAACACCGCGACGCCTTCGCCGCCGAGATGACCGCCGGCGGCGTGGACTGGCAGATGCTGGTGATGGGCGGCGTCGCGCACAGCTTCACCAACCCCGAGATCGACGCGCTGAAGTGGGACGGGTTCGCCTACGACGCCGTGGCCGACCGCCGGTCCTGGGCCGCGATGCGCCAGCTCTTCGACGAGACCCTCGGCCCTGTCGCCGCCTAGGCCCACGCAGGAAAACGGCCGCGCCCATCGCTGGACGCGGCCGCCGGCCGGGCCTCAATCGAGGCTAGTAGCCGTAGCGATAGTCCCGGTGATAGCGGTCGTAGGCCGGCCGCTCGTAGCGGGTGTCGCGATAGGCCTGGTAACGGTCGTCGTCGCCGTAGGCCTGGTAGCGACTGTTGTCGCGGTAGGCGTAGCTGTCGCCATAGCCGGAGGCGTAGCGGTCGCGGTAGCCGTAGACCGGCGCCCGGTAGGCCTGGCTGTAGGTGCGGCAGCCGTCGTTGCTGCGCGCGATGCTGTTGCCGATCAGGGCGCCTGCGACGCCGCCGATCGCCGCGCCGCCGGCCCGGCCGCCGTGATGGCTGGCGAGGTTGGAGCCCAGTAGGGCGCCGGCGATGCCGCCGATCACCGCGCCTGCGGTCCCGTCGCTGCGCGTCTGGCAGCCGTTGTCGTAGGCGTAGCTGCGGTAGGGCTGCGCGAAGGTGGGGGTGGCCAGAGCGCCGGCCGCCAGGGCGGCGATCACGGCGCCAGAAATTGCGGCGGCTTTCATGTCGTTCTCCAGTCCTTTGATCGGGCGGAGCCGAGGGTCGGCGCCGCTGATGGACCGGATTTAGCGCCCCGTCCGCTGAACCGGGTCTGAGGTCGCGGTTATGTTCGGTTCATCGCCTGGCTTCGCAAGGCCGCGCTGGTCGCCGCCAGCCCAGCCGCGCCGGCGGGCCTGGGGGATGACCTGAGTCTCCCGGGACGCTAGAAGGCGACGGAGCGGTTCGGCCAGGGCGTTGGCGGGCCGCCGCCGCGCGCCGGCCGCAAACGCGGCGCTGCGGGAACGAATCCAGACGGCGATGGTGCTGATGCGTAAGTTCGACACGACGGAAATTCGGGCGGCGGCGGAGTATTTCGATCGCTGGGGCTACGTCGTCTTCAGGAACGTCATCCCACAGGCACTGTCCGGCAGCTTCTGGTCGCGCGTGGAAGACGCCATCGCCCACAACGACAATCTTACCTATACAATGTACGGCAACATCTACACCGGGACCGACACGCCGCTGGACGGCAAGAAGCTGCCGCGGATCATCGACATTGAAAGCCACGTGTCGGAAGCGCGCCAGCTGATGCTCGCACCGGTCGTGAGCCGGTTCCTGAAGCACTGGTACAAGGGCGCGGCGCCGACCTGCCTGCAGACCCTGACCTACAAGTTCTCCAGCGAGCAGGGCGCGCATTCGGACAAGAAGCTGGTCGCCCCGCCGCACGCCCATGACTACGATCGCGAGACGCTGGTGGCGTCCTGGTTCGCGCTGGAGCCGTCGAGCGTCCGCAACGGCGCGCTGATCATCTACCCAGGCTCGCACCGCGTTCCCAAGCCCGACCTGAGCTGGGAGCTGGAGCACGACTACGCCGCCTATGCCCGCGCGCTCGATACCTTGTGCCGCGAAAATGGCTGCGAGCCCGTGACCTTCGAAGCCGACCAGGGCGACATGCTGTTCTGGCACGGCGACCTGGTCCATGCGGGCGGCGCAATCGCGGCGCCGGACGCCGAGCCGCCGACCCGCAAGAGCCTCGTCTGCCACTACGCCGCGCTCCCCAAGTCGACGGCCAGCCGCGATCCGAATTTCGAGCGCGTGCGCTATGGCGGCGGCTCCTACTTCCACAAGCGCGCGTTCCTGCCGCCCGTGCGGGAGACCTGGCTCGGCCGCCTGCTGGGCGGATCGCGGGCCGGCTGAGCGGGGCCGCGCCTAGCTGCGCGTGAAGACCGGGTCGCGGCGCTCGCGGAAGGCGGCCACGGCGGCCTTGTGGTCCGCCGAGCGGCGCAGGATGCGCAATTCCGGCGCGGCCATGGCGGCGGCCTCCTGCGGCGACAGGTCGGGCGCGCGACCGGCGGTGCGCTTGGTGGCTTCCACCGACAGCGGCGCGCGGCTGGCGATCCGCTCGGCGAGCGCGATGGCGGCGCCGCGCAGGTCGCCCGGCGCATGCAGGCCAGTGACCAGGCCGTAGCGCTCGGCGGTCTCGGCGTCGTGCGGCAGGCCGGTGAGCAGCATCGCCTTGGCGCGCGACACCCCGATCAGCCTGGGCAGGCGGTAGGTGGAGGCCATCAGCCCGACGTTGACGCCGGCGCAGACGAACTTCGCCTCGGTGGCGGCCAGCCGGATGTCGCAGCAGAGCGCCAGTTCGAAGCCGCCCCCGACGCACCAGCCATTCACCGCGGCGACCACCGGGACCCGCGTCGCCTCCAGCCGGTCCAGCAGCCGGCCGAAGCCCGCCAGGTCCTCGCCGGCCGGGCCGACGCTCTTCAGGTCGTCGCCGGCGCAGAACGCCTTGCCCTTGCCGGTGACGATCAGGCAGCGCAGCGCCTGGTTCGCCTCCACCTGGTCGAGCGCCTCCATGAAGGTCTGGCGCATCTCGACGCCCAGCGGGTTCATCGGCGGGTTGTCGATCTCCAGGAGGACCACGGCGTCGTTGACCGGGTGGACGTGGACCGCGCCGCTCATGCGGGGATTTCCTTTCGCTCGACGGCCGCCGCGCCCTCGGCGATCAGCGCCTCGATGTCGTCGCTCGCAAAGCCCGCCTCGGCCAGCACCTGGCGGGTGTGCTCGCCGACCTCGGCGGGTCCGCGGCGGAGCTCGACCGGAGTGTCGTGCAGCTTGATCGGCGTGCGCACGAAGCGTCGGCCGGCCACCTCGGCCAGCAGGCCGCGGGCCTTGACCTGCGGGTCGTCCCAGGCCTGGGCGATCGTGTTCAGCGGCCCGGCCGGCACGCCGACGGCCTCCAGCTTCAGGACCCAGTTGGCGGTCGCGTCGCGGGCCAGGATCGCCTCGAGGCGCGCCTGCAGGGCGTCGCGGTTCTCCAGCCGCAGGTTCGGGCGCGCGAAGCCCGGCTCGTCCGCCAGCCCGGGCTCGCCCAGGGCCTCGCAGAACCGCCGCCAGAGCCGCTCGCTGTTCACGCCCACCACCAGGTGCCCGTCCGCGGTCTTCAGCGCCTCGTAGGGCGCGGCCAGGCGGTGGCGCGTGCCGGTGCGCTGCGGGACCGCCCCGGTGGTCAGGTACATGCCGGTCTCCCAGATCGTGTAGGCCAGCGCCGATTCCAGCAGCGAGCTTTCCACATGCTGACCCTTGCCGGTGACATGGCGGCTCTGCAGCGCGGCCAGTATGCCGACCGCCCCGAACATCCCGGCGTTGAGGTCGGAGATGGGCACCGCCGTCGAGCAGGGCGTCTGGCTGCCGGTCTCGCCGACGAAGCTCATCAGGCCGCTCATCGCCTGGGCGATCAGGTCGAAGCCGCCGCGGTTGCGGTAGGGCCCGTCCAGGCCGAAGCCCGACACCGAGCAGTAGACCAGCCGCGGATTGATCTTCGACAGCTCGGCGTAGCCCAGACCCATGCGGTCGAGGGCGCCCGGCCGGTAGTTCTCCACGAAGACGTCCGCCGTCTCCGCGAGCTTGCGGACCACGCCTGCGCCGCGCGGCGTGGCGAGGTCGAGGGCGATGGCGCGCTTGTTGCGGTTGACGAAGTCGAAGGCGCGGAAGGCGGCGCCATCGCCCGTCGAGCGCAGGACGCGCGTGCTCTCCCCGGCCGGCGGCTCGATCTTCACCACGTCGGCGCCGAGGTCCGCCAGGATCAGCGAGCAATAGGCCCCGGCGATCACGTGGGTGCAGTCCAGCACCTTCAGACCCGAGAGCGCAGCCTGGGCCATCTCGCCTCCCCCTTCAGGCCGTCGGGACCAGGACGCAGGCCCGGGCCAGCGAGACCCGGGTCAGGTCGCGGCGGCGGGCGAAGGCGTTGCGCGCGGTCTCCGCCGGATTGCGGCTCTTCTGCCATTCGTTGAGGTCCCGGTAGCCGGTCATCAGCAGCAGCCGGCGCGCGCCCTCCATCAGGTCGTCCTTGCTGGGCTCGGCGGCGAACAGGCCGAAGATCTTCGTTTCGAAATGGCTTTCGAAGTCCGGCCAGGCCTCGCCGGACAGCTTCACGAACTCGTCGAAGCCGGCCGCGTCGATCGTGAACCAGTTGTGGACATAGACGCCCAGGGGCCCCGGCCGCGCGCCGTCGGCGGGGCGGATCGTCGGGGTCAGGCGATGGCGCTCGGCCGAGACCACGCCGGGCGCGCGCATCACCGCCTCGGAAGCCGCCGCGCCCTCGGTCAGCACCAGCGCCTGGTTCGAGGCGAACCCCAGCAGCGGCGCGAACACCGCCACCGCCGCCGGGCCGAGCGCCCCGCGCACGTGGTCGGCCAGCGCCCGCTGGGCGGTCCGATCGCGCTTCAAGAGAAGCTCATAGTAGTCGTAGTTCAATGCCTTACGCCTAGTAATTCACGCGCTGGGTGATGGCGCCGTCGACGATCATGTTGATGCCGGTGGTGAAGGCCGAGCGCGGGCTGGCCAGGAACACCGTGGCTGCGGCGATCTCCTCGGGCGTGGCCATACGGCCGGTCGGATTGCGCTTGATCATCTGGTCGAAGAAGCCCGGCATGCTTGTTTTCACGTTCCCCCAGACGCCGCCTTCGAAATACACCGTGCCCGGCGAGACCACGTTGCAGCGGACCTTGGCCGCCGCGTTCTGGCGCGCCACGCCCTTGGCGAAGTGGATCAGCGCCGCCTTCATCGCGCCATAGGACGACGGGCTGTCCGAATTCACCGCCGAGACCGACGAGGTGATGATGAAGGCCGCGTCGCCGGTCTTCGCGGCCGCCTCGGTCAGGAGCGGCTTGGCCGCCTCCCAGGTGCGCACGGCGCCCAGCATGTCGATGTCGAACATCGCCTGCCAGTCGGCTTCCGTATTGCCCTGGACCAGCGCGCTGGCGTTTGAGACCAGGACGTCGAGGCCGCCCAGCTTCGCCGCCGCCTCTCTGACGAAGGCCTGCAGCGCGGGCCCGTCGGCGATGTCCACCACCGCGCCCCAGGCCTTCACGCCGCGGCCTTCCAGCGCCTTGACCGTCTCGGCCACCTGATCGGCGTTGCGCGCGCAGATGGCCACCTTCGCGCCCTCGTCGGCGAAAGTCTCGGCGATCGAACGGCCGATGCCGCGCGTGCCGCCGGTGACGACGGCCACCTTGCCCTTGAGCTGCAGGTCCATGCTCATCCCTCCCCTTGGTTCAGCCGGCCTTGAACAGGTCCGTGTAGCGCTCGCGTAGCAGGTTCTTCTGCACCTTGCCCATGGCGTTGCGCGGCAGGTCGTCCACGAAGACCACCCGCTTGGGCGACTTGTAGGGCGCGAGCTGGCGACGGCATTCGGCGATCATCGCCGCCTCGTCGGCCATCTGGCCCTTGGCCCCGATCACCACCGCCACCACGCCCTCGCCGAAGTCCGGGTGGGGCACGCCGACCACGGCGCTCTCGGCGACGCCGGGCAGTTCGTCGAGCACGAGCTCGATCTCCTTGGGATAGACGTTGTAGCCGCCGGAGATGATCAGGTCCTTGGCCCGGCCCGAGATCCACACCCGCCCGTCCGGGTCCTGGCGCCCCACGTCGCCGGTGATGAAGAAGCCGTCGGCGGTGAAGTCCTCGGCGGTCTTCTGCGGCATCCGCCAGTAGCCGGAAAAGACGCTGGGCCCGCGGATCTCGATGACCCCGGTCGCCTCGCCGCCGCCGATGCGCAGGTCCACGCCCGGCAGGGGATAGCCGACGCTGCCGGGGATGCGCTCGCCGTCCAGCGGATTGGAGGTGATGATCACCGCCTCGCTCATGCCGTAGCGCTCCAGGATGCGCTGGCCGGTGCGCGCTTCGAACTCGGCGAAGGTGCTTTCCAGCAGCGGCGCGGAGCCGGAGATGAACAGGCGCATGTGCGCCGCGCGTTCGGCGGTGAACTCCGGATTGGCCAGCAGGCGGGTGTAGAAGGTCGGCACGCCCATCATCACCGTCGATCGCGCCAGGCCGGCCAGCACCTGGGCGTCCTCGAACCGCGGCAGCCAGACCATCGGCGCGCCCGACAGGAAGGCGCAGTGCATGGCGACGAACAGGCCGTGGACGTGGAAGATCGGCAGGGCGTGCAGCAGCACGTCGTCCGCGCCGAAGCCCCAGGCCCGGTGCAGCGCCAGCGCGTTGGCCGCCAGCGCCCCGTGGCTCAGCATGGCGCCCTTGGAGCGGCCTGTGGTGCCGCTGGTGTAGATCAGGCAGGCGAGGTCGGCGTCGTCGCGCGCGACGGCGTCGGCCAGCGGGGCGGCCATGCGCGCGGCGGCCATATATTCGGAGGCGTCGATCACGAAGGCGGCGGGCTCGGCGTCGCCCACGAAATAGGCCACCTCGGCGGGGGTGTAGGCGGCGTTGAGCGGCAGGAACACCGCCCCGGCCTTCAGGACGCCCAGGTAGATCATCACCGCCTCGACGGACTTCTCCACCTGCAGGCCCACGCGGTCGCCGGGCTGCACGCCGTTTTCGACCAGATAGCCCGCCACGGCCGCCGCGCCGGCCTCCAACTGGCCATAGCTCACCGCCGCCCCGTCGCTCAGCAGGAAGGCCGGCCCGGCGCGGTCCGCCGGGAAGCCCGCGGCCAGGATGTCGTAGAGATTGGCCATCAGGCCTTCGCTTTCCACTCGGCCAGCAAGGCCGTCTCACGCTCCGGCGTCAGGCCCGACCGCAGCTTGGCCTGGCGCTCCGCGGGCAGGGTCTTGAACCAGGTCAGCGTGTCGGCGGCGGTGACCGGCAACGGACGATAGGTCAGGCCGGCCTTCAGCGCCCGGCCGATCGCGCGCCGATGGAAGCCGGCCGTCTCGCCCTGGCCCGGAATCCAGACCGGCAGGTCGCTCCAGGCCGCGACCTTGTGGTCCTCCAGGAATTTCGTGGCGACCCAGGTGAGCTTCGGGTTCGCCTGCACGCCGGCCGCGACGCCCTTGAGGAAGTCAGCCATCGCCAGCGGACGCGCCGGCCCCGTGGCGTTGAATACCCCCGGGGCCCCGCTCTCGGCCATGCGCACGATCCACTCGGCCAGGTCGCGGGCGTCGACGAATTGCACGGGGTCGGCGCCGTCGCCCGGCGCCAGGACCTCGGGTCCCCAGCGCCCGCCGGGATTGGCCAGCCGCACGGGCCAGTAGCTGAAGCGGTCGGTCTCGTCGCCGGGGCCGACGATGAGCCCGGGACGGACGATGGTCGTGGCCGCCTCGCCGAACTGCCTGCGCGCCTCGGCCTCGCTCAGCGCCTTGAGCTGGCCGTAGAGCGCCGGGCTCTTGGCCACGGAGCCTTGCGTCTCCGCCATGGGGTCGGCGCCCTTGTAGGCGGCCAGCGGCGCGGTCTCGTCGGCCGGCGCCTCGTTGCCCGCATAGACCGAGATGGTCGAGACGAAGATGTAGCGCCTGACCTTGCCCTTCAGCACCCGCCCCGCGTCGCGGACCCAGGCCGGCAGGGTGGTGGGATTGTCGATGCAGACATCCCACTCGCGGCCCTCCAGGCTCTTCAGGTCGCCGGTGTTGCGGTCGCCGAGCAGCTCCTCGACGTGGCCCGGCCAGTCCTTGGGCTGTTTGCCGCGATTGAAGATCGTCACCTCGTGGCCGCGCGCCAGGGCGTAGCGGACCTCATGCGGCCCGATGAAGCCGGTGCCGCCGAGGATCAGGAGGCGCAGCTTCGTCTTCGCCTTGGAGACCTCGGCGCCGCGCGCGGGCGCAGTGGCCAGCGTGAGCCCGGCGGCCGCCGTCAGCCCCAGATAGTCGCGTCGGGTCGTCATCTCTGCTCCCTCCCCTGCTGTCCCGGCTTCAGCCGGTGTTCCGCAACCCCGCGGCGATGCCGTTGATGGTCAGGTGGATGCCGTCCTTCACCGCGTCGTCCGCGTCGCCGCGCCGGCGGCGGCGGATCAGCTCGATCTGCAGGTGGTTGAGCGGGTCGATGTACGGGAGGCGGGAGCGGATGGCGGCGGCCAGGTCCGGATCCTTCTCCAGCAGCGTCGACTGGCCGGTGATCTTGAGCAGCGCCGCGTTGGTCCGCTCCCATTCCGCGCGGATCTGGCCGAACACGCGGTCGGCCAGCGCGCGGTCCTCGACCAGGCCGGCATAGCGGCCGGCGATGGCCATGTCGGCCTTGGCCAGCACCATCTCCAGGTTGGCCAGCGCCGAGGAGAAGAACGGCCAGGTCGCGTGCAGCTCGGCCAGGGCGTCCAGGGACACGCCGCCCTGATCGACCGCCGAGCCGAAGCCGTACCAGCCGGGCAGCATGGCGCGGCTCTGGGCCCAGGAGAACACCCAGGGGATGGCCCGCAGGCCCCCGATGCTGCGCGTCGCCTGGCGCGAGGTGGGGCGCGAGCCGATGTTCAGGTCGGCGATCTCGCTGATCGGGGTCGCGCCATAGAAGTAGTCCACGAACCCCGGCGTCTCGTGCACCAGCGCGCGATAGGCGGCCATCGCCCGGGCGGAGAGCGCGTCCATGGCCTCGCCGCGCGGCCCGGTGACGTCGGCGGGCGGCGCCTTGCGCAGGGACGCCAGCACCACGCCGGCGGTGATGGTCTCCAGGCTTTGGCGGGCGAGCTCCGGATCGGCGTACTTGTTGGCCACCACCTCGCCCTGCTCGGTGATCCGGATGCGGCCGTTCACGGTCCCCTGAGGCTGGGCCAGGATGGCGTCGTAGGTCGAGCCGCCGCCCCGGCCGACCGCCCCGCCGCGGCCGTGGAAGAGCTGCAGCCGCAGTCCCTCGTCCTTGGCGACCGAGGCCAGGGTGCGGGAGGTCTTGTAGAGCTCCCAGGTCGAGGTCAGGTAGCTGCCGTCCTTGTTGCTGTCCGAATAGCCGATCATCACCTCCTGGATGCCGATCGGCTCCACCAGCTTGCGGATCAGCGGCAGGGCCAGATAGGCCTTGAGCGTCTCCGGCGCCGCGCGCAGGTCGGCGATGGTCTCGAACAGCGGCTCGGCGAAGATCTGGGTGCGCGGCGCCTCGCCGGGGGTGAACAGCCCCACCTCCTTCAGGAGCAGATAGACCTCCAGGAGGTCCGACACCGAGGTGGTGTTCGAGACGATATAGGCCCGGATGGCGTCCTTGCCGTAGAGCCGCTTCACCGTGGCCGCGGTGCGCAGGATGTCGAACTCCCGCGTCGTGTCCGCGCTGTAGGTCTCGTAGGGCGAGTGCAGCAGGCGGCCGTGCCCGAGCTCCGCCACCAGCAGTTCGATCCGCGCCGGCTCGTCCAGGGCCGCGTAGTCGGCGCAGACCCCGGCGACCTTCAGGAGTTCGGCGGCGGTGCGCTCGTGGACCGAGGAGTTCTGGCGCATGTCCAGGCGCGCCAGGTGGAAGCCGAAGGTGTCGACCTGGCGGATCAGGTTGGGCAGGTCGCCGTAGGCGAACGCCGGCCCATGCTCGGCGATCAGGCTGGCGAGCACGGTCTCCAGGTCCGCCTTCAGCTCGTCGGGGCTCTCGTAGGCCGGCGCGACGGTCGCCGCCGCGCGCATCGGCGGCTCGTCGGTCAGCGCCGGATAGGTCGCCGCCAGCCGGGCGTAGATCCCGGTCAGCGCCTGGCGATAGGGCTCGTCCGCCCGCTGCGCCGAGGCGTCATGGGCCGCGTCGGCCAGCGCCTGCAGGTCAGGCGTCACCGCCGCCAGCCGCGCCGAGATGGAGAGCTCCGCGCCCAGGGCGTGGATCTGGTCGAGATAGGTCCTGAGCGCCGCGCGCGACTGCCAGCGCATGGCGTCGCGCATCACGTCGGCGGTGACGAAGGGGTTGCCGTCGCGGTCGCCGCCGACCCAGGAGCCTACCCTGAGGAAGCTGGTCAGGCCCTTGGGTTCGCCCAGCACCTCCAGCCAATGGGCGTAGAGCCGGGGCAGCTCCGGCAGGAAGCTGCGCTCGAAATAGGAGACGGCGTTCTCGATCTCGTCCTTCACCCCGGGCTTCACGGGCCGCAACTGCCGGGTGCGCCAGAAGATCGAGACCTGGCGGACCAGCCTGAGTTCGATAGTCCGCCGCTCGGCCTCGGTGCGCGCGTGGTCGTAGGCGTCGAGGTCGTCGGAGATGGTCCCGACCCGGTCCAGCACGCTCTTGCGGCGCACCTCGCTCGGGTGGGCGGTGATCACCGGGGCGATCAGGGCGTGGCGCAAGAGCTCCACCACCGCCTCGGCGCCGACCCCATCGGCCGCCAGGCTGCGGAGCGCGCCCGCCAGGGTGTCGCTGCGCGCGTCGCCGGCCCGGCCGCGGCGGCGCTGGATCTCGTCCTCGGCGATGTTGGTGATCTGCAGGAAGCAGGCGAACGAATGGGCGAAACGCACCGTCTCGGGCAGGCTCAGCCCTTCCAGCCGTTCGGCCATGGCCTTGGCCGCCGCCGGCGTGCCCTTGCGGTGGAAGGCCACCGAGGCCTGGCGGATATCCTCGATCTGATTGAACACCGCCTCGCCGTCCTCGGCGCGGATCACGTCGCCGAGCACCCGGCCCAGGAACCGGACGGTGGCTCGAAGCTGATCGGACGCCTGGGCGGTCATTGCGGCATAAGGAAAAGCCACAGCAAGGCGCGCGCGTCATCTGGTTTCCTGACCAAGGACCGGCAATAGTCGCGCGGCCTGCAAAGGAAGCTTCATGTCCCCCGACGAAGCCCTCGACCGCATCCGTCGCTACGACGGCCGCCTGAAGGCCTTTGTGCGCGTGTTCGACCCGCCGCTGGGCGAGGGCGAGGGGCCGGTCTTTGCGATCAAGGACCTGTTCGACGTGACCGGCGTCCCCACCGGCGGCGGCGCAAAGGTCCCGCTGGCGCAGAGCCCCGCGGCCAACGCGGTGGTGGTGCAAAAGCTGCTCGACGCCGGCTGGCGGGCGGCCGGCAAGACCCAGACCGTGGAGCTGGCCTACGGCGGCTGGGGGACCAACCGGGCGGTCGGGGCGCCCTGGAATCCCTGGGACGCCAAGATCCATCGCGCGCCGGGCGGATCCTCCTCCGGCTCGGCGGTGGCGGTGGCGGCGGGCCTCGTCGAGGCGGCGCTGGGCAGCGACACCGGCGGATCGGTGCGCATCCCGGCGGCGACCTGCGGCGTGGTAGGGCTGAAGCCCGGCCGCGGCCTGGTCAGCCTGACGGGCGTCCATCCGCTGGCGCCTTCGCTCGACACGGTGGGCGCGCTGGCCAGGGACGTGGCGACCGCCGCGCGGATGCTGGGCGTGATCTCCGGACCGGATGGCGAGGCCGCCGTGCGCGACCCCTTCGACGCCGAGGCCGCGCTCGGCGCCGACGTGGAGGGCCGCCGGCTCGCCGCCATCCCGCTGGAGCATCTGGGCGACGTCGACGCCGACGTCGGCCGCCTTTACCTCGCCGCGCTCGACCGCCTGCGCAAGACCGGCGTCACGGTGCAGATGGTGCGCCCGCCCAAGGCGCTGGACGAGAGCTTCGCGCCCAACGGCCTCCTGATGGCCGGCGAGGGCTGGCGGATCTGGCGCGAGCGGATCGAGACCCACGGCAAGGTCATGGACCCGTGGATCGTCAAGCGCTTCGAGGTCGGGCGCGACATCTCCGACGACCGCCTGGCCCAGGCCCACGCCCAGCGCGCCGACGACCAGGCCCAGTTCCACGCCTGGCTGGCGGCCTACGACGGCCTCGTCACCCCCACCTGCCCGATCCCCGGCCCGCCGATGGACGAGATCGACGAGACCACCTCGCCGCTCAGCCGCCTGACCCGGGCGGCCAACTACCTCGACCTGCCGGGGATCAGCGTGCCCTGCGGCCTGAACGGCGGCGGCATGCCGGCCGGCCTGCAGATCCTCGGCCGGCCCCGCGACGAGGCGACCGTGGTCTCCCTGGGCGCGGCGTTCGAGGCCGTCTCCGGCTGGAACGGCCGCGCGCCGGACCTCAGCGGCTTCGCCTAGACCTCCGGATGGGCCTTCAGCAGCGGCTTCGGCGCCACCTGCCGCCAGGCGCCGCGAAAGAGGCCCGCGAGTTCGTCCCGCTCGATGACCTCCAGCCGCACCAGCACGGCCGGGAAGCCGCGGTAGTGGTCGTCGTCGAAGAAGCGGTCGGGCGCGGCCTCGATCAGCATCTCCTTGGTCTCGAAGGGGCAGCGGACGGCCAGGATGTCGATCCGGGGCACGCGGGGCTTCTTGGGGTGGACCCGCTCGTTGAAGCTCCAGGCGAAGCCCTTGCCGCGCACCTCGAAGGCCAGGCGCAGGGCCGTGCAGCGGTCCTCGGTCTCCGGCAGCGCCAGCGCCAGGCGCCGCACGGTGGCCGCGTCGACCACGGCTATTCGGCCCGCAGGGCCGGCGCGGGGCGCTTGGAGAGCGCCTGGAAGGCGGCGAGCAGGCCGCCGATGCCGGCCACCAGCGCGGCCGCGCCGACCAGGGCCGCGACGCCCGCCCAGTCCATGCTCCACTTGGCGTGGAACACCTTGACCACCACCGGCCAGGCCGCGGCATAGCCCAGCGCCACGCCCGCCGCGCCGGCGATCACGCCCACCGCGCCATATTCCAGCACATAGGCGCTGAGGATCTGCGCCCGCGAGGCGCCCAGCACCTTCAGGGTGGCGGCCTCGCGGGTCCTGGCGCGCGCGCGGGCGGCGATGGCCCCGGCCAGCACCAGCAGGCCCGCCAGGGCGGCGACCGCCGCGGCCCCGCGGACGGCCAGCGCCAGGCGGTCGAAGAGGTCGGTGGCCGCCTCCAGCTGCTCGCGCACCGAGACCACGTTCACCGTCGGGAACTCGCGGCCCAGCTCGTGGATCACGGCCGCCTCCTGGGCCTTAGACGCCTTGGCGATCGCCACCTGACGCAGGTTGGCGCCGGCCACCGCCTGGGGGGTCACCACCAGCGGGAAACTCGCGCCGAAGCCGCCGAAGTCCACCTTGCGCAGCGCCGCCACGTGGGCGTCGATGTCGCGGCCCAGCACCGACAGGGTGATCGCGTCGCCGACCTTGATCTGCTTGCCCCGCGCCACGTCGACATCCATGGCCACCAGCGCAGGGCCGGCGTAGTTCGCAGGCCACCAGCGACCCTCGGTGACGCCGGCGTCCTCGGGCGCCGGGCCGATCGCCGACATCGAGACGTCGCTGTCGTAGGCCCAGCGGTCCCGGCGGTCGATCTTCGAGGCGTCCACCGCCTCCCCGCGCACCTTGGTGATCCGGCCGCTGACGAAAGGCTCGCGCAGATAGGTCTTGGGCGTCAGCGGCCGGCCGAAGGCGCGGGCCACGGCGGCGTCGAACTGGGCGGTGCGGTCGCCGGGGATGTCGGTGAACACCAGGGCCGGGGCGGTGCGCGGCGCGACCTCGGCCACCTGGTTGAGCAGCGACGACTGGATCAGCACCACGGCGGCCAGCAGGGCCACGCCCAGGCCGATGGCGGGCGAGGCGGTGCGGGCCGCGGAGTGCGGGCCGGCGAGGTTGGCGAGGCCGATCCGCAAGGGTCCGTGGGCGCCGGCCCTCGCCTTCCCGGCCGCCCAGGCCGAGCCCCAGCCGAGCACCCAGAGCAGGCCGAAGGAGACCGCCACGCCGGCGATCATGACGCCGGCCGCCATCGGTGTCGGGGCGGTGACCACCGCCATGGCCGCAAGCCCGCCGGCGGCCAGCACCGCGCCCACGATCTCCGGCCCGATCTGCAGGCGCCCGGAAAGGTCGCTGCGGAACAGGCTGGCCGGCGGCGTGGACCGCGCCCGGCCCAGCGGCGCCAGCGAGAAGGCGGCGGCCGACAGCAGGCCGAAGGCCGCGGCCTTGGCCAACGGCCAGGGATAGACCGCGAACAGGGCCGGGATCGGCAGGTTGTCCTTGACCAGCACGCCCATCACCAGCGGCGCGGCGGCGCCCACCGCCAGGCCGATGGCGACGCCCAGCGCCGCCAGCAGCGCGATCTGTATCAGGTAGATGTCGCGGACCAGCTGCCCCTCGGCGCCCAGGGCCTTGAGGGTGGCGATCACCGGCTTGCGCGCCTCCAGGTAGGCGCTGACGGCGCCGAACACGCCCAGGCCGCCGGCCACCAGCGAGGCCAGGCCGATGAAGCCCAGGAAGTACTCCAGCTGGTCGATCAGCCGGTGGATGCCGGGCGCGGCGTCCTCGCGGTCGCGGATGCGCGGCGCGCCGCCCAGGGCCTTGCGCAACCGCGTCTTGGCCGCCTCCAGCGGCGCGCCGGGCGGCAGCGCCACCCGCGCCGTCTCGCCGAACGGCAGGCCGGGATCCATGAACCCGCCCTTCTGCAGGGCCGCGAGGTTGGTGATCACCCGCGGACCGAGCGCGAAGCCGCGCGACAGCCGGTCCGGCTCCTCCATCAGGACGCCGCGGACCTGCAGCGGCAGGTTGCCGGCCAGGAACCGGTCGCCGAGCTTCATGTGCAGCCGGTCGAGCAGCGGCTGCTCGACCACGGCGCCGGCCACCCCGCCGACCGGGGCGATGGCCGCCTGCAGCGAGGATGCGCCCTTCAGCGTCACCTTGCCGGCCAGCGGATAGGTCTCGTTCACCCCGCGGAATTCGATCAGCCGCCGCTCGCCGGACGGCGCCTGGGCCATGGCGATCGAGCCGACCGAATAGGAAACCCGGCCCTCCTTCTGCAGGACGGTCTGTTCGGCGGGCGAAAAGCCGCGCTGGCGGATGGTCAGCGCCAGGTCGCCGCCGAGGATCTCGCTGGCCTGGCTGGCGAGGCCCCGCCGGAAGGCCTCCGCCGTCGAGCCGGCCGCGGCGATGGCGGCCACGCCCAGCGCCAGGCAGGCCAGGAAGATGCGGAACCCGCGCACCCCGCCGCGCAGCTCGCGGCCGGCGAAGCGGAAGGAGAGCGGCGTCACGCCGCGGCGTCCGCCACGCGGCCGTCACGCAGGCGCACGGCCCGGTCGGCGCGCGCGGCCAGCGCCTCGTCGTGGGTCACCAGCACCAGCGCCGCCCCGGTCTCGGCCACCAGGTCGAACATCAGCTCGGCCACGTGGGCGGCGTTGGCGGCGTCGAGGTTGCCGGTGGGCTCGTCGGCGAACAGCAGGGCCGGGCGCGAGGCGAGCGCGCGGGCCAGCGCCACCCGCTGCTGCTCGCCGCCGGAGAGCTGGTGCGGATAGTGGCTGCCGCGGGCCGACAGGCCCACCCGGTCGAGCCAGACCTTGGCGGTCTCCGTGGCGCCGGGCGTGCGGGCGATCTCCAGCGGGGCGGCGACATTCTCCGCCGCCGTCATGTTGGGCAGCAGGTGGAAGCTCTGGAAGACCAGCGAGACGCGGCCGCGGCGCAGGCGCGCGCGGCCGTCCTCGTCGACGCCGGCCAGGTCCTGGCCGAACAGCAGCACCCGCCCGCCGGTGGGCCGCTCGAGGCCCGCGGCGACCGCGATCAGCGACGACTTGCCCGAGCCCGAGGGGCCCACGAGCGCCACGCGTTCGCCGCTTATCACGGTCACATCGAGGCCCCTGAGGATCTCCACCGGGCCCGCCGCCGACGGCAGGGTCAGCGAGACGTTCTCAAGGACGAGCGGATCGGCGGCGGTTTCGGTCAATGCGGGCCTTCAGGCGTTCAAGTTGCGTACACGATGACCTAGATAGGACAGACGCATGGCCGATACACGACCCCTCTCGATTTCCCGCCGAACTCTGTTGGCCGCGGGCCTGGCGCTGGCGCCGGTCCGGGCGCTCGCCGCGCGCGGCCAGGTGGTGACCATCCTGGGGGATTCGATCACCGCCGGGCTAGGCCTGCCCGCCAACCTCGCGCTGCCCATCCAGCTCCACCTGGCCCTGGAGAAACTCGGCGTCCACAACGTGGTGCGCGGCGCCGGCGTCTCCGGCGACACCAGCAGCGACGGCGCGGCGCGCATGGACTTCAGCATCCAGCCGGACACCCAGGTCGTGGTGGTGGCGCTGGGCGGCAACGACATCCTGCAGGGCGTCGACCCGAAGATCACCCGCGCCAACCTCGACAAGATCCTCACCCGGCTGAAACAGCGCCACATGGGCGTCGTCCTGGCCGGCGTGCATCCGCCGCCGGAATTCGGCGCCGGCTACGCGCGCGACTTCGACGCGGTCTTCAAGGGCCTGGCCAGGGCCCACGGCGTGGCCCTCTATCCAGACCTGCTGGCCGGCGTCGCGCGCAACGGCGCGCTGAACCAGGGCGACGCCATCCACCCGAACGCCCAGGGGGTGCAGATCATCGCGGGCAAGCTCGCGCCCGTCGTCGCCCGGGAACTCGCCAAGCGGCCCTAAGCGGCCCCGACCCGATCCGACGGCGGGTGGGCGTAGCGCCAGGCCAGCGCCGGCAGCAGCACCAGGCTGGCGATCGTCGAGGTGATCAGGCCCCCCAGGATGACCACCGCCATCGGCCCCTGGATCTCGCGGCCCGCCTGCCCGCTTGCGAGCGCCAGCGGCAGGACGCCGAGGCCGGTGACCAGCGCCGTCATCAGGATCGGCGTCACCCGCTCGCGGGTGGCGATCAGCACCGTGTTGATCGACCAGTCATGCCCCTCCTGATCCATCAGCTGCTCGATATGGGCGACCAGCAGGATCGAGTTGCGCGCCGCGACGCCGAACAGGGTCACGAACCCGACCAGGGAGCCGAGCGACAGGCTGCCCCCGGTGAGCGCCACGGCGATCACCCCGCCCAGCAGGGCGAAGGGCGTGGCGCCCAGGATCAGCATCGTCGCGCGGCCGCTCTGGAAGGCCAGCAGCAACAGGGCGACCACGCCGCCGATGGCCAGCGCGGTGTTGAACAGCAACTCCTTGCGCGCCGCCTGCGCGCCCTGCGCCGTCCCGGTGTAGTCGAGGTAGACCCCCGGCGGCAGCTTCACCCGCGCGGCGATCGCCGCCTGCGCGGCCTTGGAGACCTTGGCGGTGTCGCGCGGGGCGGGGTTGGCCGTCACCACCTGCCGCGGCCGGCCGCCGTCGTGGCTGACCGAGGTCCGCCCCTCGGCGAGATAGACCTTGGCGATGGCCCGCAGCGGCACCGCCGCGCCGGCGCCCGACCGGATGATCAGGTCGCCCACCGCCTCGGGATCGCGGCGCAGGTCCGGCGTCGTGGTGACGGTGACGTCCAGGGTTCTGTTTTCCTTGAAGAT
>Ga0105240_10001749_pt1 | contig 36687 bp, 22 predicted proteins | sample KBSC54metaG_FD_80426 | JGI IMG/M metagenome (GOLD analysis project Ga0105240, IMG submission 80426) | Corn rhizosphere microbial communities from Kellogg Biological Station, Michigan, USA - KBS C5-4 metaG | ecosystem: Host-associated > Plants > Roots > Rhizosphere > Soil | place: Michigan, USA... | reverse complement strand
GGAGTTTTCCGGAGGCGGATTCAACGCGGTGCTGCGCGACTATGGACGGTTGGGGCTTCTGATGCAGAGCCAGGGGCAGCTCAACGGGCGACAACTGCTGCCGCAGGCCTATGTCGCCGAATCCACGCGCGCCTCAACCAACAGTGATCACGACACTGAATTCAAGGGGCTCGGGTATGCGTATTTCTGGTGGCCGGTGCTCGGATCGCGGGCCTTCACGGCGGTCGGCGGTGAAGGGCAATTCATCTATGTCGATCCGGCGAGTAAGACCGTGATTGTGAAAATGAGCCATGGACCGGTGGGGCCTGAGGCCGTGCCACAGGAGGAAGAGGCGGTGAGCTTTTTTGCGGCGGCTTGTCGGTGGCGAGGGCCACATCCTTAGATGCTGACAGGGGTACTGCGGCGGGCGGGAAATACTCTGCGTGGGTGCGCTACCCTATCGCTGATTTTAGCAGGCCACATTGCGCTGGGCGGAGCGCGAGATGGCGCCGCTGGAACCTGCAAACACCAGAGGAGCGCGGCGACGATGGGTGGTGGAAACCTCGAGGCATTCATGGAGATGCTTTTGGGCATAGTTGGTAAGGGATAGCATCCGTCGTACCAAGATGGTACAGCCGTTACCATTTCGTGCCAACCTCGCGACCGCCCTTGGATTCACATCTCGATGCCAAGCAAGGCAACGCGGGAATCCCTTGCGGGTCGGAGTTTGCGACGCCTTGGACGACCAGTTCATACAGCTCGGCGCCATCATTGCTCCGTGAGGATCGGCATCCCTGCCTGTCCTCGATCCTTTTCGTCCATATTATGGACTATCAATAATATTGACCTCTCAGATAGCGATCGAATATCCTGCGCTACGTGCAGTCCCAAAAACGAGTCAAGGACGAGGTGGCCCTCGGGGCATTGCTGCGGGTGGCGGGGAATACCTATGCCACCGCGATGCGAGATGCCCTGGCTGCCGAGGGCTTTGATGATCTGCCACGCGACGGCGTATTCTTCCTGGGGGCGATTCGCGGCGCGAATACCTCCCTGTCCGATGTCATCCGCTGGCTCGGTAGCTCGAAGCAATCCGTTGGTCAACTCGTCGATACCCTGGTTTTGCGCGGCTACGTCCATCGGGACGTTGATGAGCAGGACCGGCGCCGGCTCAAGATCACCTTGACCGAGCGCGGGGAGCAGGTCGCCGCCATCGCTCGCCGCGTGACCCGGTCGATCGATGAGAAGCTTCTCCAGGCAGTGGGTGCGGCCCACGTCGACTGTACGCGCGCGACGTTGAAAGCGCTCATGGCTCAATCAGAGCCGAAGTAGGACACCATGGCATCAGTTGTATTGTTGCGCTGTTTGGATCTGGAGAAGACCCGGCGTTTCTATCGCGACTCGCTCGGTTTTGAGGTGACGGACACGGCAGAGGGTACTCTGTCGGCGCGTCTTGCGGACGGCGTGTTGATTTTTACGACCGCGGATCTTTGGCAGGCGCCGCCGGGCGCGGCGGCCACGTTCTATTTCGCGGTCACCGACGTCGATGCGTATTTTGCCGCCGTCAAGGACAAGGTCACCGTGAGTTGGCCGCTGCAGAACATGCCCTACGGCTCCAGGGAGTTCGGAGTTCGTGATTGCAACGGCCATACACTCGCTTTCCAGGCTGGCGCCCTGAGGTCGGGCCAGAGCAGGCAGGTGCCACTGTGCATGGACGATGCGGACATCAGTGGCTCGACATTCTCGAATGTCAGTCTCGAGCACGCAAAGTTCCGTGACGTCAATATGCGCGGCGTGTCGATCACGGATGCCGCTCTGCAATCGGCAAGCTTCAGGGATTGCAATCTCACGGACGCGAGCATTGATGAATCCAACACACAGGGCATGCGCATCGACGGTGTGCCGGTGTACGAGATGTTCCGTGCGTACCAACAATTCTCCCGGGCGGAGCGGGCTGGAAGGGCTACTGCGAATAGGACTGATATCAAGCATGACGTGAACAGTGCCGGACTGCCGATTGGTCCGGCTGTACCGGGTTGGGTGCCGCGGTCGCGGCCGCCGCGGACGCCGATGTCAGGTCAGTATGCAGTGCTCGAGCCCGTCAATGTCGAGAAGCATGGGGCTGACCTGTTCTCGGCTTATATGGAGGCGCCGGACGGGAGAGATTGGACGTACCTGTCTGTCGAGCGTCCGGAGAGTGAGCCGCGGTTTCGGGAGTATCTGACGAAGCTCACGATGAGTGATGATCCGCTGCACCATGTCATTGTCGATCGCGCGACGGGGCGGGCACTCGGGACCGCGGCATTCATGCGGATTGAGCCGGCGCACGGGGTCATTGAGGTGGGGCATATCACGTACTCGCCGGCGCTGAAGCGTACGCGGGTTGCGACGGAGGCGATGTACCTGATGATGAGGCGCGCCTTCGATGAGCTGGGGTATCGGCGCTACGAGTGGAAGTGTGACAGCTTGAATGCGCCTTCGAGGGCGGCGGCGCTTCGGTATGGGTTTACCTTTGAGGGGATCTTCAGAAAAGCGATCCTCTACAAGGGGCGTAGCCGGGACACGGCGTGGTACTCGATTACGGATGATGAGTGGGCGGGGGTCAGGGGGGCGCTCGAGAGTTGGTTGGATCCGCGGAATTTTGATGCGGAGGGGCGTCAGCGGAGCAAGCTGCACGTGACTCGGGAGAGGCAGACTCCGGGATGAAACCCTCTCCCCCAGCCGTCCGGCACTCCGACTCCAGCAGACCAATGACGGCCTCCCCGCGCCCCGCAAACACCAGCTCGATCGGAGTCAGGCTGTCCAGTGCCGGGATCGGTGTTTTGCACAGCCACTGGAATACCCGCGATCGGTCCGGTTCCAGTTGTTCCGCCAGGGCGAATATCCGGTGGAAGATGCCCTGTCTGCCTCGCTTAGAAGACATAACTCACTCCTACCAGAAAACTCTCGGTGAAGTCGCGATCCACCATGGGACTGTCCTTGACGGCCCCGGGGAGCGATGTGAGGGAAAAATTGCCGATCAGCAGCCAGGACCTGGATAGGCTGTAGACCAGGCCGAGTTTGAAATAGAGCGACCCTGCCGCGTCAGGCCGGTACACTGCCAGGCCACTTCGGGCGACTTCCTTGGCGCGGATACCGTAGTAGTAATCATTCAGGGCACGGCTGCTATAGGTCAACCCGGCCTCCGGAATGAGCGTGAGTCGACCTTGCTGGACTGGGTATTGGTAGCCGAGGTCGGTCATGTTGCCGCCGCCATGCCCGGTCACCTCCTTTTGCGCCGTGGCTTGGATGACTCCCCAACTGCCATGCAAACGCCAGGAGACACCTGCAAGACCCGAAACATTGCGATCGGAGAGTCGGCGGAGGTGGGGATCGTCGCAATCCCGGGCCAGAAACTGGTTGGGGTAAGGTGAGGCAATCACGGCGAGCTCGCTGTCGCCGGTGCTGAGCAGCCGGTATCCCAACACGATCCCCCGCAGAAAGAAATGACTGCCCTCATAGTTGACCGTCGGCACCGCCAGTGCCTTGTTGTCATACTCACGATAGGGACTTGCGCTCCAGATGGCGGCCGCGCCCAGTGACCAGGTCTTTGCGGGGGCACTCGCGGTCTGCGCCGGGCATGGAGTACTCGCAGCGAGACTCATTACCACAGACAGCATACCGATCGAGTCCAATGGAGCTTTGCGCATGTCGGATCCGGCAGATTGAGGGGGGGCCAATCTGTCGAGCCAACATTGCCGGAACATTGCGCCGTGGATTTCTCCCTCGACGTCCTGGGAGCAGGCGTAAGATCCGCCGCTCCGCCCTCCCTGATGAGCCCGTACGCGAATGCGAATCCTGCTGGTGGAAGATGAGCTCGAGATGGCCCACCTGCTGAGGTCCGCGTTGGAGAAGCACGGCATGCTGCTCGACACGGCGCCCAGCATCGCCATTGCGAGAGAGGCTCTGCGCCAGCCGCACTACGACCTCGTACTCCTGGACCGTCACCTTCCGGACGGCGATGGCATGGAGGTGGTCGGGACGATGCGGACCCAGCAGCTCGACCTGCCCATCATCTTTCTGACCGCGCGGGGCTCGCTGGCGGATCGGATTGCCGGCCTGAATGGCGGTGCCGATGACTACCTGGTCAAACCCTTTGCCATCGAGGAACTCCTGGCGAGGATTCGGGCGGTCGCCCGCCGCCCCGCGCAACGCGCCCTGCCGGTGGCGACCGTGGGCAATCTGGAGTTTGATTTTTCCGCCCATGAAGCCCGCGTCGACGGACAGGTGCTGCAATTGCCACGCAGGCGGCTGCTGGTGCTGGAGGCATTGTGCGCACGACATGGCCGAACCGTACGACGCGAGGTGTTGCTCGAGTCGGTGTATGACCTGAGCGTCGACATTCAATCCAACGCTCTGGACTCGCATATCTCCAAGCTACGCCGGGCGTTGCTCGAGGCCGGCGCGCTCATCGAGATTCATGTCATCCGCGGGGTAGGATACCTGCTCAAGGGAAAGTCGGTTGCGCGCTAGAGCCCGTGGCACGTTGACGCATCAGCTCGCATGGCAGTTGGTTCTGTTGCAGGCCTTGTTCGTACAGATCGTGGTGAGCATCATTGTCTGGCAACAGTTCGCCGAGAACGTCTCGTATATCAGCGACTCGGTCAACTACACGATCCTCAAGTGCTTGTCGATCTCGCAGGACGGGCGCCTGACCTTGGAGGATCGCCCACCGCTTCGCAAGCTCATCCAGCGCGCTCCGGCCCTATGGTTTGTTGCACAGGACGAGCAAGGGCGCCGGATCGTTTACGGAGTGCCTCCCGCGGCGTACCAGGCTCTGATCCCGTCGCTCGAGGAGCTGGCCGTGAGTGATATTCACAGCGCGCGGGCCCCGTACTCTTTGACCATGCGGGTATTCATCGGCAAGACCTCGTGGGGCACGGTGCACGTGATGAGTGGTGGCGCGCCGTCGACGAATATCTATGGCATGTTGCTGGGCGTGTTTGACTATCTCATCTGGCACTTGACCTTGCCGATAGCGCTGCTGACGATCATCACCATCCCGTTGATCATCCGCCGCGCGTTCAAAGGGGTGCGGCAGGTTGCCGATCAGGCCAGATCCGTGGATATCAGTCAGCGCGGCACCCAGCTTCCTGATGAGAACGTCCCGCTCGAGATCCGGCCGCTGGTGCTGGCCTTCAACGCGGCTCTGGGAAGAATCAGTGAGGATTACAACGCCAGGGACCGGTTCCTGAGCAGCGCCGCGCATGAGCTGCGTGCCCCCATCGCGGTGTTGTCCGCGCGAGTCGAAAATCTGCCGGCGGGAGCCGCACGGGTGACGTTACTGCGTGATGTCACCCGACTTGCCAACCTGGCCGAACAGTTGCTCGATCTGCAACGGATCGGAAAACCACATACTGTCCTTAAGCCGCTGGACCTGGTGGGCGCCGTGAAGGAAGTCATCAGTGACGTGGCTCCGCTGGCGGTGGAGGCCGGCTATGAATTGGAGATGGTCACCGCCCAACCGACGGTGACGGTGCTCGGGGATCTGCCCTCGTTATCCCGAGTGGTGACCAACCTGTTGCAAAATGCCATCGCGCACGGGGGTGGACAGGGATTGATCAAAGTCAGTGTCGGTGCGAATGGGGAGTTTGAAGTGACGGATGCGGGCCCCGGCATACCCGCGGCCGAGCGGACCCGGATATTCGAGCCCTTCTACCGGGTCCGCCCGAGCAGCTTTGGCGCCGGACTCGGCCTGCACCTGGTGGAAGAGATCGTCGATTTCCACGGAGGGCGGATTGAAGTCGTCGAAGCGCGGGGCGGCGGAGCCTGTTTTCGGGTCACGCTACGGCTGGCGCAAAACCATTCTGAACTCAGATTTGGCCAAATATAAAGCGAGCCATACCGGACTCGATATAGACCGGGTCGATTTTGGTATTGGTCGGCCACTTTGTGATAGCGCTACCATAACTGCTGACGCCCCGCTCGCCTGACGTGCACGTGGGCTGTCGGAAAACAACGGCGGGGCCAACAAGAAGCTCCGATTGTTCTGGCGATTCGCACGAGGGGGCGCTCAATGAGACGAAAGCTACAGCGGTGTGTTGCGAGCGATGTTCACGCATTGATCTGGGATTACGCGGACCAGCGCAGAGTCCGTCTCTCGGCCAGCGCGCTCGGGGCAATTGCCCTGAGTAGCCAGGTCTTCGCCGCGGACGCACCACCGGCGACCGATAACAACACCGCGGCCGATGATCAGCTACAGGAAGTTGTCGTCACGGGTATCCGTGCCTCGTTGCAGAAGAGCCTCGACGTCAAGATGCAGTCCGTCGGCGTGGTGGACGCCATCTCGGCGGAGGATATTGGCGCGTTTCCCGACGCAAGCCTCGGCGAGGCGATGCAACGTATTCCGGGTGTGACGGTCACGCGCACATCCATGGCCGGTCAAGGGGGACCTGAGCTCTACACCGGCGCTCCATCGGGCATCACCGTCCGCGGCTTCGGAGGTGACTTCAACGAGACTCTGATCGACGGCAGACCGCAGGCCACGGCCTCAGGAGGCACCAATTCGGGCCGCGGATTCGACTTCTCCTCCGTCGGAGCCGACTTCGTGCGCGAAATGGACGTGCTCAAAACACCGGATTTCGGTCTGAGCTCCGGAGCCGTCGGCGCGACGGTGAACATCAAGTTCCCCAAACCCTTCGATCGCCCGGGGCTGCAAGTGAGTGGCTTCGGCTCGGCCACTGAAACGACCAACGACGGCTCGTTCCGTCCGTCCTTCGGAGCGCTGTTCAGTAATACCTTCTTCGATAACACCTTTGGCGTACTGGTCGATGGGGACTACTCCGACACCAGGGTCAGCGCCCATCACCAGGATATCGTGGGCTGGAAGGGCACCACCCTGAATTCCTGCCAGATGGCCGGCGGTCCGGACTGCGTGCGCAGCGACGGCACCGTGATTCCGAAGAACTCGCTGATCCTCGGCAACGGGGTCGATGCGCACAACCCGAATATTAATTACAATCCGGTCAATCCGGCCAATACCTTTCCAAGCTGGTATCCGCAGGAATACCAACTCTACAACGATCGCACCGACGTCCGTCGCAAGGACGGGCGCGTCGTGCTGCAATGGCATCCAACGGACCAGGTCCTGGTGACGATCGACGACAACTACTCCGACGAAAGTCAGTTCGCCGAGCGGTTCGCCTACAGCACGTGGTTCAACAGTTCCCAGATGTACAACGTACAGCAGGACACGAACGGCACGATCACCAACTTCCAGTATGGCCCCGCGCCTACCGACCTCGATGCCAGTGTCGGCGGCACGACCCTGAAAAACAACACTATCGGTGCCAACGTCAAGTGGGACGTGAGCGATCGGATCAAGTTGCAGTTCGACGCTGACCAATCCGCCTCCCATCTGAACCCCAACGCTGCGCTGGACCCCGCTGTGGACATTGGATACGGTCCTTCGTACAACGTCAACGCGGCGAATTTCGCCGCGGGTCAGGCCGCGGGTTTTCCTAATGCGTATGTGGGGGGCATCGTCGTGCCCGGCGGCAGCAATAACCTGCCGCACTACAGCGCCTACGGTCCCAACGACAACTCCGCCAACTCTTCCGGCGTGAATCCGCTCATTCTCGGCTCGCACGTCCTGCCGATCACCTCGCAGCGCGCCGCCGACTACATCAACCAGGCAAAGGTGGATGCGGCCTGGCACACGGATGCCACCACGGTGGACGGCGGGATGCAGTTCGTGGAAGACACCCGTAACGCCTTCAGCTTCAGCTCGTTCGCCAACAACGGCTGGCAGCTCTGGTCCGGCTACGGGTCACCGTCGGGGAATGCGGGCGGGCAAGCACTGCCGGCCTCGTTGTTCGCCAACTCCGGCAATATCAACACTTCGAACTTCTTCCCGGGCTTCAAGAACAACGGCCGGCTACCACCCTTGTTCATGTACAATCCCTACGCCGTGTACGCCTATCTGACCGGCCTGGGCGCGGCCGGAGCGAACCCGGGCACGATCAGCTCCGGCTATCCACCTTATACCGGAGGTCCTGAGCCGGCGCCCATCGACCCAGGCTCGATCTCGTACGTTCGCGATAAAACCTACGCGCCCTTCGTCACCTGGTCGCAAAAGCTCAACATCGCCGACCGGCCACTCACGGTGAACGTGGGTCTGCGTTATGAACGAACCACGACCACCACCGGAGGCTACGGTCGGGTGCCGCAATCGTTGACGGTGAACGCCAATGACCACACCGCATTCATTGTCAACTACACACAGCCGCAGTTCATCACGACGTCCAACACGGACAGCCATCTCCTGCCGAGCCTGGATTTGAACTTCTTCCTGCTACCGGATCTGAAGCTGCGGTTCGATGCGTCGCGGACGCTCACCCGGCCACCGCTGACCGAGATCCTGCCCACCTTGAACGTCAGCTCCTCACGCGTCGGCGCGCTGGGTCTGTCGGGAAACAACCCGGGCCTCAAGCCTTACCAGGCGAACAATTTCGACCTGGGCGGCGAGTGGTACTACGGACAGAACGAATACCTGCTCCTGGACACGTTCTTCAAGCACGTGAGTGATTTCCCGGAGCAGTCAACGGTGAACGTCACTATTCCCGGCGTCATCGATCCAACAACCGGGCAAACCGCACAATGGGCCAAGACCACCTTCGTCAATTCGCCGACCGCGAACGTCTACGGCGCGGAGCTCGGCTGGCAGAAGATGCTCGTTTATGGCTTCGGTTACCAGGTGAACGGAACCGTGGTCCACACCAACGAGCCCTATAACCGCTACAACCTGGGTCCGCAGTTCTTCCTGCCGGGCCTGGCCAATTCGGTCAACTTCGTGGGCTTCTATCAGAACTACGGGTTCCAGGCGCGAGTGGCGGTGAACTGGACGGCAACCCAGCTCATCTCGACGACGCAGGAGCAATCGGGCGGCCAGTTCGGCAACGAGCCAGTGTTCACGCGACCGTTCACGGAGGTTGACTTCAGCACCCAGTACGACATCAACGATCACGTCAGCGTCTTTTTCAAGGCGCTCAACCTGACCGATGCGGAAGTCGTCGAGCATGGGCGTTTCGACAATCAGCTGCTGAATATCCAGGATATCGGACGAACCTTCACCATGGGGGTACGGGCCAAGTTGTAGTGTGACAGGTGCGGACTCGACCCAACCTGCCGTGAACGGATCAGATCGTGCCCATCGAGCCCATACGCAGCATTGTCATTGTCGGCGGAGGCACGGCCGGATGGATGACCGCGGCGAGCCTGTCCTCCTTTCTGAGAAACATGGGCTGCAGCATCCGCGTGGTCGAGTCGGCGGAAATCGGCACTATCGGAGTGGGTGAGGCGACGATCCCCCCCATCATCGAGTTCCTGCGCGCGCTCGAGCTCGATGAGAATGACGTGATCCGCAAGACCCAAGCGACCTTCAAGCTCGGTATCGAGTTCAAGGACTGGACGCGGCAGGGTCACTCCTACATCCATCCTTTCGGCCCGACGGGATTCCCAAAGGATGGAGTGGAGTTCTCGGCGTATTGGCTCAAGGCTCGGGAGCAGGGGCAGGTCCATCCCCTGGAGGAGTATTCGCTGCAGGCGGTCGCGGCGCGCCAGGGCAAGTTCATGCGTCCGATTGTCCTGACGAAGTCACCCCTCCAGACCATCACTTATGCACTGCATTTGGATGCATCGCTGTTCGCGGCCTACCTACGCGCCCAGGCGCAGGCACGCGGTGTCGTTCACACCGAAGGCAAAGTGCGTGGCGTCGCTGTCAGGCCGGAGGACGGATTCATCTCCTCGGTTTTACTCGACAGCGGCGAACAGATCGAAGCCGATCTGTTCATCGACTGCAGCGGCTTTCGGGGACTGTTGATCGAAGAGACGCTGCATACCGGATATGAAGACTGGACCCACTGGCTGCCCTGCGATCGTGCGGTCGCGGTTGGCTGCGAGCGAACGGGACCGTTATCTTCGTACACGCACACCACGGCACGCGACGTGGGTTGGCAATGGCGTATCCCTCTGCAGCATCGGGTCGGCAATGGCTATGTATATTCCAGCCATTTCATGAGCGATGACGCGGCGGAGCAGAGACTGCTATCCAGTATCGAGGGACGCGCGCTGCGCACCCCGCTGGCGCTGCGATTCACGACAGGCCGGCGCCGCCGCGCCTGGAACAAGAACTGCGTCGCCATCGGGCTTTCGGCTGGATTCCTGGAGCCGCTGGAATCCACGGGCATTCACCTGATCCAACGCGGCATCGCACTCCTGGGGCAGTTTTTCCCGGACCGTCGCTTCCTGGAGCCGGATATCGCACGCTATAACCGTCAGATTGCGTTCGAGTACGAACGCATCCGCGACTTCCTCATCGTCCACTACAACAGGACAGAACGGGACGGTGAATTCTGGCGGTACTGCCGTAACATGGAGTTGCCCGACAGTCTGAGGGAGCGCATCGAGCTCTTTACCGGTTATGGCCGTATCCTGCGCGATGAGAACGAATTGTTCACCGTGCAGAGCTGGCTGTACCTGTTTGTCGGCCAGGAGGTGCGGCCCAGCGGCTACGATCCGCTAGCCGAGACGTTGGGTTTCCAGCAGGCTCAGAAGGCACTCAACGATATCCGTGCGGTCGTTGCGAAATGCGTGACTACAATGCCGTCCCATGAATCGTTCATCGCGCAACACTGCGCGGCGGCCGAGGATGCCGCCGGAGCAACGCCGGCGGCCGTACCAAACATCGCCTCGAAGTTGAGCGAGTGACGGATGCCGGCCCGCCATACCCGCGGCCGAGCGGACCGGCGGCTCCGAACGGAGCATCTGAGACTTAGCTGTGCTCTCTGATCTGGGCCTCAACAAACCGTTGGATCGCCTCGCGACTCGGCAATTCGAGCTGATACTTCGAGACAAAGAGCGAGGTTGGAGCGTATTGGCTGCGTTATCGGGCCAGAACTGTATGTTCTGAACTCAGTTCTGGCCAAATATAATCCGATATATTTGGCCAGAAGCCCATTTTGTGGTGCGACTTTTGGCCAAATATGAAGCCAGGCTCGCTGCTGCCTAGAGGAGCATCGAGCGTTAGCGGGCGCTCGGCGTTCGAATCAATACAACACGCCGGGCCCTCACGCGCGAATCCGCCGCACCGTGTGGGTTACAGTGAGCCGAGGAAGATCAGCACAGCATTGCGCTGATCCGGGGTCAGTGCCTCGAATTGCAACCTCGAGGCCTGTGCTTCGCCGTCATGCCAGAGGATGGCCTCGAAGATCGAGCGAGCGCGCCCGTCATGCAGGTACCGGGCTCTGGAGACCGGCAAGGAGATCGGATCGTGGGGAAGATCCGGACCCGCGTCGACGGCGTCGGTTTCTTGAACATAGGCCAGGGAACCGATGCCCCACAGCGGCTGGGTGCGCCACATACCCGGCTTTGCCTGTCCCTGGGTCAACGTATCGGCCAATCCCGGACCCATGTCGTGCAGCAGTAAATCGCTGTAGGGATGAATGGTCTGGTTGCGGAGCTCCTGGAAAGGATGATTGGCGCCGGTCTGCATTTGCGTGACATGGCATGCCGCGCATCCCACTTGGGTGAACAAGGTGGCTCCATCGGCGATCGCAGCGGAATTGACGTTGTGCTCATTCGAGATTCGCAGGCCCGTAACATAACCGCTGGCGTACTTACGCTGGGCCGGGACCCCTACGAGCTCGGTGTAGTGGGTCAACGCCTCGAGATCCTGCTCAGTGACACCGGATACTGTCTGCGACGCTGATGTGCAGTCGGACGAGACCAGGTTCTGCTGGCACACGCGCGCGGGATAAATGGGCGATGTCACACCCATATCGAGCATCAGGGCCTCGGCAACCTGGTGCCGCAGGCTCGCCTTGTTGGCTTTCCAGCCAAATCGCCCGAGGCGTGTCTCACCCGTTTACGGATCGGTGACCCAGTTGGGTGTTCCGGAGACGCCGTCGTGGGGCTGCGCGAATTGAAGAATAGTCGACTCGTCGACGGCCTCCAGCAAGCCCGCTCCGATGATCTGGGGAGCCTGGCGAACGGAGTATTGCGCCGGTACCGGCCCGTTGAACTGGTACACAGGCTGCTGCAGCTCAACATTCTCACCGGTGACCAGGGTGTGCACGATGGTCTGGAAAGACTGTACATTCACGCTGTAATTGGGTGCGGTTGCAGACTGCGCCTGCTGTTGAATATTCATACCGTAAGTCGGATCCGGAACGATGCCGGAAGCCGTGCTCGATACCGCGGTGAGGAAAGTCTGCGTCAGAGCGGGTGAGCCCTGCACCTGGGGCTGACTGCGCCCGTTCAGGTTATGGCAGCCCTCGCAGCGAACTCCATTGAACCGCGGACCCAACTGGCCGACGTGGCTGGTCATCGGCGGGTTGGTGTTGGAAAACTCCAGGTGTTTGCCGTCCAGGAACGAGGTGTGGAACAGCCGGCGTCCGGTCACGAAGCGTTGCAGATCCGTGATGCCGATATTGTTGACGGTCTGTTGGAAGACACGGAACGGCTCTTCGGAATAGTTGTAGCTCACACTCGCCATGCCGCCCAGCAGCGCATCCTCGGGCAAGGGTGTCGTGTTCAGATCAGGCACCGTGCCGTACCAGGGAACCAGCCCCTTCCCAACCACGTAGAGTTGCTCGAAGGAATAGAACCGTGGGTTACCGTTGTCGTACCTGGCGAAGATCTGCGGGTTCTTCGGGTCGTTGTTGGCGTGGTAGAAGTCGACGAACCCGGCGGTGGTCACCTCGAAAAAGTCACCTGTCTTGAACGGCGCGTTGGTCTGCCAGTTGTTGGTGAGTCGCCAGTTCATGTAGCAGTCCAGGGGGCCTGAGCTCGAGGGACAGTACTGCCCCTTGCGGCCGGCGCGGTTGTCCGGCAGCACGTCCGCATAGAGGGGGTTTGTGTTGACGAAACCCTGGTTGTATTTCCAGCCATAAGTCCCAACCACCGTGTCGCGGAAAAATTGCAGGCTCGTCTCGACATACGCGTTGTCGATAGCCGGATCGGTGTTGTTGACGACCTGGTAGACATCCAGCGTGGAGCGACCGGCCGGCGCACCGTCGCGAATCAACAGGCCGTACGTGCGGTACTGGAAATAGAGTTCCGGCCACTCGAGGTAGTCGCCTGGCCGGACATCGACCAGGTTGGGACCGCTGGCGATGGCGAAGTCGCCGTTCTGGTACCAATACTCGCCGCGCTCGCGGGCGTGGCGGTGGGTGGGACGAAAGCCTGCCCGGGTGACCAACGTGCCGTCAGCTTCCGTGTACTGGATCTGCTCGAGGACGGGGGTCCCCGGCGCAAACAAGGGTACGTAGCCCCCCGACGGGGGGGTCTGTGCGCTGGCCCCGCCAGGTCCAGCGAGCAGGGCGGCCGCCGCCAGTCCAACACAGATACGCCATCCTGAGTCAATCGAGATCTTCATGCTACTCCCTTGGTGTTGCTGTCGAAGCGGCTAGCGAACGACATGCAACGGAACAGTACTCACGTGGTGCCCACGAGGTGGTTGTCACCCGATGGCGACGTCTGTGATCACCGACATGTTGTCACTCCGGCAGTCGCCCTTTGGTTACAATGGAGGCTTCTGGTATACGCGGGCGGTGCTACAGTTTTGAGGCGTGCGATAGCGGCGAGGTACTGCCGCGAGCTCATGGCCCTGCTGATCGCAATTGCAGGGCCAGCGCTCGCTTGCGCGCAGACGGACGAAATTCAGGTCTACGATGCGGCCATCGCGGCGCCCGGCACCCTCGAGCTGACCTGGCACAACAACTTCATCGCGCACGGCAGCCGGGTCGCGGCCGAACCCGGCGGGATCGTTCCCGACCGGTCGTTCAACGGCGTCACGGAGTGGGCGTACGGGGTCACGAGCTGGCTCGAGTCCGGATTGTACCTGCCCATCTACACCCGTACCGCGACGGGTGCTGTGCTGTACGACGGATTCAAACTGCGCGCGCTGTTTGTCGTGCCGGATGCCGTGGAGCGCCGTTTCTTCTACGGCGTCAATTTCGAATTCAGTGTCAATACGGCGCACTGGGACGCACACCGGTACACCTCGGAGATCCGGCCGATCGTGGGGTGGCACCTGGGAAAGCTCGACGTGGTCTTCAATCCCATCCTGGACGGCGCTTATGACGGGCTGTCCAACCTGCGGTTCGCTCCGGCGACGAGAATCATGTACGCCATCCGCAAACTGGACCTCGGGATCGAGGAATACGCCGACTTCGGCCCCCTGAAGCGGTTCGATCCGCGCCCTGAGCAGTCTCACGTCCTGTTCGGGGTTGCGGATTGGGCGGTGCACGGGGTCAGCGTCGAGGCTGGAGCAGGCTTTGGGCTGACCCGTACGAGCGATCATCGCGTGTTCAAACTGATCCTCATGTGGGACCTTACCGGCCGTTGAATGGCAAATCCCGGCTCAATGGCGCAGTGGAAGCTCCATGACCGACCCCTCGTAAGTGAGCTCAACAATCACCGTCGGATCCCCCAGCGTCGCTCCCCGAAGCTCAACCCTCATCCCACCCTCCTGCGCCCGCCGCATCGACAGATCACCCCCCGCCCCCAACACACGCGCCCGCAGGAGCTTCGGGCCGCCCGGAAACTCCGGCACGACGACGCTTCGAGCCGGCGGCGCAACTGCCTCCGCTCCCGGCGCCACAGCGCCCTCCACTCCAGGCATCAAGTGCAGATAGATGGTCTTCCCAACGCGAGTCGACCCCATCCCCGCCGTGGGAAGAAACGGCCCTCCTCGAGTCCCGTAAATCGCTTTCCCATGGCCTCGCAACCAACGCCCCAACTCCCGCAAGCGCGCGACCTGGTCCGCGGGAATCTGTCCGTCCGGCGCCGGCCCCACGTTCAGCAGGAGATTCCCATCGCGCACCGCCGTGTTGGTCAGTAACAAAGCCAGCTCCCGCAGGGAGCGCGGTTGCGCGCCAGGTTGGTAGCCCCAGGCACCCGCGAGTGTCACACACAGCTCCCAGGGTTGAACGTTGTCGAACTCCCCGAGCCGGTCCGCGCGCCTTCGGGTCGGGTGTGAAATGCTCCGCGAGCCTGGCGTAGTCGCGTTGAGGAATCCGTTCGCTGAACCTCGCCCACTCTCCATGGCCCGCCACCGAATACAGGCCAAAATGAATGAACATGCCAAACCGCGCCTCGCGCCACCAGGCGACGCGTTGGTCCGCCTCCGGACCCGTGCGCACTTCCGACAGACCGAACGGAGGCGGCGGCAACGGCTGGGCCGCGTGCACCGCGGTGGCAAAACCAACTCCGAGCAGTAATCCCAACACGAGGCAGTGAATCCGATGCATAGCGCCGCCGACCATAGCGTTATCCTGCGAGGGCTGCTATGAAAAAACGGCGCGAGGAACTGCCAAACAGGCCCGCTGTGCCACTACAACGCCGGCGCCAGCAAAATCTCGCTCTGCTCGTTCTCGACCTGGGTATACAGCAGCCAGTGTCCGTCCGGAGAAACCCCGAGCCACGGACCGGCAGGCACCGGAGCGCCCCTGAGCGTCATCAACACTCGATTGGTGTGAGTCACGAAGTCATGGAAATTCACCGTGATCAGTTTGGCCGTGACGTCGGTGTAGTAGATGCCGCCTGCCGTGGCCGCCCATTCATCGCCGTACGAGAGCCCGGGCATGTTCTCCAACTCGGATTCGACGCCGCCGCGCGCCGGCTTCGTCCAAAGCTCGATACCGTTCATGCGCAGCACGTTGAAGATCACCCGGTCGCCGGCGACGACGGCATTGTTGGACTTATGCTCGCTGAATCGTTCGGCCGGGCCGCCGGAAGCAGGAAAGCGGTACAGCCAGTTGTTGTCATCGCTGGCAAACAGCCAACGGCAGTCCGGTGACCACGCTGGAATGGACAGGTTGTTCCGGGTGGTGACGACTCTACGGGCGACTCGCTCACGGATGTCTTCCACGTAGATCGCGGAGACTCCCGAGGCTCGAGAATCAAACGCAACGCGGTGTCCGTCGGAGCACCAGTTTGGCGCGCTGGTGTAAGGCCCGTTGAATGAAGTGATCGGCTCCGGGTCAGTGCCCGCGGCGTCGCTGAGCCAGATTTCCGTGCTGCCGGAACGGTTGGATTGGAAGGCGATCCGCGTTCCATCGGGCGAATAGCGGGCGAGCGCCTGGGTCCGGGTGGAGTAGATCCATCTCGTGGCGGACTCTTCCGGATGCGCGGCGGTCAGATCCGCGCGCCAGATATCCATGGTTCCACGACCCCGCACATAAGCGATACGTCCCCCTTTCGGGTCGACCGCGGGGGCGGAAGCCTCCTCGGCGAACGGCAACTGTGTCATGTCTCCGTTCAGACTCAACTGCCATAACTCGCCCCCGTTGCCGGAGTCATTGGACAATATGAGGTGGGTGCCGTCGGTCGCCCAGGTGAGTCCTTGCGGATATCCCAGTATGGAGGCCAGTTGCCGGGCGGGCCCGTGGGGCAATTGCGCCAGGTAAACCGAGTACACCCCGGAGCTGGCAACGCAGACCAGCGCAAGGTGCTGCCCATCGGGCGAGAACGCAGGCTGGTCGGCCGACACGCATTCCGGAGCCGGCACCAGCGGCCGGGTATTCAGAGAATCCAACTCGACGAGATAGATCTGGGCGGCGCCGTGCGGACCGTACGCCGAATAGGCGAGCTGGCGGCCATCGGGCGACCAACTGATCTGGACGGAAAGCCCGACCGCGGCGTTGTTCACGATACTCCGCTCGGATCCGCCGAGCGCGGGAATGACAAAGATACCCGCGCCGCCTTCCTCCATCTGTCTCACGAAGGCGATACGGCTGCCGTCCGGTGACCAGGCTGGAGTGAGCCAAACGGCAGGCTGATGAGTCAGGCGCAGCAGCCGCTCCGATCCCAGTGACTTGACGTAGAGATCGAAGCGACGGCCAGCATTCGCGCCCCCATTCCACGCGAAGGCAATCTGACTGCCGTCGGGAGAGAACGTGGGCGAGATCTCCTGGCCGGGTAAGCTCGTGAACAGAACGATGTGCCGGCCAGAGCCCGGGCGCGTTTCTGAATGTCGGGTCCCCAGTAGAGCGAGGCCCGCGATGAGCAGCGCGAGAGCGAGGCCCGAAGCAGCCCCGAACAGGGTCTTGCGAGGCCACCTTGACCCAGCCGAATGCGGGCTGACCCCGGCGACGGTGTTGGGGACGGCATGATGCGCAGTCTCAGTGCTTGCGGGACTGGAACTGCCGGCCGGATCAACACGCAGTTTGTCGCTGGCGTCGGTATGTGCCGGTTCGCGAGATGGCTCGGGAGCGGCCTCGCGCGGCGGGTCGGGAATGACATGCTGCGTCGCAGCAAGAGCGACTTCGGGGAATGATGTGGGCTGTTGGTGGACGACACCGATGAAGCGGTAACCGCGTTTCGGCAGCGTTTCGATGAATCGCGGCGCTTCCGCTGCATCCCTGAGAGCGTCCCGGAGTCGGTTGACCGCGGTATTCAAGCCCTGGTCGTACTCCAGCAATGCGCCGGCCGGCCACAGTCGGTCGCGCAGCTCCTGGCGTGTGACGAGCTGTCCGGGCTTTTCCAGAAGGACCGTCAGGACCCGAAAGGACTGCTGCGCCAACCGAACCTTCCGTCCGTCCCTCGACAATTCTTCGGTGCGCAGATCCACTTCAAAGTCGTCAAACCGGATGCGGTCCGGCTCAGAACCTGGACGCTGGCTCTGCAATTCGTGGCTCCCTTCGGTGAACGCGCGGGATCACCCGAAAAATCAAGCACATCAAAGAGATATGCGTCTATATAAATGTAAGGCACCCGCCAGAGCGAATCAATTGCAATTGCCGCGGCGCCCCCGTCCTATCCCGATCCAGCTGGGATTCTCAACTGGGGGGCATCAGATGTTAGAAAACCTGCTCACCGCGACGATTGCGCGTCGCGTCAAAACAGTCAGCCGTTCGCATTTCAAGACACGCCAACTGGCGTTGCTCGTCTATCTCGAAGAGGAGGGCTCCCTGGCGCGCGCCGCCACCGCGGCCGGCCTGACGCAGTCGGCCGCGTCCAAGCTGCTCCGCCAGGTCGAGACCAGCCTCGATGTGAAACTGTTCGAGCGGACTGCACGCGGCATGGCGCCGACCCGCTACGGCGAGATCCTCGTGAGGCACGCCCGCATGGCGCTCTCCGGACTCGGACTCGCGCGCGAGGAAATCACCGCGCTCAAATCCGGGCTCTCCGGCAGAGCCATGATCGGCGCGGTATTGAGCCCCGGCACCCACATCGTACCGACAGCCATTGCACGAGTGAAGCAGCGCTACCCGGGGCTGCTCCTGGGCATGGAAGTCGACGCCAGCAGGCAGCTCGTGCAAAGACTCCTGCAAGGTCATCTGGACATGGTGGTCGGAAGAGTGTTGGAGACCGCGTGTGTCGATGATCTCCTGTACGAGCCGCTGGCTGCCGACGAGCCCCATGCAGTCATCGCAGGCGCACGACATCCACTGGCCGGGCGCGCGGGATTGGAGCTCGAGGACCTGATCGATCAGCCCTGGATCCTGCCTCCCGAGGGGAACCTGGTGCGTGACAGGTTGTTTTCCATGTTCCTGGAGCGCGGCCTCGCGCTGCCGACCAACATCGTGGAGTCGCTGTCGCTCCCCGCCATCGCAGGCTTGCTGCAGCAGAGTGACTACCTGGTGGCCCTGCCGGAGCAGACCGTGCAATCCTGCTGTCAGGCAGGAATCCTGACCGTGCTCCTGCGCGATCTACCGCTGGGTCTCGGAGGGTTCGGTCTCGTCACGCGTCGCAATCGGAAACTGTCGCCCGGGGCCCAGTACCTGTTGAATACCCTGCGCGATGTGGCCCAGGAGACGTATCCGGCCGAAGATCGCTTCCCAGGCAGTATGAAGCCGGCACATGTTTGATGCGAGGCGCCGCGCCCTCCTCCGGGGCGCAACGGCCGCGACCATTCACGCATTTTTACTGCGCAACACGTCCGCATTCGGGATTACGGCAGCTTCCAAAACGCAGTCCGACCTACAGGGACTGGCGGCCGTCGCCCCGCGCGAGCGCCTGATGTTGGATTTCGGCTGGCGATTCTTTCACGGCCATGCCTCTGATCCACTACGGGACCTCGGGTTCGGCGCAAGCCTCGGTGACTTCGCCAAAACCGGTGCATTCGAGTTCGCTACCGAAAAATTCGATGACTCCGGCTGGCGCGCCATCAAACTGCCGCATGACTGGGCCGTCGAGCTGCCGTTCGTGCGGGACGAGACGCTCCAGAGCCATGGCTACAAGCCGCTCGGGCGAAAGTATCCCGACACCTCGGTAGGCTGGTATCGCCGCGGATTCGATATTCCGGCCAGCGACCTGGGCCAACGCCTCGTTCTGGAGTTCGACGGCGCGTTTCGCAACACACTCGTGTTTGTCAATGGCAGCTTCATCGGCCGGCATGACGATGGCTATACGCCGTTCCGGTTCGATATCAGCGACTTCGTCCGCTATGGCGCACGCAACATCCTCACGGTGCGCGTGGATGCCTCCTTTGGCGACGGTTGGTTTTACGAAGGCGCGGGGATCTACCGGCACGTGTGGCTGACGAAGACGGCACCCCTGCACCTGGGTGCATGGGAAAGTTACGTCCGAACGCAGGTCACCTCCGCGGCGGCGAGCCTGTCACTCAACACGGTGGTGGAAAACCAGGGCACCGCTGCTTCACGTGCGGTCGTGAAGTGGAAGATACTGGATGCGGCCGGCCGAGCCGTGGCGAGCGCGGAATCTGAGCCTCGATCCGTGGCCCCTGGTGAAAAGGCGGCGTTTTCGGCCAGCGCCAGACTCCCCTCTCCCACCCTCTGGTCACCCGACAACCCGTACCTCTATCGTGCGCTCGTGTCAGTCGACAGCGCGGCAGGTACGCAGGACGCTGAACAGGTCATGTTTGGCGTTCGCACGATCGCCTTCGATCCGGACAAGGGCTTTTTTCTGAACGGCCAGCCCCTGAAGATCAAGGGAACCTGCAACCATCAGGATCACGCTGGGGTTGGAGCAGCCCTGCCGGACCGGCTGCAGTGGGATCGGTTGTCGCTCCTCAAGGACATGGGTTCCAACGCCGTGCGCACCTCGCACAACATGCCGACACCGGAATGGGTAGCGGCCTGCGAGCGCATGGGCATGATGATGATGTGCGAGACACGTTTGATGAGCTCGAGCGAGGCCGGACTCGCCCGACTCGAAACCATGATCAAGCGCTATCGCAACTCCCCTGCCATCATTCTCTGGTCGATGGGAAACGAGGAGTGGCAACTGCAGCCGGAAGCAGAAGGTGAGCGCATTGTGGCCAGCATGATCCGGCGAGCCCACCAGCTCGATCCAACCCGGTCATGCACGGCCGCGATCAATGGCGCCTACGGACCGGGCATCTCCAGGGCGTTGGAAGTCGAGGGGTTCAATTACAACCTGGACGCGATCGAGGGTTATCACCGCGGCCGTCCGCATCAGCCGCTGGTGGGGTCCGAGACGGCCAGCACCCTGTCGACTCGCGGCATCTATCAGACTGACAAGCTGCGCAACCAGGTCAGTGCGTACGATGTCAATCAGACCAGTTGGTCCGAGCTGGCCGAGCAATGGTGGAAATTCTACGCCGCGCGGGCCTACCTGCCGGGCGGTTTTGCCTGGACGGGATTTGATTACCGCGGCGAGCCCACGCCTTACGGCTGGCCCTCCATCAGCTCTCAGTTCGGCATCCTCGACCTGTGCGGCTTTCCCAAGGACAACTTCTTTTATTACCAGGCCTGGTGGGGACGCGAGCCCGTATTGCACCTGTTCCCGCACTGGAACTGGGACGAGCGGCTCGGCGAGACCGTGGCCGTCTGGGTGCATTCCAACCTGGAGGAAGTCGAGTTGTTTCTCAACGGACGCAGCCAGGGCAAACTTCAGGTGAAGCCGCTGACCCACCTGGAATGGCAGGTCAAGTACGAGCCGGGCGTGATCGAAGCACGTGGCATGAAGGATGGCAAGGTGGTCATGAGCGCCAGGCGCGAGACCACGGGCACTGCGCAGACGATCCGGTTGACGGCCAACCGTAACGAGATTGGCGCTGACGGTGAGGACATTGCGCTGGTGCGTGTCGAAGTACTCGACAGCGCAGGTCGGCCCATTCCCACAGCCGACAATCTCATCAAGTTCCGGATCAGTGGCGAGGGCGCCCTGCTCGGCGTGGGCAACGGAGATCCCAACTGTCAGGAATCCGACCAGGCCCCCCAGCGCAGCCTGTTCAATGGCCTGGCGCAGGTCATCGTCCAGGCCAGCAGGACGCCGGGGGCGATGGTCATCGAAGCCTACACGGAAGACTATCCCGGCCCCAAGCTGCCAATGACCCGGCTTTCGATCACCACGCGGCAGGCACCATTACGGCCGGCGGTTTCGTGAGGCCGGATCGCGAATAACTGAGCCTGTTGCCGGCAGGCTCGCGGCAGGCCGGCCCAGGGTTGCACAACATCCCAGTGACGCCCATGCCGAGCCGCGGCAGGGTTGCCGACCGGGATGGAGTGTCATGACGTTGGTTCTGCGGCGCGCACGGCGCTATTGCGCCGTCTCCGTGACTCTCACCACAGGGTGCCCCAGATCGTACGGCCCTTCAGCGCTCACCTGCACGGTTCCCGGCGTCGCCGGCAGTGTAATTTTGACGGTGGCCACTCCGGAGCTGTTGGTGATGGCAATGACCCTGGAGCCGGTGAAGACCTGTTCGGATCCAACCTGGACGTTCTGCAAGGAGCCGCCGGTGGTGCTGAAGAAGATGCTGGCGCCCGCCTGGGAGCCTCCGGACTGAGCGGGGCTCAGAGTGACAGTCAGTTTCACGGGCAGTACGGTTCCTGCCGGGGCGGTTTGGGCAGCGCCGGCGGTCGTGGCCAGAGAGGCTGGAGGATTTCCGACCACGATCCAGCCGCCTTGGCTGGTTCCATCCGAGGCCTTCACATTGAAGTGGTAGAACCCTGGGGTGTTGCCTGCCGTAATCAACACGGAGCCGGATTGAGAGCCGCTGAGGGTCGCGCCGGTCAGGGAGGGAGTGATTCCGGAGTCCGCGGTCCCCAGGCTGAGCGTCAGGGTGGTCGAGCCCGAGGTCAGCTTCGGATGCAACGTGATGTGGCCACCGGCCGCAACCCGGATGGTGTCCGGATTCAGGTCCCATTCGGCGGCTGGAGTGTTGGAAGAGGTGCCGGTGATCACGAGCAAGGTAGCGGAGTACGCCGGAAATGTCAGCGTCGCCGGCCACGCCTGCGCGGTGCCCGCCGTGATCGTCCTGGGCGCACTCTGGGAGAGCGTGTAGGTGATGACCTGCGATGCCGTGAAGCCGTTGAAATTCAGGGCTGTCGTGACTGCATTGCCCGGATCTTTGTTCAGCACCATCACGGTGAGCGAAGTGCCCGCGGTGGTGGTGGCGGCGTAGACGCTGAACAGGTTGGGATCGGCGTTGTGCGTGGCCAGCACGGAAATCGGATTGAACTTGTGATGCGCACCGTCGTAGTTGGTGTAGAGCTTCAAGGCCTGGTAATTCGGATTCGCCGGATCGGGTGCGCCCCACCGGGTTGCGAGCGCCAGGCGCTCCCGACCGAAGACACCGTAACCGTCGGCATCGCCGAGTGCCGTGGAGAAGTCGGATTCGCCGGCGAATGCGGCGCTCCATTCGGTGAAAGACAGCGGCGTCCCGGGGTAGATGGCATTGACGAGGGCGCGCATGCGGGGGATGCGGAAAAAGATGTTCGGGTTCGGCTCGATCAACGTGACCCAGGCGTTGCTCTTGTATGAGGATTCGGTCGTGTAGGTCGGATCCCAGTATTCGCGATACACGCGGGTGGCCAAGGCCTGGATTTGCGCGGTGGTCCAGCCTGTCGTATTCGCGCCATCGGCGTACGCGTGGATGTCGAATACGTCGAGGGAGCGGGCCCCTGCGATCTGGTCGCGCCAGGCGATCTCGTTCAGCCACCAGGGAAGGAAATCCTCTCCACCATGTGCGCCCCGGTCGTTGCCATTGGCACCGTTCCAGTAGAACCACCAGCAGCACAACACGGGGCCCAAGCGAACCGCGGCAGGGTCCCACCCTTTCAGGGCGTTCGCTTCCTGGAGGTACACATCACGCAGCTCTTCGTAGCCGGAGGGCGCCGGGTGAATGTCGCGGTGGGTTCCACTCCAGATGTCAACTTCGTTGTCCATGTCGTAGAAGTGACAGGAGGTCAGCGTCGAATTCGGAATGGGACAACTGGACCCTGATCCAAACGCAGCGGCCAGGGCGGCCGCCCATTGGTTGCGATACACACTGTTGGGAGGGTCGCCGACGCCGGGCTGGTCGAGCAGCGGGTAGTAGGCGCCCGTCTGGGCGGTGGAGGTCACCGGAGTCTGACAGTCCGCCTGCGTGCCGTTGCCGGCGTTAGCATTGTAAGGGTCGAACTTGCATTGGGAGGGCCAGGTCGTCGCTGGGAAGCTGGCGCCCGAGGCCTGCGGGGTCCAGTTCATCATGGACAGGGTAGTCAGGGCTGCGCTGCCTGCGGCCTGCACGTCTTTGATGAATTGCGCGGAGTCGCGATCGGCGGGGTTGTTGAGCACGCCCAGTGGGAAGTCTTCGAAGAACCAGTCGGCACCGGAGTTGTAGGTTCCGAGCTTCCAGTTGTAGGTGGAGGTGGCGTTGCCGCCCCAGCGTATGACGGTGCTGCCGCTGTCAGTGATGGTGGGGGCGTCTTTGGGAATGTTGCTTCCGTAGACGTACGGGCTGATGGCGTGGCGGTTGGTGAGCGGGTCGATGTTGAGGGTGACCGCCGGAGTCCCCGACCCACTGCCCCCGGTGCCACCCGTGCCACCGGTGCCCGTACCACCCGTGCCCGTACCGCCGGTACCACCCGTGCTCCCACTGGCACCACCAGCCTGTGTTGGGGTCGCAGTAACCTGCGCAGAATCAGAGCCCGCGCCAGCCGAATTGACCGCCGAAACTACGTAGTAATACGTAGTGCCGTTAGCCACAGTAGTGTCGGTGTACGACGTCGTGCTCGCCGTTGCGATAGCTGTGTAAGGGCCTCCGCTCGTTGTCGCGCGACTGACAGAATACGAGGTGGCGCCCGCGGTGGCGCTCCATGTCAGTGCAACCCGGCCATCACCCGGCGTCGCCATGACACCCGTAGGCGCGGCTGGTGCCGTGACACCAGGGCTGGTCCCGCTACCGCCCGATCCTGCGCCGGATGGCGCCGAGGCGCTGGAATCAGTGGCAGCGGTTCCGCCCGATCCTCCCCCGCAAGCGGTCATCGAAAGCGCCAGTAAAAAGATCAGGCTGCAACGTCTCATCCACGCAACTCCACACAACCAACCCGTCTCTCACGAGACCTCACTGAGACTTTAGCTCAACAGGACATTCCAGATCGGCCAGTGGCCTTGCCGATTTGGCAAGAGGTGACGCCGTTCGCGTTCGGCCGCCGTTTCACCGCTCCAACCTGTTTCCAGATGCAGACAAGGTAAAAAATGGCCCGATGACATGCCGAAACGGCAAGTGTCGACTGCTTCATGGCTCATCCGGCCTCACGAGGCTAGTTTGTTCCTGCGCTGCAAGCGCAGTTGCGATTTCGAACAAGACCGCGGCCGATCTTTTCAATAGTCCCGGTAATGTTGTTAACGCTATCTTTTCCGGTAGTGGAGGCGTAAGGACACGATATAGAAATCACGCGGGAATAATGCCGCCCGTGCGCCTCGCACACAGTCCAGGACCAACAGTCAGCGCAAAGCGGGTCGAGTGAGGGGGACAACGTGGTTTCAAAGAAGCAGTTCTCATTACCGGTGCGGTTGAGTCAGTTTTCGCAGGTCGACCTGGCTGTGCGGCGCGCGGTGCGTCGAGGCGGTCCAGTGCTGGTGGTCGGGGCGCTGAGTTTCCTTGGCGCGGGAGCCGCAACGCCGGCCTTGGCGGCGGATGCGTCGGCGGGCGCGGACAGCAGCAGTTCCAAGTCACCCGACGCGGACGTGACTGAGATTGTGGTCACCGGTCAGCGCATGGCGTTGGAATCGGCGCAGCACCTCAAAGAGGTTACCCCCGAGATCGTCGACTCGATCATCGCGGCCGACATCGGCAAGCTGCCCGATCGCTCCGTGTTGGAAGTGTTGCAGCGTGTCCCCGGGATCAGCATCGATCACACGTACCGCGACATGGGCGGGCACCTGGACCCGGAGCATTTCGACCTCGAAGGGGCAGGAGTTACAATCCGGGGTCTCTCCTATATCCGCTCTGAGGTCAATGGCCGCGACAGCTTCACCGCCAACGGTGGGCGCTCACTCAGCTTCGAAGACGTGCCGCCCGAGTTGCTGGCTGGCCTGGATGTATTCAAAAACCCTTCAGCAGAGCAGATCGAAGGCGGCGTCGGTGGACTAGTGAATCTGCGCACGGCGAAGCCGCTCGACTTCCCCGGCGCCCGAATCAGCGGTACGGTGCAAGGCATCTGGGGTGATCTCAGCCGCGGCAATGTCAAACCCGCGGCATCCCTGCTCCTGAGTAATCGCTGGAATACCGGCATCGGTGACATCGGCGTGCTGGCCGACATCGCCTACGCCGAAGTCTCACAACGTACGGATGCCATCGAGGAATATCCGTTTTTCCCGCGCGTGTCCGCCCTGGAACCCAACAGTACGTGGATTCCATCCGGCCAGACGGTCTGGGTCCCGGGCGGCCCCGTGTCGTATCGGTCGCAGCTTTTCAAACGCACGCGCGAAGGCCTGTATACAGCAGTGCAGTGGAGTCCGAGTGATACCGTAGACACCACGCTCAGCTATTTCGGCTCGGCCTACAAGTTCCACTGGAATGAGAGCGGCATCTTCAGCACCTATAACTCCTCGGACATCCAGCCGGCACCGGGGACCAACTTCACGTTCAACCGCGCCGGAGTGTTCACTTCGGGCACTCTCACCGATCCGGCCGCGAATGGTCTGGACTACGGTGATGACACCCGCTCGGCAGATCGGCGTTCCGTCACTTCCGATATTGCGCTGAACGTGAATTGGCACCCCACTGACAGCCTCAGGATCAAAACCGATCTGCAGCTCGTGCGCAGTAATACCCATGCCGATGACTACACCATTGGCCTGTCGATGAATGTGCCCTGGGAGACGATCAATCTCACTGGAAAGCTCCCGAGCGTGACGTTCCCGCAATCGTTTTTTCTGAACCCCGCCAACTACTCCTGGGCGTTCACCCAGGATGGCCAGAGCATGTCCCACGGCAAGGAATGGGCCTGGCGTGAGGATGTGGATTACGATCTGGGCAGTGGTTTTTTCAAGAACATCGCAGCCGGTGTACGCGCGGCCGAACGCAGTGCGCAAACCGATCTGACCGAACCGGGCAACGCCTACAACTGGCAGGCAGTGAGCTTTACCTGGATGCAGGGTTGGTACTTCCCGTCCGGCGCGCTCGCCTACCTCAATCAGTTTCCGGCACCGACCCGCGTGACCAGCTTCCCGAATTTCCTCAACGGTCAATCACATATCAATATCCCGGTAATTTTCCCGGCGTTTTCGATGGCCAGCGTACCTGGCTTTACCCAGGCGGGGAGCTTCCGGACGGCACTATGCCAACAGCTCAACCCCTCTTGTAACTACGCCTGGACGCCTGGCTCGTTCACTCAGAAGCCGGGAGATCCCCCGTTGGGCGGTCTCAATACGCAAGACGAGCACACCTATGCGGCGTACTTGAAGGTTTCCTTCGGTGGCGATGTGGGACCTTTCCCTTACGATGGAAGCCTCGGCGCCCGTATCGTTCGCACCCTCGATACAGCGGACGGCTATGTGACTATGTCACCGTACGCGCTTCCTTCACAATTGCCGGCCGGTCACTCGGCGAGCGACTACTTCACGTTCCCCGGCTTCTCCACGGCGTTGAGCGCCAAGAACGATTACACCAACGTCTTGCCGAGCCTCAACCTGCGCTTGCATTGGGCTGAGCATCTGCAGTCGCGACTGGCTGTGTCCGAAGGGATGGCGCGCCCGGACTTCTCGCAGTTGCAGGCATTCAGCAGCCTGGGCTCGAACATCGATAACGGTACCGGTGTCCAGACATTCACGGGCAGCGCGAACGGCAACCCGGAGTTGAAGCCGACGAGGGCATTCCAGATGGACGGAACGCTCGAATGGTACTTCGCGCCGAGCGGCTCGGTCACCGCGGATGTGTTCTACAAGCATCTGACTGACATCATCATCAACAAGGTATTCAACACGCCCGTCACGGATTCCGCCGGCGGTGTCCATGAGTTCACGACGACCGGTCCGATCAATGGCGCGCGTGGCGATTTGAAGGGCCTGGAGCTCGCCTACCAGCAGTACTATGACTTCCTGCCCAATGTGCTGCACGGTTTCGGTACGCAGCTCAACTTTACCTACCTCCAGAGCCACCAGAGTGTGGATCAGGCTCCGGGCGGAACCTATTGCGAATCATTCAGTGATTTCGGGCGCAGTCTCAATGGCTGCGACACGGATGGGCGCGCGTTCGGCAACTTGCCGCTACAGAATCTGTCGAAGTACGCCTACAACGCTGCCTTGCTGTATGACCGCGGCCCGGTCTCAGCGCGACTCGCCTATGCCTGGCGCAGCAAGTATCTGCTGGGAACCAACGTCTTCCCGCTCCAGGGAACCAATGGAATCAATACCGATCCCGCCAGCCCCGGCTATGGCCAGAAGAATGTGGCATGGGGCGTGCCCATCTATGGGGACAATTATGGCGAGCTCGACGCGTCGGTGTTTTACAACATCACCTCGCACATCACGCTCGGCGTGACGGGGTTGAACCTGACGGACTCGCTCTACAAATCCCTGGCCCAGCAGCATATCGGCACGAGCGTTTTCGAATGGTACGGCAGCGGGCGTACCTTCTCGGTACAATTGCGCGCTACATTGTAATCTAAGGTTGCGCGATGGCGGGCTCGGCCATTCGCAGGATAGTGATCGTAGGCGGGGGCAGCGCTGGCTGGATGGCGGCCGCTGCCCTCGCCGCCGTCGTGCGGCGGCGCGTCGATGAAATCGTACTGGTGGAGTCGGCGCAGATCGGCACTATTGGGGTTGGTGAGGCAACTCTGCCGACCCTGCGGGCGTTCAACGCGACGCTCGGACTCGATGAGGTGGAGTTCATTCGCAACACCCACGCCACCTTCAAACTGGGAATCGAGTTTGTGGGGTGGAACCCGGAGCGCGCTTTTTTCCACGGATTCAGTGACTTCGGGCCGGCCATACGGGGTGTGTCGCCGCACCAGGCGTGGCTCAGGATGCGCGCTGGCACGGATGATCGATCCTATTGTGACCACTCCATAGCCTCTGTCGCTGCGAAACTCGGACGGTTCGCTCCACCGGTACCCAACCACGAGTCGGTTCTGGGCTCCTACTCCTACGCGTTCCAGTTCGATGCCGCCTCTTACGCGGCCTATCTGCGCGCGTTCGCGGAAAGGCGGGGCGTACAGCGGATCGAGGGACGCATCGTGGACGTGCGCCTGCGTGCGGAGGACGGCTATATCGAGTCCGTGGTGCTCGAGGAGGGCCGCTCAGTCAGCGGCGATCTGTTCATCGATTGCAGTGGCTTTGTCGGACTTCTCATCGAGCGCGCGCTGCAGGCAGGATTCGAGGATTGGTCGAAGTGGTTGCCCTGCGATCGGGCGCTCGCTGTGCCGTGCGCCCGCAATGGCGAGCCCACTCCGTTTACACGCTCGACCGCGCACCGAGCAGGCTGGCAGTGGCGGATTCCGCTGCAGCACCGCACTGGTAACGGTTATGTTTTCTGCAGCAGCGCCATCAGCGAGGACGAGGCTGCCGGAACGCTCCTTGCTAATCTTGATGGCGAGGCTCTTGGGGCACCCCGGTTGCTCAAATTCACCGCGGGCCGCAGGCGCGAATGTTGGAAGCGAAACTGTGTGGCGCTGGGGCTCGCAAGCGGATTTCTCGAGCCGCTCGAGTCCACGAGCATCCATCTGGTGGAGTCCGGTATCGGCAGGCTCGTCGAGTTGTTTCCCGACCGCGGCTTCGAGCCGAAGCTGGCCGAGGAATACAATCGATTGATGGGGCGCAGTTATGAGTCGATCCGGGACTTCATCATTCTGCACTACTGGGCGAGTCGTCGTGAGGGGGAGCTCTGGCGGTATTGCCAGAACATGGCCATTCCCGACGGACTGCGCCACCAGCTCGAATTGTTCAAAGCCCGCGGTGCGGTCGCGCTTTATGACAGCGGTGCGTTTGCCGAGCCGAGTTGGATCTCGATTTACTTCGGCCTCGGGCTGTTTCCGCGCCGTCACGATCCGATGACGGACATGATCGAACAGGCCGCGTTGCAACGTGAGTTGGAGCGCCGCGTGCGCATCGTGACGGGAGCCGCGCAATCCCTGCCGACGCACGGCGCTTTCATCGATCGATACTGCCAGGCCAGCACATGAGCGGGTTGGGGCAGCGCTCTCCGCGCGGGTTGCGGAGTTTGGTGATCGTCGGCGGCGGAACCGCCGGGTGGATGGCTGCCGCGGCGCTGGCGAGAGTGCTCGACGGCTCTTGCGAGATCACTCTCATCGAATCCGCAACCCTCGGCACGGTGGGTGTTGGAGAGGCCACCATCCCCACCCTGCCTGCGTTCCACGCGCTGCTCGGTGTGGACGAGCGGGAGTTTTTGCACGCCACCGGCGGCACCTTCAAGTTGGGAATTCAGTTCCGCGACTGGTGCAGGGTCGGTGAGAGCTTCCTGCACCCGTTCGGCCCTTACGGGGTCAACGTCAAACACGAGTTGTTTCAGGCCTACTGGCTGCGGCGCAGGCAGGAAGGGCACGCTTCACCCCTCGAGGAGTGGTCGGTGACGGGGCTCGCGGCGAGTCTGGGCCGCTTTGGTACACCCCAGTTGAAAGACGCCTCCTCCCCTCTGCGTCAACTCTCCTACGCGTACCACCTCGATGCGACGCTGTATGCACGTTTCCTGCGGAGCTATGCCGAGAGACGCGGGGTGCGGCGTATCGAGGGTGAGGTCGTCGATGTCAGCGTCAGCCCCAGAGGCCTGGTTCAATGGTTGTATCTCGGGGACGGGCGTTCGATCGCTGCCGACTTCTTCATCGATTGTTCCGGATTCCGGTCGCTCCTCATCGGGGAGGTGTTGAAGACCGGGTACGTCGACTGGTCGCAGTGGCTGCCCTGCGACCGCGCCGTTGCGGTGCAGTGTGAGAGCGCGGCTGCCCCTGTGCCTGTCACACAATCGACCGCGCGGGAATGCGGGTGGCAGTGGCGAATTCCGCTGCAGCATCGTGTGGGTAATGGGTATGTCTACTCCAGCGCGCATCTTTCGGACGACCAGGCTGTGGTGGGACTGTTGGAACGTCTGGAGGGCCCGCGGCTTTCCGAGCCTCGCCTGTTGCGCTTCAAGGCGGGGCGCCGGGCGAGCGCCTGGGTCGGCAATTGTGTCGCGCTCGGACTTGCGGCGGGCTTCCTCGAGCCGCTCGAGTCGACCAGCATTCACCTGGTACAAACCGGACTGGCGCGGCTGTTCGCCCTGTTTCCCGATCGTGATTACGATCCCGTGATCAGCGCTGAATACAATCGCCTCACCGCGATCGAGTCTGAGCGCGTGCGGGATTTTCTCATTTTCCACTACGCGGCATCACAGCGGGACGATACGGCGTTCTGGAGGCATTGCCGCGCCCTCCCCGTGCCGGAAAGCCTGGCGCACAAGAGAGAGCTATTCAGCAAAACCGGCCGTATCAGCGTGCTCGAGCATGAGACCTTCGAGCCGGCGAGTTGGCTGGCCCTCTTCACCGGCATGCAGGTCTGGCCCGACCGCTACGAGCCGGTCGTCGACTTTCTCGGCGCCACCAGCCCGGACATGCGATTCGAGAGCATGCGCGAGAGCATCCGGCGGGCAGTGGGGACGCTTCCGACACATGCAGCGTTCCTCAACAGGATCGTCACCGACAGGTGACGGGCCTATCGTGACCCGGCTAGATAGCGGCCTGCCTCGAAAAAAGGCCGTTGATGCGCTCGATGACATCCCCATGCTCGGGCATCGCCAGTGCGGTCTGTGCCGTCACATGGCCGCTGTGTCGCACGAATTGGCGCACCGTCTCCAGCGATAAGGAATCAGCCAGGGGGTCGTAGCCGGTCGGCCTGACGCCTTGTCCCAACATCACGGCAATCCAACTGTGCGCGCCGAACAGGTCGCCCGGATCCGGCAACACGGTCCCCGTGGCGCGAAACAGGTCGATTTTCTGCTGCAGGGAGGCCGGAATCCGCATCTCGCGGCAGTGTTGCCAGAACGGAGTATCGCGGCGCTCGGTGAGCTTGTAGTGGAGGATCAGGAAATCACGGATGCGGCGGTATTGATCCGTCATGTAGTGGTTGTAAGCCCGGCTCACGGACTTGTGGAAGCCGCGATCCGGGAAACACGCCAGGAGCCTTGCGATGCCTGCCTGGACCAGGTGGATGCCGGTGGACTCGAGCGGCTCGAGGAATCCTCCAGCCAGTCCGATCGCCACACAGTTCCTTTCCCACAGGCGCCAGCGGTGGCCCGATGAGAATTTCAGCGGGTGGACATCGGCGCTGGCGGAACCGTCCAACTGGCACAGTAGCCGGGCCTGCGCGACCACATCGCTGATGAAGTCGCTGCAATAGACATAACCGTTTCTCGTGCGACTCTGCAGCGGAGTGCGCCAGCGCCAGCCCGCCACATCCGCGGTAGCGCGCGTGTAGGGCAGCACGGGAGCGCTCCCTTCGCAGGACACCGTGACCGTCCGGTCGCAGGGTAACCAGTGTTTCCAATCCCTGAATCCAACTTTGAGGCTCTGCGCGATCAACAGGCCGCGCAACCCACTACAGTCGAGGAAAAGCTCTCCGGGCACGGTGCGCCCATCCTGCAGAACGAGTTCCGTGATGAACCCATCCCCGGGTCGCAGCTTCACCTCGACGATCCGGCCTTCCATGCGCCGCACACCCTGTGCTTCGGCGTATTGGCGCAAGGAGGCTGCGTAAAGTCCCGCATCGAAATGCAAGGCATAGTCGAGCGAGGCGCGTGCGGCTTCTGGTCCTGCCTCCGGATGTGTGAAACGGTTGAGTCGCGCGGCAACCGAGCACAGGTTGTAGTCCGAAAGCTCACCGGCTGCGCTTTCCCCCAGGTGACGCAGCTTGAGCCACAATTGGTGCAACGGGATGCCCTGCAGGGGTACTCCGTACTGGCCAAAGGGATGCAGATAGCGGCTGCCTCGGGCACGCCAGTCGACGAACTCGGTGCCCAGCTTGAACGTGCCGTCCGAATGGCGAACGACATCGTCCTCATCGAGCTCGAGCAGCTCATTGAACGTACGGATCGACGGGAGCGTTGTCTCCTCGACCCCGCCGGCGTCGCTGTCGCCACACTCGATGAGGGTCACAGACACCCCGGCGCGCAGAATCCTGCGCGCCAGGGCCGCGGCGGACATCCAACCTGAAATTCCGCCGCCCACGATCACAACGCTCCGGATCGGGCCAGCGCGTAACCCTTCGTCCAACATGGTCTGTCCGATCCGACTCACGAGGTCATGTTAGCCGTGGCGACGCCCGGGGAGCCATTGAAAAAACGGGCCGGCCGCTTGCCAAAATGGACAGTGTTGGGTGCATATCACGATCGGCGCCTCGCTCGACCGCGCGATTCCGCGCGACTTATTTCCGTACTGCTCGCAGCCGGATCACAGCCGCACGTCATGCCCCGCAGGGGTCAGCCGATTTAACACGCCCGTTATGTGAGCCAGTCGACATTTCGCCCCCCACCCTATGACGGGCCTCCCGCAGCGCAGCGTACGCCTGTCGAGGTCCAATCTCGCCATGCCCATGGTCCTCATAAGGATGGCCTCATCTTGAAAGCTGCAAGAATCCTCATCACCTCACTCGTCGCAGTGACGATCGCTACACCGCTGTCGGCCGTGACCTATGATCGCGAGCCATCGCCGCCGCACGCCGCGAAGGCACCGATTGGTGTCGTGCCCGCCCGGCATTTGAGCTACATCGTTCAGGGTTCCTCATTCGAGATGGCACAGGCGGCTGTCGCTCGCGTCGGCGGCATCGTGACGCACGAGCTCGGGATCATCGATGCGGTCGCGGCGAATCTGACACCGGCACAGGCTGCAGCCTTGCGAGCATCTCCTGGGCTGACCCTGACGGCAAACGCGTCAACTTCGGTGGCGGCAAGCCACTTGTATACCGGCATCGTGCAACCGTACGCGGTGGATCGGATCCAAGCCAGCCAGTTGCACTCCCAGGGAATCACCGGCAAAGGCGTCACGATCGCGTTCCTGGATACCGGTTGGTCGAACAAGATCGCGGTCCAGGACAACACGGCGGGTCAGAATGTCGTGCTGCAGGGATATGACGCGACGACGAATACGACAGGACTCACCGTGCCCGGCTCGAGTATGAGCGCGCCGGTCGACTACTATGGCCATGGTACGCACGTCATGAGCATCGCGACCAACATGGACCAGGGCGACAATGGCCACAGGATCGGCATCGCACCGGATGCGGCGCGCGTGATCGTGAAGGCTTTCGACCAGAACGGCGCGGGCAGCTACGCCAATGTGATCCGTGGAATCAACTGGATCCTCAACAACGCGCGCACCTATAACATCCGCGTCGTCAATATGTCATTCGGTGCGCCGCCGCAGTCGTTTTACTGGCAGGACCCGCTGGCGCAGGCGGTCATGAAACTCTGGCAGGCAGGTATCGTGGTGGTGGCCTCTGCCGGCAACAGCGGCCCCAAGGCTCAGTCGATCACCGTCCCGGGCAATGTACCTTACGTGATCACTGTCGGCTCCATGACGGACAACTACACCCCCGGCAATCCGTACGACGACTATCTCGATTCTTTCTCGAGCGTGGGTCCCACCTATGAGGGCTTTGTCAAACCCGACATCGTCGGCCCGGGCGGTCACATGGTCGGTATCATGTCGGACAAATCCACGATCGCGCTGACGTACCCGCAGTTCCTCGCGTCCACAGTCACCCAGAACGGCGCCTGGTACTTCGAAATGTCCGGTACCTCGATGTCGGCCGCGGTCGCGACGGGCACGGTCGCCTTGATACTGCAGGCCCATCCGGGACTGACGCCGGACCAGGTCAAGTGCAGGCTGATGATGTCGGCGCAGCCGGCCGTGGATGGAACGGGCAGGCTCGCCTACAGTGTCTTCCAACAGGGAGCGGGGCAGATCAACGCCTACTACGCGGTGTACAGCGCGGCGAGCAACTGCGCCAATGTCGGTCTCGACATCAACGCTGACCTCGCCGGCACGAAGCATTTCATGGGATCCGCGCGCCAGGCCTGGAATGGCAGCTTCTACGTGGTCGATCAGTACAACAACCCGATCAATCAGCAGGGCTATTCGTGGACCGGCGGATATACCGGCAGCCAGGGTTATCTGTGGAACAACGGTTACCTGTGGAATAACGGCTTCCTCTGGAATAACGGCTACTTGTGGAATAACGGTTATCTCTGGAACAACGGCTATCTGTGGAACCAGAATGCCAGTCCGTCGACGCAGACGAATTCCGTCGTAAACCCCTGGGTCAGGCAGGAATAGTCACTGAGTCGCGCCGGGTCATTCCAACGGTGGATGTGTTCGCCTTGGGGGCGCATGGTACAGTCGCGGGCGCGGGCTGTGCGACCCCAGGGCGGATTTTCAGGCAATCCCATTACGCCCGGGGAGCGCGCGGTGCCGTGGTAACCTGAAACCAACCGCAGGAGCGTGGCGACGATGACCGGGGCGGGCCTCGAGGCATTCATGGCAACCATGGTGGGCTCCACGGCCGCCGTCAGTACCGATGAAGCCGAGAGACTGGCACGCGATCGCTACGGACTGACCGCCACGGCCGCGCGCTTGACCGGCGAGCGCGATGAGAATTTCCGCCTCACCTGCGCTGACGGCACACAATACGTGTTGAAAATCGCGAGTGCCGCGGAAGAGCCGGAAATTACGGATCTGCCCACCGCCGCGTTGCTACACCTCGAGCGTGTGGATCCCGGCTTCCCCTGTCCACGGGTGGTGCGCACACTCGAGGGCGGAACCCTCTGTCGATATCGGGACCGCACCGGCCTGGAGCGGACGGTGCGGATTCTAACTTATGTGCCCGGGAAGACTCTGCGCTCAACGATGAGATCGCGTGCGCAGCGCGTGGCAAGCGGCCGCATTGCCGCGAGATTAGGGCTGGCCCTGCGGGAGTTCACTCACCCTGCCGCACGGCGTCCCCTGATCTGGGACTCGAGAAATGTTGGGCGTGTGGTCGGGCTGCTGGAGGACTTGCCGGAGCTGACGGAAAGGGAGCATGTCATGAGCCTGCTCGAGCGGGTCGCGATGGTGGCCGACGGAGGCTGGCCACGGCTGCGGCAGCAGGTGATTCACAATGATCTGAACGACATGAATCTCCTGGTCGACCCGCACGATGAGGCGGTGATCGTCGGGGTCATCGACTTTGGCGACCTGGTGCACACCGCGCTGGTTGCTGACATTGCCATTGTGGCGGCGGACCAGCTTGCCGCGGGCGAATCCGTGCGCGACTCGATCGCCGCTGTCGTGATGGGCTACCATGAGACCTTACCCCTGCTGCCGTCGGAGCTTGACTTGCTGAACCCACTGATTGCCGGAAGAGTTCTGACGGATGTTGTGATTCCTGCCTGGCATCGGCGTCGCAATCCCGGTGGCACGCACTACAGCGATCTATTGCCGGAAACGGTACGCGCCCGCGTGGATCTGGCCGCGGAGCTGCTTTTCATGGGCCCGCCGTTATGATCGAATCCAACACTGAGAGTCTTCGCGCGCGCCGTTCGCGGGCGCTCGGACCGACTTATTCACTCTTCTATGACGAGCCTCTGCATATTGTCCGGGCGGAGGGTGTTTGGATGTATGACGCGCAGGGGCATAAATACCTCGACGCGTACAACAATGTGCCTGTGGTTGGACATTGCCATCCCTATGTGGTCGATGCGCTGACGCGACAGGCGCGGACTCTGAACACTCATACCCGGTATCTCGCGGAGGAGCCCCTGGAGCTTGCGGAAAGACTGCTCGCGACGTTGCCGCGCGAGATCGGCAATGTCGTGTATGCCTGCACCGGGAGTGAGGTCAATGATCTCGCCGTACGTATCAGCAAGGCGGTAACGGGCGGCACGGGGTTCATCATCACCGAGTTCGCTTATCACGGCACGACGGAAGTCATTGCCGGCATGTCACCGGAGGATGGAACCGCGCTCGGGCCGGGGGTTTACGCGGTCGCTCCGCCTTTGGGCCCCGACGGGGCCGCGAAGTTTGGACAGCGGGTCAGCGAGTGCATCGAGGCGATGCGAGCGGCCGGTGTTCGGCCGGCGGCCTTGCTCGTGGATACCATTTTCTCCAGTGACGGTGTGGCTACTGAGCCTCCCGGGTTCCTGGCGCCGGCGGTGGCTGCAATCCGCGCTGCCGGTGGGCTTTTCATCGCCGATGAAGTCCAGCCCGGGTTTGGGCGCGTCGGGGAGCACATGTGGGGATTCCAACGGCATGGCGTGACTCCGGATCTGGTCACCATGGGGAAGCCTATGGGAAACGGACATCCGATCTCCGCGCTGGCGGCTCGGCCCCCCCTGCTCGAGACCTTTGCGCGGGATAAGAAGTATTTCAACACCTTTGGCGGGAACTCGGTGTCTTGCGCGGTGGCGTTGGCGGTGCTCGACGTCATCGAGAACGAGCGTCTCCTCGCCAACGCTCGCGCCAACGGAGAGCATTTACGACAGGGTCTCGTGCGGCTCGCGCAGCGTTACCCCTG
>Ga0105240_10001748_pt1 | contig 36689 bp, 27 predicted proteins | sample KBSC54metaG_FD_80426 | JGI IMG/M metagenome (GOLD analysis project Ga0105240, IMG submission 80426) | Corn rhizosphere microbial communities from Kellogg Biological Station, Michigan, USA - KBS C5-4 metaG | ecosystem: Host-associated > Plants > Roots > Rhizosphere > Soil | place: Michigan, USA... | reverse complement strand
TGGGGCTCACACCTGCCCCAACTGCTCTCGACAGCCCTCGCAGCGGTACTGCGCGATCAGGTGCCGGAAGCCTCACGCATCGCCGGACCAGGCTTGATCGACATGACCCGCCTTGCCATGAGCTCGTACGACCTTTGGCGAGACATCTTCGAAACCAACGCCGCTTCCATCGGCACAGCCCTCGACGCTTATATAACGAAGCTCCAGCAACTCCGCAGCGACTTAGAGTCCGAATTCGCCAGCGGCAGCCAGTTCGCAAAATCGCTGCGCAGTCAGGATTAGAACGAGATCTCCGGCAAATTCAGGTGCTAAGTTTGTCGTTGTGAAAACGCCCGGGCGGCCAGGTCTAAAGAAACCGCACTTAAAGTTCTCGTCGGTGAGGGTATATGCACCAAATCGGGAAAACTTACGAGCGTTATGTGCATCAAGGGAGTCTTTCGCCGTCCCCGTCCGATCAGCTGCTGCAAACAGCGCCACCGGTCGCATCATAATCTTCACATACTATCCGCGCGCAACATCCGGGCGGTACATTCGGATCCCGCGGTATGAAAATTACTGAACCGCTACATAGACGGCACAATTGGGAGGCGTCGGCCCCTGCGGGTCGGGATCACTGCAGTTCTGCGTTTTGAAGCTGGAAAAGAGCAGAGGCGTGGGTTGCGAGGGCACGGTTGCTACCAGAGGTTGGTCGCCAGGGGTGAGGCCGGACGGAACCCTTACGTTCAATTGGTAGAGTCCAGGCCCAACCAGGCCGGAGAAGACAAATTCTGCCGTGATACCTCCTATCGTGATGATGGGCCGTTCGAAGGTGTTGATGGGATACGCTGCGTACTGTCCGGCTGTGACAGGTTGCGCCGCGGGCCCGAAACCGACTCCATAGAGCGCGATTACTTCCCCTGCTTTCACTGGACGAGTCTTGTAAGTGAAGGCGTTTACTGGACCCATAATGTCGTAGGAGTTTATTCCTGAACCATAAGCTCCGCTGCCATTGGGGACAGCGATGATCGCCGCCGCGTACTTGGCGTCCAGAAGGCTAAACGAAGGCTGCGCGGTTGAAAGAACGATCTGCGATTGTGCGGTGCCGTTCGGGGTGGTAACGATGACGTTCACACACCCGACCGAGCCGATATCCGGGACCTGAACATTCAGTTGGCGGGGACTGACGAGCCAGAGATAGGCGGGCTTGGCGCCGATGTTCACGCTGACTCCGGAAAGGTCTGTAATGAAGTTAGTGCTGCTCCAGACGGAGGTGCCGTTAGCGAGGTTGTTGCCGTAGATGGAGATCCACGACCCGGACTGAACGATGGGAACGGAACTGAACAAAGGCACGACGCCGGAGGGCGCAATGGAAGCGGGTTTGGCGGGTCCTGTGGCATTGATCGATCCGTCGACGGTAAGGTTCAGCGCCGTCAGGGCCAGGTTAGCCGGAGCGATGGTGACCATAGCTGTACCTCCTTTTCCCTGATAGGCGCCAGCAGAACTGGTGACGACCGCGCTGACAGGCTTACCAAGGTCTGCCGTGGTGGTGAAAACGGTAAACGTGATGGTGTCATTGGCGCCGAAGGAGAAGGCGATATCGGCTTGGAGCTGGTTGCCGCAACCGAGCCCCCGTTCGCGCACAGCGGAGGCGGTGATCCGGACTTCAGCAGGACCGAAGCCCGCGACAGCACCAGTTCCGAACGCGGAGAAGTTCGTGGTATAGGTCGAGTTCTGGACTACGAGGTTCAGATTGTTAGCTGTGTAAGAAAAAGGCGTCGATTGCGCGGCGGCAGTAGCGGCTAGTGCGAGAAAGAGACTTGCTGTTGGGGCGGTACATGACATTTTGCAGAGATCCTCCGTATGGTCCTATGTGTAACACGGTTGTCCTCGGCGTTATGGGGTTGCGAATTTTGAATTACTGGACGACACGATTGTAATAAGACGGTGCGCCGCGACAATCTGCGCCTTTCCTCTCGTCCTGGTCCGTGCGTGAATCGAAGCCGGATACCAGCCGCTATCGGTTCCTTCAGGCGGCTGAAGCGAATGCGCGTCCATGAATTCTACAGCCAAGAGTGGAATCTTCGTCCGACAACTTGCAGATAACGTCGTTCGTTCCTGATCGGCTCGTCTCTCGCCGCCGGTGTCGGAAAACCCGGCGAAACCCGTGGTCTTCATTATCTGAGGCAGGTTTGCGGACGTTCTCAGTTCGATTGCGGAGGGAGGCGGTGGTTTGTCCCTTCAGATCGCTGTCGAACATTCCAGACCTACTTCTTGCTCGCATACTCCTTATACAAATCGGCCAAATGAGCCGAATCCGCATCGCCCGAATGAATCACCACCCGATACGCAAAATGCAATGTCTCCCCGGGCTTCAGCGTCATCGATCCATCCCCGCCCGCGCCCTTCGTAAACTGCTTCACCCCAAAAATATTATTCGCGAATAATCCATAACCCCGCGCATGCCAATAAGTGGGATATCGGGGATTCCCAGGAGTATCGAAAATCGCCACACCAACCTTCTGCCCCTGAACGGTGCCCGAATAATCCATCCACTCCGACCGCTTGCCCCAACACTCCGCTTCCGACTTCCCGCCCTGCGCATTCACCATCAAGCCCGTGCGCTTCGGCTCCGCCGGCTGATTCTTCTGCGAACCCGGCTCCTCCAGCTCAGATGCCACCCGGATCCCGAACACGCCATCTTTCCCATCCCCAAACGTGACCGGTTCCTTAGCCGTTAGCGTGAAATCGAAATCGATTACCCGGTTCGGCCCGCCCGCATGGAAAATCATCTTCCGGTCTTCCGTCAGCGCCACCACCCCATCCGACTGCTTCCATTCGGATGTCTCATCGATCTCGCCCGTTTTCGCGCCGCCCTGCGCTTTTTCCACCTTCGTGACGAAGATATGGCCGCGCTTCACCTTCGCCTGCCTGGGTTCCGTATCGTAAGCGAACTCGTTATTCCAGTAATCGAATCCGTTCACCGAATCGTGCGCGAACCACATCGACCTGTGGTGAGGATGGTCCGTCGATTCCCCCGCAACTTTATCCATCGGGAATGACCGCGTGACGGAAATGCCCGAAGGCGCCCTCAACGGATAGAGATAAGGCTTGGGCACGTCCGGCCCATAGAAGAACGTGGTGTAGGGCTTGCCATCAATCTCCACGCCAATCTCGTTTTTCCCCTGCGTGATCTTTACCTGGGACACCGCCGGCAGCACGGCCAGCAAACTCAGCGCGAGCAACTTATGCATGACCAACAGTAAATCACAACCGCCCTGCCGGCGGGCTCACCTGGTCTGCACAGGCTCGGTGATCCATGTGAACTGCACGCCCTGCGGAATCGTGAAGGATTCGCCCTCAACATAGAAGAGGCCTACGCCAGGGCTCGCGCGATCAGCAGGCGTATCGAATCCGATTACCCTTTGGTGTAGGCCCGCAAACCGCGAAATCCCGTCCATTTTTCCAAAAAACAAGAAACTCTTCCCGTCAGACAGCGCCTCCGTGAACTCGAGCCCAACCGCGCAGTAGGGCCGATTCCCCACATGCCTGTCGAATCGCCGGATAACGCCCTTCACCACCGCGCCCTTTTGCAAAATGACTTCCTTCTCGATCCGAACCGTTTTCGCCACCACGGCAGTGATCTCATCGCCCACAGCCGAACGCGCAGAATCGATTTCGCTGTCGAGCCTCAGCGAAACCTCTAATCCGGGCGGCACACTCACCACCGCCTCTGCCTTTGCGGTCACGGGAATCGCAGCCGCCGGCGCAGGCGAACCCTCCTCATTGAAAGAGATAGTCGTCTTCGCCCCATATTCCCTGCACGCGGTAAATGTCGCGTGATTCCAACGCCGCGTTCCGCTGAACGCTTCCGATTTCAGGTCTACCGACAGGGGAAGCAGAACATCCGCCTCGCCCAACCGCACCCTCCCATACTCCGCCCGTTCTTCAAACCCCTTCTCCGGACTGAACGGCGGTAAATCGACCGCTTCAAACTGGAACCGCACCAAATCGTAAGTTGTCGAATCCGCCTCAAACCAACCCTTCGCGCCCACCACGCCCGATGCGCCGCCCAGCCGAATCTGCCATCCGCTCTGCATTGGGCTAATCTCGAATTTGTACCGCAGGAGTGTCCTGCCACCCTCCGCCTGCTGCCCGATAAACGATATGGTCGAGTTTCTGTGAAGAAAGACGTTCTTGGCCATCGACGCGAAGTCGCCATCCGAAATGAACCCGCTGCGAACCATTTCCGCCAGCGTCCGGTCCTCGAAACTCTTCGAACCGGGCCATGAATAAAGCTCCTTCCCCTCCACCAGCGCTACGTTGATCCGGATTCGGTCCAATGGCTTCGGTTGCGTGCCCGCGACGCTCGTATAGCGGTCAATCGTTTCCAGACAGGTATAGTTCGGCAGGCGGTTCAGATCACCGGCCATGCGGAGCTGAATCCGCGCCAGGTTTAGTACGTGAGGCGGTAATTCATCATCACCGGCCCGCGCCATGACAGAACACAGAACCGTAACTGCCAGCGTGATTCGCAGATAGCGCATTGCTCCGAATTGTACCGGAAAATCGGCAGGCCATTAAGGCTCCAGCGCCTCCACATATTCGTCCCGGGTCACGCTCGAAATTTCAGGGCTTGCCTGGAACACAATCAGCCCCAGGACCCCCGCTACAGCGAGTGAGCCGGCCGCCATATAAAACGCGGCCGAATAGCTGAACCGAGTCGCCACCGCGCCCGCTGCGAACGAACTCACGCCAACAAACAAGTCATAAAACGCACTTAGTACTCCGACGGCGGTGCCGTGCTCCCGTGCCGGCGTCCGCTTCAAAACAGTGGACCCGATGGACGACCATGGGAACGAAAATCCAAACCCCAGCACCGCCGCGCCGGTAATCGCCAGCCATGGAGCCGGACCGCTCCCCAGAATCACCAGTCCCACAGCCATCAGCGCAATGCCACCCAGAAACGTAATGCGTGGATGGATCCGATCGGGCAGTCCGCCCAGGAAGAATCGCGACACCAGAATCAGCCCCGCATAGGCGGAAAACGCGGCCTTACCCGAGTCGCCATGGTTCGCCAGGTGAAGAACCAGAAACCCCGTAATCACCGGATAATGGACATTGACGAACCCCACCGCCAGGCCCGGCTTAATCAGGGAACGCGGAAACCAATCGCGCCGATGCCCCTCCGGATTCGGAGCATACCCTTCCGGTACCTTCGTCAGCAGCGCGAACGCGACAATCGCCGTCACCATCTGCATCAGCGCGGCGCGTTCGAACGTCCCCAGCCAGTGCCCTATTACAGGGCCCGCCGAAATTCCGCCCCAGATCCCCGTGCTTACATAACCCAGCGCCTGACTGCTGCGCTCCACCCCGCCCAGCTCAACAGCCCACGCCGCCGCCCCTGTATACAGGCAAGCTTCGCCAAACCCCTGCAAAGTACGGCCAAGATAAGCGCCCGGAATTCCCCAGGGAAACATGTAAGCGGCGCCCGCCAGTCCGCAGCTTGCGAGACCGGCCAAAAATGCGATTTTGCGTCCGCGATTATCGGCCAGAGGGCCCGAGAAAAAGCGGCTGCCCAACGCCACAAACGAGAAGACGCCGATTACAAACCCTACCGTCTGATCGGACCCTCCCAGGTCATTTCGAACGTGCGGCCCAATTTGCGGCAGCACCGTTCCAATACCCAGAAATCCAAGAAAAGTAGCGGCGATTAACGACCAGAACAGCGGGCCGAACTCCCGCGGTGAAGACCCCACAACTCAGTGTACGAGGAAGGCATTTGCCGCTGCCCTTTTCCAGGCCGCGCGCGCGGGCGCTCACGTGCGATGCCGGGTTTACAGCGCGCGCCCTTAAGCGCCCTTATCCCCTCGCCGCTTCACATCGATATTCAGACGCTTAATCTTCTGATTCAGCGTAGACAAAGGCACCCGCAACGCCTCCGACGTTTCCGTCTGGCTCCACGCAAATCTCTCCAGATGCTCAAGAATTGTGCGGCGCTCGAAATCCGCCACAATCTCGAATAATGACGCGTCAGACGGCAACGCCCCATTCTCCCCGCGCCGCAAACGAATCCCGCCCGCATGCAAAAGATAATCGGGAAGCACATCCACCGGAATCACCTGCGTCGCGGCAAGCACCACTGCCCGCTCCACCACATTCTCCAGCTCGCGCACATTTCCCGGCCAGATATGATCCAGCATCAGTTGCATCGCTTCAGGTTCGAACCGTAATACGGTCTTCCCGCTCGCATCCAAAAACTTGTCGTTTTCCCTGCTGAATTTCTCAAGAAAATGCTGCACCAGCAGAGGAATATCCTCACGCCGGTCCCGCATCGGGGGCAAATTAATATTAATAACGTTCAGCCGATAGTAAAGGTCCTCGCGGAACTTCTTCTCCTCCACCATCTTTCGCAGATCCGCATTGGTGGCGGCCAGAATCCTGACATCCACCTTCACCACTTCGTTCGACCCGAGCGGCGTGAACTCCTTCTCCTGAATTACCCGCAGCAGCTTTGCCTGCGTCTCGGGGCCGATCGTCCCGATTTCATCGAAGAAAATCGTCCCCTTATTGGCAACTTCGAACGCGCCCTTCTTGGTGTAAATGGCGCTCGTGAACGCACCCTTCACATGTCCGAACAACGTCGATTCCAGAAGATCGCCCGGCAGCGACCCGCTGTTCACCGGCACAAACGCATGCTCCACGCGCGGTGAATTCGCATGAATCGCCTTCGCTACCAGTTCCTTACCGGTGCCGGTTTCGCCCGTAATCAAGATTGTGGACCGGCTGGCCGCCACCTGCATCACCAGGTCGAGCACCCGCAGCATCCGCTCGCTCTTCCCCACGATATTGGGAAAGCTGTACCGCTGCTTCAGCGCCCGCTTAAGCTGCGTATTCTCATCGAGCAGCCGCTGCCCGGAGATCACGCGATCGATCTCGATCATCAGCTTGTCGTTATCCCACGGCTTCGCCAGATAATCGTTCGCGCCCAGCTTAACCGCCTGGACCGCGGCTTCCACGGTCCCAAACGCCGTGATCATGAAAATCGGCGTGTGCCGATCCCTCTCACGAACATCCCGCAGCACTTCCATGCCGGATTTCTCCGGCATCATCAGATCCAGCAACACCAGATCGTATGCGCGCTGCTCCAGCTTCCGCTCGCCCTCGAATCCGTTCTGCGCGAGATCTACTTCATAGCCTTCCAGCTGAAGCAGCGTCTCCAGGCTCTCACGGATGTCGAACTCATCGTCTATAACCAGCACACGGCCCTTCGAGCCGCTAGCCATGCGCTCCCGCGCCTGGGCCATCATGCGTGAACCGCCTTGTTGATTGTCTGAACGTGTATTGCCGGAAATTCCAGATGAAAACATGTGCCTTCGCCGGGTTTCGACAGCGCTTCGATTACGCCGCCATGCTCCTGTATGATGCCGTAGGTCACCGAAAGACCCAGGCCTGTGCCCTTTTTCGCACTCTTTGTTGTAAAAAACGGATCGTAGATCCTGCTCAGGTGCTCCGGCGCAATCCCATGACCCGTATCGATCACGTCTACTTCCACGCCCTTTTCGCCCTGACGCGTAACCACTTCAAGCACTCCGCGCGTGCCCCCGGGCGCCGCAATGCCCGCCTCGCCCATCGCATCCCGCGCGTTCATGAACAGATTCAGAAAGACCTGCTGCAGCTTCCCGGAACTACCCTTCACCGGGCTCAGGCCCGGCTCCAGCCGGACCTTGACCTCAATCGACGCCTTCCTCATTTGGTGCTCCAGCAACGACAGCGTCTCCTGAATAACCTTATTGATCTGCACTTCGGTCAGCTCCGAAGCCGACGTCCGCGAGAAATTCAGCAGCGAGTTGACAATCTCGCTCGCCCGGAAAGTCTGTTTCGCGATCTTATCCAGAATCCGCGACTTCTGCTCATCCTCCGCAACCTGCTTGCCCAGCATCTGCGCGTACGTCGAAATCACTGCCAGCGGCGTATTCACCTCATGCGCCACTCCCGCCGCCAAAAGTCCGATGCTCGAAAGCTTGTCCGCCTGCACCAGCCTCCGCTCCAGTTCCGCCCGGTCCGTAATGTCGTCGAAAATTACCAGCCGGCCGATGCGATCCATATCGCGCGAAACCAGCGGCGCAATCGCGATGTTAAACGTTGCCTCGCCTCGCGAACTCTCCAGAACGAACTTATCCAGATGATGGATGCTCATCTCGCCCTGCGTCCGCTCCAGTTCCGAGACCAGCGTCACCGGGAAAAGTTCGGAAAGCGTGCGCCCCACAGCATCGGCCCGACCAATCCCGCTCAGCCGCTCCATCTGCGTGTTCCAGCTCTCCACCCGATCGTCCAGACCCGCCGCCAAAATCCCCACATTAATCGACTCGACGATGTTCTCGCTGAACTCCTTCAGCCGCTCATACTCGCCGGCTTTCTCCTTCAGAGATTCGTAGAGGTTCACGTTCTCAATCGCGATGCCGACGTAGTTCGACAGCGTATTCACCAATTCCACGTCGTCGCTCGACAGAAACTCTCCCGTTTCCGTTCTGCTAACGCCCAGGTGAGCGATGGTTCTGCCGCGAACTGTACACGGCATGTAATAGTTCAGATCCAGATCCGTGATCGTCTGCCGAACCGTTTGCGGCCAGCTCCTCGACACCGCGTCGAGATGGTAACGAGTCCGTTCAAAGAACAGGTACGGGCTGCCAGTCCGCCAGTTGAGAAAGCTCAAATCGAGAGCCTGCGCATCCGTAATCGGACGCCCACTCGAACCCATCGACGATTTCAACCGCCATCTGACCTCAGTTCCCTCCGACTCCGCATCGCTGATGAAAAATGCCACATGCCGAATCGAAAGCGTCTGCATCAGCCGGTCCGCCACGGATTGCAGCATGTGGTCGAGTTCTGTCTCGGAGTTCAGTTCCCGGGCAAATTCGATCAGCGTCCGCCGGTAATCGTAACGATCGCGATAGAAATAGCGGTCCAGCTGTTCCTGAATCCAGTTGCGCACCGGCTGGAACAGAAAGGTGGCAATCAGCATAACCGTGATCATGCCGGTCTTGCCCAGCCCAGGCTGCGCGATACTCCCCACCGAAAACACCACGAAGTAGAAGCAGGTCAGGATGAACAGGGTGGCAATCGTGTACGCGTACCCCCGGCGGAAGATCACATCCACGTCCATCAGCCGATACCGAACAATTGCGTACGCGATGGTGAGCGGAACCAGCGGCAGCGTAACCACCGCGTAGTTCAGCCACGGGCTAAACTGCACATTAAAGATGTACGGCAGGGAGTACAGAATGCCGAATGGCGCGAATCCAAACAGAAGTCCGTTTCGCAGCCATTTGAGCTGTTGCCGCACAATCGTGTCTTCCGCCGAGTGATAGCCGCTCTGCAGCACGAACCCGCTCAGGAAATAAGTCGCGGTCAGCAACAGCAACCATGCGCGGTCAATCGTCACCCGCACATCGAGCAAAGCCTGTCCGGGCGCCACTAACAATCCGGTTGCGAAGCCCGCCGTCACCAGAATCAGGGCTGCCCCAGGCGCGTAGATTGCCGCGCCCATCCATTTCCTGTACCAGTGTCGGGGTTCAGGGAACGTCATGGTGAAATGCAGCAGCAGCGCCGGAGCAAGCCAGCCCGCCACCATATTTCCCCAATAAATTACCTGATCGAACCCGTTGAGTTTGCCGGTGTAATGGAAGCAGCAGTAGATAAAGGATACGAGGCAAAAAACGTAAAAATGTCGAGCCTGGCTGGCACTGCCGCGCCGAAAATAAATAAAAAGACCTATCGCCAGGTAGCAGGCGCCCACCAGATATTGATAAGTGAGCGCCACGCCCCTAGCCACCTCGCCCACAATCACAGTGGCCTTGACGTAATCCACCCCGTTGCGCCTTACCTGGTAAAGAGCCTTCGCCCAGGCGCCGCCGTAAGCGAGCAGTTTCGGAACATCTTCCGTGGAATTAACCGCCGTCCCCTGGATCGTCTTCAATACATCCCGAACTCGAATACCCGCTCTGTCGCCGGGGCCGTTCGGCTGAACGGAAATCGCCACAACCTGCCCCGCCTGATCGCGCCACACCACGCCATCGTCCGGAAGACGGAATTTTTGATTTTGCTGGTAATTCAGCGCCGCCGCGATCGCAGCGGCGATCGTCAGAACCGTGAGGATGGCGGTGGAGAGCTGGAATTTGAGTTCCTGCAGCATTTGGCCGGCTGAATTTCCCTGAGACTTCCCGAATCGGTAAGCACCTGCTCAGGTCCATGCGGACCGGCCAGTACCTCCAGTTCCTAGTGTATGTGCAGTTATCGTGCCACGGTGATTCGAAAAAACTGAAGGATGTGTGTTGAAAACAAACGACGAAAACAGACCATTCCCACACCAGATTCCATTTTTGGAATTAACCCCCGCCAAGTGTATCCGGCCAGGTGTATTGAAACAGGGGCGCGCCCCTCGGCGAATTCGTTCCCAAAGCCGCCGTCCGTGGCGCAAGCTCCAGCCTCAAATCCCCGCCTCCGGCCTCCTGGCCCGAATCCATCTGACAAACTCGTCCGGCACAGCCATCGTCGATAATCGGCTTTGCTTCACCAACGCCCAATCCTCAAATTCCCCGGATTCCTTGATCTCGCGAAGTGTGACCGGCGGCTCGATCCTGCCCCGAAATCGGAAATCCGCCACGGCCAGCTTGGGGTTGTTCGCGTCCGCACGCCCGTCGCCCACCACATCGGCGATCCCGACAATTGCCGCGCTGCCCATGCTGTGATAAATGAAAACCCGGTCGCCCGTCTTCATTTCACGGATGGCACGCAACGCCTGGGCGTTGGTCACGCCATCCCATACCGTCTGCCCATCCTTCTCCAGTTGGACGATGTCGTACGTCTCAGGGTCGGTCTTGGCGAGGAAAAAGCGGTGAGAGGCCAAAGTTGTATGTCCTTGTTAACAAAAGTATATTCTTTTCATTACCGTCTCTTGCTACGATCTATAAAGGCCTAATGAAGTTGACGCTCCGGACGGTATACGCGACTTTCTCTGTATTAACGATGTCCACGGGCCTTTCAATGTGGGCGCAATCGACGGGTTCCGCTGTTGTTCCGGTAGCCCCCCAGAGTGGCTCAGCCGTTACTCCAATGGTAGTCCCCAAGGCCTCGCCAACCCCGCCGGCGACCGTTTCGACCATTCCTCAATCGGTTCCGGCCAGCAAATCTCAGACCGCCTCGCAGAACGCGCCGAATTCATCCGATACGAAGGATGCGGCGAAACAGAAGGGCAAGGGAAAAGACCCGAAAACCTCCGCGCCCCCTGCCGACGATGACGACGAATCCAGCAAGCCTTATGTAATTGGCTCGCTCGATGTTTTGCAGATCACTGTCTGGAATGACACGAAGCTGAGCGCGGTTTATGGCGTTGGTCCGGATGGCTTCATCTCCATGCCGTTACTCGGGCAGATCAAGGCCGACGGGCTTACCACCGAGAAACTGATCGCTGTGCTGAAGGAAAAGCTGGTCGCTTCCGTCATGAACGATCCGGAAGTAAATGTTCAAATCCTAAAGATCAACAGCAAGAAGTACAGCATATTGGGTGGCTGCAACCGTAACGGCGAATTCCCTCTGACCGGTTCGACCACCGTGATGGAAGCGTTTGCGAATTGCGGCGGGTTCAAGGATTTCAGCAACAAGAAAAAGATATACATCCTCCGCGGCGATCGGAAACTCCTGTTCAATTACGAAGATGTCAGGCAGGGCAAGCACATGGAGCAGAACCGCCATATAAGAAACGGAGACATTATCTATGTCCCCGAATGATCGAAATTGCTCCCGGTGAATAATTAACAAAAACGTATGACTGCAACCGCCTCATCAGGCTATATCGCGATTTCGCGCAGACCTCTCGATCTGGAAGATTACGTCGACGTCGCGCGCCGTCACCTCACCTGGATCGTTGGTCCGCTCTTCTTCGGTTTCGTCGCGTCCATCTGTGTCGCGTTCCTGCTTCCCAACAACTACAAATCGGAAGCGACCATGCAGATCACCCCTGCTCAGATCTCAGAAGATCTCGTGAAGCAGACCGGCAACCAGGCCCTCACCGAGCGCGTGATCTCCATGGAGAGCACCATTCTTAGTCGCAGCAGCCTCTCCAACCTGATCCAGTCCCCCAATCTGAACCTCTACCCGAAGGAGCGCGCCAAACAACCGATTGAAGATGTAATCGAAGCCATGAAAGCGAAAGATCTGCGCATTCAGCTCGATTCCGCGCCTGGCACCCGAACGCACGCCTCCACATTTAAAATTATTTTTACCTATGTGGATCGCTTCAAAGCGCAGCAGACCGTTCAGATGCTGATAACGCGCTTCATGGATGAAAATACGTCTTCGCAGCGCTCCACCCAGAACTTGCTGCACGAATTTTTCGGAGATGAGCTAACCCAGGCAAAGGCCGCTCTCGACAAGGCCAACGACGAACTGGCCAAATTCAAAGCAGCAAATCAGGGGCGACTTCCGGAACAGAGCAATACGAACATCGCTCAGCTCACCTCGTTCCAGACGCGGGTGAACGGGATTCAGGACCAGCTCAATCGCCTGAATCAGGACAGAGTGCAGCTCGAAGCTCACCTCTCCACCAGCAAGAATCAGATGGACCTGTACCAGCTGATGGCCCAGGAGCCTTCCACCGGCCTTCCCGGCAGCGCCACCTTACGGCAAAATGTTGAGCTCGAATCGCTCAATAAGGAAATCGAGAGCGGTGAATTAAGACTCCAGCAATTGCTCCAGACCTATCGGGAAACCTACCCCGATATCCGCGATCTGAAGAAGCAACTCGCACTCCGCAAAAAGGTGCGCGATGACCTTCAGGCCAGGCAGGATGGCCTGCTCGCGTCCGATGCGGCTAAGCCAAAGGATGCTCCGAAGAAACCACCGACAAATTTTCAGGCCGCGCAAAGCCTGACCGCTTTGCAGGGGGAGATCGATAAAACCAATGCTCAGCTCAAGGTGAACGCCTCAGAGCAGGTTTCAAAGGCCAAAGAACTCGAAACAGTTACCAGGCTAATCACCGAATATCAGAATAAGCTCGCCGCAACCTCAGGCATTGAGTCTCACTATAGTGACCTCGTGCGGGAACAGGCAAGCGCCACCAAGCGCTACCAGGACATGCTGGGCAAGCAGGAAAATGTAACTCAGCAAACCGACCTGATTGCGCGCAAGGCCGGCGAAAATCTGGAGGTGCTTGATTCCCCCTCCATCCCGATTACTCCTTCCAGCCCGAATCGATATATGATCGTGGGCGGCGGTATCGCCGCTTCGTTCATGTTGGGGCTGGTGCTCGCCGGCGCTCAGGAAGCCCGCGACTCCTCCCTCAAGAACCTGAAAGACGTCAGGGCCTACACAAATCTTCCCGTCCTGTGCAGCATTCCCCTTCTTGAAAACACACTGTTGGTGAAACGTAAGAAACGGATGACCTATCTCGCGTGGTCCGCGGCAATGATTATGGGCATCACCGCGATTTGCGCTGCCCTGTTCTATTACTACGCGAATAATACTTGATTGTGAAGAAGAATACTCAAAGATGAGCCGAGTTCATGACGCCCTTCGCCGGGCCGAACAATTTCTGGAAACGCCTCCCGCCGAAGCGCTTCCCACCGGGATCGAAGCTCCCGAAGAGCGCGAGATTCCCGGCCCGCTGAATGGTTATGGCGCTTCGGCCAGGTCTCTCGTCCTCTCCGAAGAGTCCGATCTTGCCCCGCAGCCCGCGGGGTTCGATATTCCGGATCGGAACAACGGTGTTATCCGCGCCGATTCCCTCGGTCTCCAGGTCGACTGGCGAAACTTCCTCTCGCGCTGCAAAGTCATCCCTTTTCACCCGGCTCCTGAAGCCCACCTGATCGACATTGAACGGCCTCACGAAATCCCCGGCGAGGAATTCCGCAGTCTTCGGACCCGGCTGAACCATATGCAGAGCCAGCAGGATCTGCATACGATCGTGGTCACCAGCGCCTCTCCCGCCGAAGGAAAAACCTTCAGCGCCATCAACCTCGCGCTCGCGCAGGCCCAACTCGAATCGCCCGTCCTGTTGGCCGATTTCGATCTTCGGCGTCCCGTGGTTCACACCATGTTTCAGTGCGATAAGTCGCCCGGCTTTTCAGATTTTCTTCTTGCGGAAAGGCCTCTCGAAGAATGCGTGCGGCGCATCGAGGGAACCAACCTTTATTTCATGCCCGCCGGCACCCAGGTGAAAAATCCCCTGGAATTGCTCAACATGCGCCAGGTCAAATACTGCATCGACGCATTCCGAAAGGTCTTCAACTGGGTCATTCTCGACACGCCCCCCCTGCTGTTCTCGGCGGATGCGAATCTTCTGGCCACCCTTACAGACGGCACTCTGATCGTAGTCCGCATCGGCTCCACCACCTACGACAACGTGATCCGAGCCATGCAATCGCTCTGCGAGAACAACGTCCTCGGCATCATAGCCAACGGAGCCCGCGCCGGCGAACTGTACAGCAAATACACCTATTACTACACCAAATCGGAACCCGTCCCCGAACACGAATCCGAAGAAGAGGCCTGACACCCAAAAAAGGGGACAGACGCCTTTTAATTTTCCCGCTACCAACCCCTGCGCTTCCGAAGCTGCACAACATGAGCCACATGGTGCCGCCCATGCCAGGCATAAAGAGCTAAATTCTTCGCCAGCGTAACCGGACCAATCTCCGGATGCAGAAACGACCGCTTCCACCCCGCCTCATCGATCCCGCGCAACAAAATAACCCACCGCGTATGCAGATTTTCCAATAAATCCAGCGACACCCCGACCGGCGTTGAAGCCACATCCGCCAGCTTCGCCCAGGCATCCTCATCGTACGGCTTAACCACTGGATTCTCTTCCGTCAACGCCAGCTTGAACCGGATATAGCTGTTCATGTGGCTCTCCGGAACATGATGCACAACCTGCCGTACAGTCCAGCCGCCCTCCCGATACGGAGTATCGAGCTGAGCTTCCGAAAGCCCCGCCACAGCCGCGCGCAATTCCTTCGGCGCCTCGGCAATCATCCCGATATACCGCTCCCGATCCTCAGCCGTTACCGATTCCGGCCACGTGAATTTTCCAATCGGAAAACGAAGGTCCCCGGTCACACTCTTTCTCCTCTGATAAGGTCCGCGTAATTCTCCCGCTCACGAACCACGCGCCATTGATCACCCGCCACCAAAACCTCCGCCGCCCGCGGCCGCGAATTGTAATTCGACGACTGCGCAAACCCATAAGCGCCCGCCGACTGAATAGCCAAATACTCGCCCGGCCGCACTTCCGCCATCTCGCGGTCGCGCGCCAGAAAATCACCGGTCTCGCACACAGGGCCCACCACATCGGCCACTATCCGGCCGTTAATGCCGTTCCTCAGAGGCGATATATCGTGATGCGCCTTATAAAGCGCCGGCCGGATCAGATCGTTCATGGCCGCATCCACGATCACAAACTCCTTAGCCGGGCTCTGCTTGCGATACAGAACCTTCGTCAGCAGCACTCCCGCCGGCCCCACAATCGAACGACCGGGCTCAATCATCACCGCCAAACCAGCGCGCTCCAGCCTGCCGCGCAGCGCCGCAACAAAGTCGTGAATCGCAGGCGCGCTCTCCGTGTCCTGATAGGCGATCCCCAGCCCGCCCCCAAGGTCCACATGATCGATCGGAAGCCCGTCCGCCTGCAATTGCTCGATCAACGCTAACACCTTGCCCGCCGCTTCCAAAATCGGCGAGTAGTCCAGAATCTGCGATCCGATATGACAACTCACACCGGCTGGCCGCAAGTGCCGGAAAGCCCGCGCCCTTGAATAAACCGCGGGGGCATCCTGAATATCGATACCGAACTTGTGATCCCGCAGACCAGTGCTGATATACGGATGCGTGACCGCATCCACATCCGGATTTACCCGCAGTGAAAACCGCGCCACCATCCCCAGGCGCCCCGCCGCCCCATCGATCTCCGCCAGTTCCCCTTCCGACTCGCAGTTGAACGCGCTGATCCCGCTCCGCAGCGCCAGATCGATTTCCGCCGTAGTTTTCCCGACCCCTGAAAACACCACTTTCGATGGATCCCCGCCCGCCTGCAGCACCCGGAACAGTTCTCCGCCGGAAACAATATCGAACCCGCTGCCAGCCTTGGCCAGCAGGTTCAAAACACCGAGCGTCGAGTTTGCCTTTACCGCATAACAAACCGTATGCGGCAGCCCTTCAAGAGCCTTGTCATAGGCCTTGTACGCATCGAGAATCATGCGCGAGGAGTAGACATAACACGGCGTACCCGCCACATTCGCGATCGTTTCCAGCTCCGTTTCTTCGCAATAGAGCCGGTCATTCTTATATCGATACAAGCTATTTCACCCTCATCACGATCAGTGTCTGGTCATCGAAGCGTTCTGTGTTGAAGGCGTCGAGATCCGCGAAAATGGTCTCCACAATTTCAGCGGTGCTCAGCCCGCATGATGTGCGCATCACATGAGCAAGCCGGCCCCTGCCATACTCATCGCCCGCGGGATCCAAATGGTCGGACACGCCATCGGAAAACAGCACCACAATGTCGCCGCTCTTCGCCTGGAACGTCTTCTCGTCATACTCACGGTTCGGCAGCAGACCCAGCGGGACCCCCTCCACCTGCACCTTCAGAATGTCGCCACTCCGGCAAATCATCGGCGGCGAACCGCCCGCGTTTGACATCGTGAAGATCTGGGTTTTTGGATTCCACATCACCAGCAGCAGCGTGACATAGCGCCCTTCCACCTTGCGAACAACCAGCGCGTCATTGAGCGATTTCATCAGCTCCGCGGGCTGCGGGCGTCTCGGCGCCAGCGTCCGCATCAGACCGTTGACCATGGCTCCGTATAGTGCCGCCGCCGCCCCCTTCCCGCTCGAATCTCCGAACGCGATCGCCATTTCGGAGCCGCCATGCGGAAAGAAGTCGTACAGATCGCCGGAAATCTGCCGCGCCGGGCGCAAACCGATCGCGATGTCGAGCCCTTCCACTTCAGGGGCTTCCTGCGGCAGAAGAATGGTTTGCAGTTCGAACGCCGCCTGCAAGTCTTCCTGCATGCGCCGTTCCCTGTCGCCGATCTCTTCATACAACCGGGCATTCTCCGCCGCAATCGCAACCGAAGGCGCCAGCATAGCCAGCGTCCGCGAATGTTCATCGGTGAAATACCCGATCCGTTCGCTCTCCAATTCCATCACGCCGATCACGCGGTCCTGCACGGTCAGAGGCACCGCAATTTCCGCCCGAATATCGGGATGCGAAGCGATATACCGCGGGTCCGTACCCGTATCGTGTACCCGTACGATCTCGCGTGAAGTCGCCGCCGCGCCCGTAATTCCCTTGCCCAGCGGAATGTTGTCGATATTCACGCGCTGGTCATAACGAATGCTGAAGCGATGCCGCAGAACCTTCTGTTCCGCATCCACGATCAGGATGCTGAACGCGTCGTAGTTGATCAGGCCCCTCACGCTCGCGGCGACCTTTGAAAGCAGCTCGTCAATGTCGAGAATCGACGAAAATTCGTGCGATATTTTCGAAAGTGTTCGAATGGTTCTGTATTGCCGCTCCGCCCGGCGATAGAGTTGGGCATTGTCGATCGCCGCCGCCACACGACCGGCAATCAGCCGCAGCATCGCGCGGTCGTAATCGCTGAACGCCTTCACCCGCGTTGCCTGCACGTCGATCACGCCCGCCAGCCGGTTGCGCGCGATCATCGGAACGCTCAGTTCGCTGCGCACAATGTCAGACGTGTTCAGATACCGTTCATCCGCCAGCACATCTTCCACGAGAATCGGCTCTCTGTGTGCGGCAGCGGCGCCCACAATCCCTTCGCCTATCGGGATCGAAAGATTGCGCACCACTTCTTCGCGGTGACCCGCGGCGTAGCGAATTCGCAGGTCTTTGCGCTTTTCATTAAACAGCAAAATCGCGAAGAGATCGTAAGGAATTACCCGCCGCACAATTCCCGCGACGCTGTTGAGCAACTCGTCCAAATCCAGCGTCTCGGAAGTAATGGCCGAGACTTCCAGCAGGAAATCGAGCAGATCGCTGCGTTCGCGAAACCGTATTGGCGGCTTAACGCGGGTTGCCATTCCTAATAAATCGCCGGCCCTCCGCCGGTCGCGCCAGTTACGATCTTTACGCCGGAACTTGAACCGATACGCGTGGCGCCCGCCTCCACCATCGCCTTCACATCTTCCGGCGAGCGGACCCCGCCCGAGGCTTTCACGCCCATCCCGGGGCCCACCGTTTTCCGCATCAGGGCGATGTCTTCCACGGTCGCGCCCCCTTTACTGAAGCCCGTCGAAGTTTTCACGAACGCGGCACCCGCCGCTTTCGCCAGCTGGCACGCCGTGATCTTCTGCTCATCCGTCAACAGACACGTTTCGAGGATCACCTTCACTATGGCGCCCCGCGAAGAAGCGGCCGCCACAACTGCCCGGATATCCGATTCCACAACCGCGTAGTCGCCATCGCGCAGCGCTCCGATATTCAGCACCATGTCGATCTCACTCGCGCCATCGGCAAGCGCCCCAAGCGTTTCCGCGACCTTCGCGGCTGTGGCCGTCGCGCCCAGCGGAAACCCCACAACCACGCAGGTCTTAACCGCGGAACCGTTCAGTGCCGCCGCAACCTGCGCGGCGCGAAACGAGTTCACGCATACACTGGCAAATTCGTATTGCAGAGCCTCCGCGCAGACCTGTTGCACCTCGCTTCGGGTGGCCTCAGGCTTGAGTATGGTGTGATCGATCAGACATGCAATCTTAAGGTCAAAATTCATGAGAAAAGAGGGGCGGGTCCGGATAAAGCTGAAAACACTACCGTAGCATATAGGAATCCCCAACTTTGGACATATTCCCGACTGAAAACGTCGGGCAGGCGATCCTGCCTGCGGACTGGCTGACCCCTGGCGCAGACTAACTCTCTACTTATCCCGGGTAAGTGGTTTATTCGACTGCGCCTCTGGTCAAGCCAGTCCAGCCGGCCGAAGGGCGGCCCTGCCCAGCTCCGGTCCGCTTCGGTGTTGAGAATCCAAATCCAGCCCCCTCTCGTAGCAATAGACGTAGGATGAAAAGACGATGAGATTTCGCGCGTTGCCGCCCGTAGTTTTGTTCCTTGCTCTCGCCGCCTCCTGGGACGCCGCGGCGCATCCCATGGGCAATCTGAGCGTCAATCACTACGCACGTCTGGAGCCCGGCGCCAAGGGCGTGAACGTCGTGTATGTGCTCGACATGGCTGAAATTCCCACCTTTGAACTCACGCAATCGTGGAGCGTCACGAAAGATGCGCCCAGGGCGATCCTCGAAGCGAAGGCAACCGAGCAGGCGCGCGCCTGGCTGAAAAATCTCTCGTTCACCGAAAACGGTAAGCCGCTTACGCCGAAGCTGGAATTAACCGAGCTTGCAATCGTGGACGGGGCGGGGAACTTACCCGTTTTCCGCATCACCACGCGGATTCATCTCAACGGGTCGGGCGGTCGCTTTGAATACGAAGACCGGAACTTTCCCACTCGCGCGGGATGGCGCGAAGTCGTGATTCGGCCCGCCCCCGGCGCCGACGTTTCAAAGGCCTCGAAAGGCGATTCGGATCTAAGCCAGGCCCTCACCTCCTATCCGCAAGACCCCACCAAAGCGCCGCCCCAGGATACGCGCGCCTGGTTCGAATGGACCCCCGCCGCCAGCCCAATTTCCGCAACACGCAAACCAATCGTGATAGCCGAAACGACTAAGGCTCAGCCGGAGCCCCAGGCAGCGGTAACTCCCGCCATGCCCGATTCCACTCACGACGTCCGCCCGCCCGAAGCGCAGTCTTCCGGCACCGTGAAGCGCAACGACGCGATTTCCAGAATCCTCCGGATGAAAGAGATCTCATGGCCGCTGATGGCCACCTTGCTGGGCCTGGCATTTTGGTTCGGAGCCCTGCACGCGCTTGAGCCCGGTCACGGCAAAACCATGGTCGCCGCATACCTCGTCGGAGAGCGCGGCACCGCGAAACACGCCGTCATTCTCGGCAGCATGGTGACCTTCACTCACACCATCAGCGTTTTCATACTCGGCATCGCAACCATGTTTCTGTCGCGTTACATCATGGCGGATAAGATCTCGAAAGTCCTGGGCATAATCTCCGGCCTCACAATCGTCTGGATCGGAGCCATGATGCTCTGGCGCCGCATTCACAATTTGAGCCACCATCACGACCACGACCACTTGCACGACCACGATCATGTGCATGACGCCGCCCATTCACACGCGCCCTTTCACGCTCATGTGCGGGATCATGCGCACGCGGAGAAACACGAACACTTACCCGCTTCTGTTAATGGGCACGCCCACGCCGCGGCACACCCGCACGATCACGAGCATTCACACGATCACCCGCACGCGGGAAAACACGAACACGATCACGAACACTCACCTGTGAATGCGCACTCCCACAATCACGCCCACCCGCATGAGCACGTCCATGCCGCGGCACACTCGCACGATCACCAGCACTCACACGATCACCCGCACGCGGAAAAACATCAACACGAACATCCACACCCCGTGGCCCATTCACATGCACACCCGACGGATCACGATCACACCCACTCCCACGGCGGCCTGACGCACACCCACGACGGCCACACTCACTCCCACATGCCCCAGGGCGACATCTCAATCGGCAGCCTCATCGCCCTCGGAGCCAGCGGCGGACTCGTCCCCTGCCCATCCGCGCTCATACTGCTGCTGAGCGCCATCTCCATCGGCCGCGTCGGCCTCGGCATGGTCTTGCTCATCGCCTTCAGTCTCGGGCTCGCGATCGTGCTCACAGCCACGGGACTCATGGTCCTCTTCGCGAAGAATCTGCTCCCCGCCGGCAAAACCGAAAACAGCGCTTTCTTCCGCTATATGCCGATATTCTCAGCCGCCGTGATCCTCATCATCGGTGTGTTCATGACCAGCGTCTCCCTCGGATGGATCCCAGCCGGACGCTTCATCGGTTAGCCCCGCGGCCTCGGCCTGAGCGGCCAGTTCCTCGTCGGATATTTCGCCGGCCAGCACTTCGAGCGCCGCATCCGCATGGCTCTCGCGAACCATCAGCACCAACGCCATCGGGTCGTTCTTGTCATTCGTCAGGGCACACGGAATCTGGGCGCCCTGCAGCAATCCACGCGCAAATCGCGCCTCATCCACCACAATAAAAGACCCGACCGAAACGAGAGGCTCCGCCGCCTCATCCCCGCCATCCGCAGCCGCGGGCTCAAGTTCATCCGGCAATTCCGCCGGCCGGCTGAAGCCGCGCTTGCCTACTTCCTCATCGTAGATTGCCTGTGCGGCGGGCACCAGATCGTCGCGGTTGGTGGCCAGTAAAGCCTCGTCTGACAAGCGTTCGTAATTGCGCCGGATTTCATCAATGTCAAGAGTCACCTTCGTAGTTTGTCATGAAGACGATCATCACGATCCCAAGCGTCGCCAGTATCCACGAAACGCCCAGCCATAGCGGAATATCCAGCCTGTGAAGCCCCGCCAGGAACTGGCCGGCGGCTGCCTTGTTCCGTTCCGCAAGCCCCGCATAGTACGGCACCAGCAACGCCGCGGCTCCATAGATGTCAATGGCCCCCAGCGCCAAAGCCAAAGCGCGCGACCACGCCCGTAATCCCGTCACCAGAATCGCCGCCATCGGTGTTGCCATAGGCCACAAATACCAGCCCGGCAAGTTCGGCACACGCTGCCCCACCCAATAAACAACAACCCCGTACGCCATCGCCAACACGTAAAATCCGACGAGAACCGCCGGCGCGCGCAGTTTCTCACCGCGCCGTTTCCATGCCGGCACGCATGAGGCCAGCGCGGCCAATTCCACTATTAAATAGATCCATCGCTTCAGCGTAAGAAAGCTCCAGCCGCCGAACCACAGGAACGATTTCGCAATCACATGTGCCGCGCTGAACCAGTTGATCTCCACAACACCTCTCAGCAATTGCGCGCCGGACGCGTGAATCATCCAGCCGCTAAGCGAGTAGCCCAACGCGAGATTTCTTAGATACCACCATCCCGCCATCGCGGCCGCCAGCAAAAGCGCAACCGCCAGGTCTCGCCTGCGCCGCCACCAAATCACCATCAACGCCGGAACCAGCGCCAGCAAGTAGGCCTTTGTAAGAAGCGCCGCGCCCAACACCATCCCGACGCTCCATCCACGCGTTTTCTCTCTCGAAAGCATCCACACCAGAACAGCCACCAGCGCGATTGCCAAACAATCGTTGGCAACCCGCGAAACATCAATCATGAAACCCGGCGCAATCGCGATCAGGGCAGCGCAATAAACGCGCCGCGACGCCATCCAGGCGAACGGAATCGCCAGCGAAGCGAGCGCCATACTCAACAGGCGAATGAACAGCACCCGCCATTCCAGCGGCCAGCCTGACGCAATTCGCAACGCCACGGAAGCCATCCAGTAATAGAGCGGCGGCTGTTGAGCTTCATAAAAATCAAACGAATGCATCGCCGCCTCATGCGCCCAATTCGCAGGCATGGATTTCAGCATCCGAACCCGCGTCGCGCGCTCCGCCTCGGGCAGCGCCCACCACTGCGAATGAGTTAAATACGGCGGCCCAATCCATCGAAGCTCGTACGGCAATGGCGCCACTCGCATCGATTCATCGATCTCACGCGACACCGGATCGTGAAAACCCGGCAACGCCCCCTTATCCAGCCAATGCTGCAGCCACGCAAAGTGCGCGTACTCATCCCAGCCTTCCCAAAGCGGCATCATCGCGCAATAGAACGAGCCGCGCACCAGAAACAATATCCATAACGTCCAGACCCGCCAGGGCATCCAGCCAGCATACAGGCGCATGGGAGAATTACGGTACCGACATGATAAAGATCCTTACCCTCGCGCTCGCCGCCATGTTGCTGTTCGCCTGCGCCAAAGCCCAGGAACCTGCAAAGCAACCCATCAAACAATACCCAATGCACGGCGAGATCATGCAACTCGACCCGGAGCATCAGGTCGCAACCGTGAAGCACGAAAATATCGAGGGCTTCATGCACGCCATGACTATGGACTACGGCTTCCGTGACAAGAAGGAATTTGCCAAACTCCACAAGGGCGAAACCTTCGACGCCACCCTGTTTGTGCAGGGTGACGACTACTGGGTCGGCAACGTGAAGCCAGTGAAATGAACGAGCGCGACGTCCCTCACGAAACTGTCCATCAAACCATGCGCGCCGAGTGGAATGAGCGCGCCCGCGAAGATGCGCACTACTTCGTGGCATTCGGACGCCGCGATCAGGACGATGAGGAGTTCTTCGCCACCGCAACCGACCTTGTCCGCGAACTCGAATCAGAACTGAAGCGCTTGCCGCCATGCCCCATCGAGCAGCGCAGAGCTCTCGAAATCGGATGCGGACCAGGCCGTCTGCTGCGGCCCATGAGCCGGCACTTTGGCGAAATCCACGGGATTGATGTGTCCGATGAAATGATCGCCCGCGCCAAAGAAAAGCTGCGCGGCGTCCCGAATGCATTTCCGCATCACGCCTCCGGCAGCGACCTCGCCCTGTTTCCTGATAACCACTTCGATTTCGTCTACTCATACGCGGTCTTCCAGCACATTCCAAGCGGTGATGTCGTGTTCTCGTATCTGCGTGAAACCGTCCGCGTGCTGAAGCCCGGCGGGGTCGCCCGGCTGCACATCAACGGCCTCCCGAAGACGGCAAGAGCCTACACGACCTGGGCGGGCGTACGCATCGGCGCTGAAGAGATTCATGCCTTCGCGCGCGAACACGGCGTCAAACTCCTGTCGCTGACCGGCATCGAAACCCAGTACATGTGGACCACCTGGCAGAAACCCGAATCCACCGTCATTCGCGCGATCTGCAACGCTTTTTCAAGTGAGCAGGCCGTGCCCTCCAGCGGACGCCTCGCCTGCGCGGCGCTCGCCATCGAAAATCTGCCGAACGCCTGCGATCTCAACTCGCTCACCGCGTATGTAGATGGCGCCCGCGGGTCCATCTGCTACATCGGTCCCCGCGGTCACAATGGCCTCTCGCAGGTCAACGTTTTCCTTCCGAACGGCGTGCGGACCGGCCTGCTGCCCGTTCGCGTCGCGTGGCACGGCCAACGCCTCTGCCCGGACCATTACGTCCGCGTGATTCCTCCCGGCCCCGCTGTGCCGCGCCTCACAGCGCTCAGCGACGCGGTCAATCTTCTCTCGCCGCAGCACATCGGGAGCGGCCTGATAAAGGCGACAATCGAAGAAGCGGACAACATGGACTCATTCCACGCAACAGTGGACTCGCGCTCCGTCACTGAGGTCGAAACCTTCCGGACCGACCCGCTGGCCCAGCGCTGGGAAGTCAACTTCCGGGTGCCGAACCTCCCCCCCGGTGCCCACGTGCTCGAAGTGTCCCTCGGCAAACGACTGCTCACCCGCATGGGCATCGTGCTCACCCTCGCCCTTGCATCTCTCAGCGCCGCGGAAGTGCCTGAAGCGCAGCTCCGGCAGGCCTTGCAGACGAAGACCGGTTCCGTAACCCTGCCCGCCGGCGAGATCACGCTGACCCGCGAGCTGGTACTCCCGCCGGACGCGCACGACCTCGACATCAAGGGCTCCGGCACCACCATCAAAGCCTCAGACGCTTTTCGGGGCAGGGCACTGCTCGTACTAACCGCGGGCAGGAACATCAGAATCCACGACCTCATGCTCGACGGCAACCGCGATGCGGTAGGTCGCATGTTAATGCTTCCCGCGGCTGGAACCATGTACTCAAGGGTGCTCCCGAATAACGGAATTATGGCGGAATCGGTGATGGGCCTGGAACTCTTCGGCATCAAGGCAAACCACATCTCCACATTCGCCGTTCTGGTCAACGCATCTCACAATGTCAAGCTGCACGATATCGAAGTGTCCGATTCCGGTGGTTTCAATCCACAGCGCCGCAACAACGCCACCGGCGGCCTCGCGCTCGAAGAAGGCAGTTCCGATTTCGAAATACGCCATTGCCGTTTCGGCGGTCTGCGCGGTACCGGCGTCACTCTGCGATCGGTTGAGCGCGGCTCGGTCATCGACAACGAGTTCGCTGTCATGGCGCGCGATGGCATTCGAGTCACTGACTCGAAGACCGTAATGATCGCGAACAACGTCGTTCGCCAGATCGGCTTCCCGACAGAAGAGGTGGACGGGCGCGCTGTCTGCATCGCCTTCGAGCGAGTCACAGGCGGAGAAATCAAAGCGAACACCTGCACCGAAACCCTGCTGGGCGCGGTGAGTATCAGCGGCGCCGGCAACAAAGTAACGGGCAATCACCTGACCTCGCTCAACATCGCGCACCGCGACACATCCGGTATCTACATGGATGCGGGCACGCAGAGCGCCATCGTGGAAGGCAACGAAATCTCTGGCTCCGGCATGGCAAATCACTGCGTAGGCGCGGCCCCGTCCGTCCAGCTTTCGGGTAGCCGCATAGTGAAAAATGACTGCTCCGACGAAGCCTCCGTAGCCGGTACAGGTGGGGCGGCCAATCCTGCCCGCGGAGTGGCTTTCAGCCCCTCCAGCCGGCCCCGCCCGCCTGCATTCTACGACTCACTTCCAGCCACCGGCTTAGCCACCCGCGATACCGCATTAACCAACTTGCGATACGGAATCTTATTCCAATCCTCAACTATCAGCATCTCGCCATCGCGCCAGCTCGAATAAAACCATCGCGACAAAATCGCCAGCTGCTCCATCCGAATCATCGCCTCAGCCGGGCGAGCCTCAACCACCGAGGCCAATTCCCGCAATCGCGCATCCAGCGAAGCCACGCGCCCGTCCGCCGGATGAAACTCCAAACGGCTGAAGCCCTGCCACACCCCATTGCGCAACCAGCCTAGTTCCACCGCATCCGCCGCCGCCGAAGGCACAACAGCAATCGCATTCAGCCGATTCACATCGCCCGCCATCTCATCCCGAAGGCTGAGCGCGTTCTCGATTTTCGCCACCCGCTGATGCATCATCGCGGCGCCCTCGAAATCCATCTCCTCGCTCAAACGGTCGCGGGCAGCTGCCGCCGGTTCCATTAACGACTTCCCCCCGGTCTTCAAAAACTCCGCAACACGCCCGGCCTCCGCCCCATACTCTTCCACACCCACAGCCATCTGACACGGCCGAAGGCACCGGCCCATTTCTCCGTACATGCAACCCGGATGCTCCGGCGCGGGCGCCAAATCATCCTGACATCGCCGAAGCTGAAACAGATCGAGAAACTCCGAATCGAACATCGCCGCGGTGGACCGGTTTCTAAACGGCCCGAAATACACCGCCTCAGCCCGGCCCAGCTGCGTCGTAACGTACGTGCGCGGAAACCGGTTCGTCAGCACCAGCTTCACGTACGGCGGCAAACGCAGCCGGATTTCCTTGCGATAATCCGGCCCAAGGTGCTGCCGCGCCAGCCCCCACAGCTCAAACTGCGATTCCAGCTTCGAGCCCGTGAGCCGGTACTCGATTCGCTCCGCCACGCTGCTGAAATTCAGCTTGCCCAGCAGCCGCTGCAAACGTCGGCGCAGAACGTTGGTGCGCGCGAGGTACGGCCTTCCCTCACGCGGCCACAGCAGGAACACCGCCGGCTTGTTCGGAACCGCTTCAAAGTCCGGCGGAAGCGCGATCTCAACCATCACTTACTGGTATACGCCGGCGGCCTTGAAATCTCCTGCCTTCACGATCGTCAGCGAGGCCGCATCCACATGCTTCCGGAACGCGGCGCTGATCTGTTCGGGCGTCAGAGCGCCAATTTTCTGCTCCAGCTGCTCATCCCACTTCATCGTGCGATTGTACTGCTCGTGCGATGCGAGCACAGCCAGCAAGGCCGCGTCCTGCGAACGCGAAACCAGCCGCGAATCGAGATAGGCCTTCTTCGCCTCCTCCACTTCCTTCGCGTTGAACCCGTCTTTCAGCGTGCGCGCAAGCTCGTCCTTAAAGCTGAACTCCACCTTCGGCCCATTCACGGGGTTCAGGCTAACGGTGCCGCTGAGAAGAGCCGAATCGCCTTCCAGCGGAACCGCAATCCGCGCATTCGCGCCATAACTAAGACCCTCGCGATTGCGAATTCGGTCCGAGATGTGGCTCGTGATCGGGCCGCCGAACATATACCCCGCAAGCACCATCGCCGGGTAATCGGGATCGTTTTCAGAAAGCTTAATTCGCACGCCCGCTTCAAACTGAGCGTTCGCCTTATCCGGCGTCTCGATCTTCAGATTTACCGGCGCCGCGGCCTTATAATTCGCGACGATCGGCTTGTAAGCCATCTTCGTGTTCCAGTTCCCCAGCAACTCTGCCGCCGCCGCCCTGATCGCATTCGGATCCACTGGTCCCACCACCGCAAACACGCCGTAATTCGCCCCATAGAACTGATCGTGGAAAGCCTTCGCATCGGCAAGCGTGACCTTCTTCATTTCCGCAAGCTGATCTTCACGCGTATTGGGATAAAGAATATCGCCGGGTTTCCACGGGCTCAAATGCCGCCCCAGATTCTCCGCCGAAAGCTGCGTCGGTTCCGTGGGTACATTCTCCAGCGCCTTGAGCCTCGGCTGCAAAACACGATCGAATTCGGCCTGATCGTAAGCGGGCTCTTTCAGCATTTCCACCGCAAGCCGAAGCGCCGCATTGAAGTTTGCCGCCGGCGCCGCAATGTTCGCATTCGCACTGGAAATGCCGCCACCACCACCGCCGCCGCGTCCCCCACCGCCCCGACCGCCGGCGAAGCCACCGCCCCCGCCGCCGCTCACCTGGATCCGCGCATTCAGCTTGCGCATTTCATCCGCGAGTTGCTGCCGTGTATGCGACTTGGTGCCGGCGTTCAAGAGCGAGCCCGCAAACTGCGCGGCGGCATTCTTCCCCGCGAGCGTCGTTGCATCCCCGAACAGCAGTTCAATGGTCGCCGTAACCGTATCCGCCTCGGTCTTCTTCGGAAGCATCACAAGCTTCATCCCGTTCGCCAGCTTCGCGCGAACCACGCGCCCTTCAATATTCGCCGGTGTCGGGTCGAATACCTCGGCGTGCGAAATGGTCACGGTGCTCTTGTAATTCCTGAGCAGGTTCTCGAGATCCGGCGTTGGCGGCACAATTGTGCGGTCCGGCGCGGCATCGGGAATGTAGTATCCGACAGTCCGGTTCGAAGCCTTCAGATATGCCTTCGCAACCCGCACCACGTCCTGCGGTCCGACATCCTTCAACCGATCGTGCTGCAGGAACATCAACCGCCAGTCGCCCTGCGCAATCGATTCATTCAGAGCCCCTGTAGCGATGGCCTGCGGATCGGAAAGGCTGTTTTCCAGATTCCGCAACAGCCCGGTTGTCACCCGCTCAGTCTCCTCTTTCGAAGGCGGATTCTTAACCACATCTTCCAGCGCAGCCTCCAGCGCCTTACGCGCATCGTCGGGCGATTGATCCTTGCTCAGGCTGGCATTCAAAATAATCAACCCGGGGTCATGCAACGCGCGGAAACCCATGCTCGCCGAATTAGCGATCCTGGTATCCACAAGCGCTTTCTGCAAACGGCCTTCACCACCACCGCCGCCGCGTCCGCCGCGTCCCCCACCACCGCCACCGCTCATAATTCCCGCAAGAACCTGAATCGCCGCCGAATCGGGATGTCCCGCCGCGGGTCCGTGATAAGCAATAATCACGTCTTTGCCTTCACCCACGCGCCGCAGCTCCACAAAGCGCTCGCCATCCTGCGCGGGTTCCACCGTGTAAGTCTGCTCCAGCTTGCGCGTGGGGCGGGGAAGCTTACCCATCGTGTCAGCCACGGCTTGCAGCGTCTTCGCCTCATCCAAACGCCCCGTAAGCGTCAGGACCGCGTTATCCGGCTGATAAAACTTCTTATAAAAAGCCTCCAGCCGTTCCACCGGAACCTTCTCCAGATCGTCCTTGGAGCCAATCGTCGATTTACCGTAGTTGTGCCAAAGATAAGCAGTCGCCTCCACGCGTTCCCGCAGGATGCTCTGCGGGTTGTTCTCGCCACGCTCAAATTCGTTGCGCACAACCGTCATCTCGGTATCGAGAATCTGCTTGGTGAACTTCACCTTCACCATGCGGTCCGCCTCCAGCCCCAGCGCCCATTTCAAATTCTCGTCGGTGGCCGGAACCGTCTCGTAGTAATTGGTGCGGTCATACGATGTGGTCCCGTTCCAGGCTGCCCCGCGCCCCACAATTTCATTCTTGATTTGCCGGCCGTTAGTCGTCTCGATGAAATCCATGTGCTCAAGCAAGTGAGCCATCCCGGTCTCGCCGTAACCCTCATGGCGCGAACCAACCAGATAAGTCACGTTGACTGTAATTTTCGGGTTGGCCGGGTTCGGGTACAGCAGCACCTTAAGCCCATTAGGGTAATCGTATTCGGTGATTCCACCGGCGGAGGTCATTTTCTGGACGCCGTTAGGCAGCGTTTGCGCGATGGCGCAAAACGAGACAGCAAGGCCGAGGGTGACGGCTGAAAGGGCTCTGAAAAGCATGATTTCTAGTATGGCGTAGCCAGACCGCTCCGGGTAACGGGTTACGCTAACATCAACGCATGGCCCCCCTTGCCATTGCCGTGTTCCTCCTGCTTGCCGGACCCTTGCCCGAAGATTACCTTGCCGACGCCCTCAAAGCCCTGGACGCCCACCAGCCCGCCGCCGCCGAACCTCTCCTCCGCAAAGCCATCGAAGCCGACCCCGCTGACGTCGTCGCCCACTTCAATCTCGCTCTCGCCCTGAGCCTTCAGCAGAAAGATCCGGAGGCCATCGCGGAACTGAAAAAGACCCTCGAACTCAAGCCCGGCCTCTACGAAGCCGAGCTCAATCTCGCCATCCTCCTGCTCCGTAACAAGGCTCCCGCCGACGCCCTGCCCATCCTCAAAGAAGCCCTCGCCGCCAAGCCCAAAGAACTACGCCCGAACCTCTATTACGCCCAGGCTCTGCTCGATTCCGGCGATGCCGCGCAAGCCGAAACCGCCTACGCCGCCGCCGCCGCAATCGATCCGAAATCGCAGCCCGCGCAGCTAGGCTGGGCTCGTGCCCTCCTCAGGCAATCGAAGCTGCCTGAAGCCGCCGACCGCTTCCGTGCCGCCGGCTACAAAGACGGTCTCCTCGAAGTCGCCGCCGAATATGAGAAGACCGGCCACAAATCCGAAGCCATGGCGATCTACAAAGAGTTTCCGGAAAATGCCGCCGTCCGCCAGCGCCTCGGTCAGCTCCAGATAGACGATAAAGACCCTGCCGCCGCCATCCCCAACCTCGAAGACGCGGTCCGCACCGCTCCCACCACAGCCAACCGCCTCGCCCTCGCCGACGCCTACAAGCTCGCTAAAGAAAATGCGAAAATGCTGGAACAACTTCGCCTTGCCACCGTCGCCGACCCCGCCAATCACGACCTCCGCATGGCGTATGGCCGCAGCCTTCGGGATGAGCACAAACTTGTTCCCGCCGCCGAGCAATTCCTCGCCGCCACGAAACTCAAGCCCGACTCCGTCGAAGCATGGAACGAACTCGCCTCAGCGCTAATCGTCAGCGAAAACTACGCGGAAGGCCTTGCCGCGCTTGACCGCATTCACGCGCTCGGCAAAGAGATCCCCGGCGACTACTTTCTCCGCGCCATCACGCTCGATAAGCTCAAAATGAAACCGCGGGCGCTTGCCGCCTATCGGCAGTTCGTTGCGTCCGACAACGGCGCTCATCCCGATCAGGAATTCCAGGCCCGCCAGCGGATCCGTATCATTCAAACCGAGCTAAAAGCCAAATAGGCGACAATAAAAGTAAAGAACGAATGATCTCTCTGTTCGCAATCGTGCTCTTACTCTCGCAACCCGCGCCCTCCAGCCTGGATCAAATTCGCGCGGACTCAAACCTGGAGCACCGCGCAAAATCAGCCATCGAGTTTGCAACCCAGGCGGAGCGCAATGCCGAGGCGGATTACTCAAAGGGCGATTTGGCGGCCACTTCAGCCGATTTGAAGACCATGGAATCGGCCGTGGAAGTCGCCCGCGACGCATTTAACCAGACCGGCAAAACGCCCCAGCGCCACGCCGGTCCGTACAAGACGGCGGAACTTCGTACTCAGGAAATGCTGATCCGCCTGAACGATTTGGAAAGGCGCATGGATGCCGACGAGCGTCACGTGATCGAAGGTCCGCGCGCCAAAGTACAGGAAATCCACGATGCCTGGTTTGATGGCATTATGGGTAAGAAGCGATGAAATACGTCGTTTGTGCTTTAATCGTGTTGTTCTCGTCGCAGGCCTTCGCCCAGCGCGAATTCCTCACCAATGACGAGATTGATAAAATCCGTGAGGCGCAGGATCCGAACATCCGCCTCAAGACCTATCTGCTCTTTGCAAAGCAGCGCGTCGACCAGCTCCAGCAGCAAATCGCGAAGGATAAGAAAGGCCGTTCCCTCGCCGTCCGCCAACTCCTCGAAGATTACAGCCAGATCATCGACGCCATCGATACCGTGTCGGACGATGCCCTGAAGCGCAAGGTCGATATCGCCGCGGGCGCGGCCGAAGTCGCGGCTACTGAAAAGACCTTCCTCTCCCAGCTTCAGAAAATCGAATCCAGCCAGCCGCATGATCTCGACATGTATCAGGTTTCGCTTAAGGATGCCATCGAATCCACCAGTGACAGCATCTCCGTCGCGAGTGAGGACCTCACCCATCGCGCCCAGGTCGTCACCGCCAAAGCCGAGGAAGAGAAAAAGAAAATCGAGAGCCTCACCAGTTCCGAAGAGCTAAAGGAACAAAAGAAGGAGCAGGCGAAGGCCGGCTCGGAAACCATGAACCCCGACGGCACTCCCAAACGGAAGCCCCCAACCCTCTACCGCCCCGGCGAGAAACCCGATCCGCCCAAACCGTAAAAAAGGGGCATTTATTTTCTATCGCTTTCCCAACCCAGGCGATCCCCAAAACGCCCGAATCGCCCGAAACGGCCGCGGATCTCCCAACGGTCGCCGATCCACCTTATTCGCCACATACGCGAACGTAGTGCGGGCATCCATATCGATAAAAATCCAGGAGCACCCGCCTCCACCCCAATGAATCGTATTGGGGTTTGGCAACTCCAAATCGAGCAAAGGCCCCGGCAACGCAAACCCCATTCCAAAACGCGCCGGCGGCATCGGGCTCATCACCAAATCAGGCCCTTCAATCTGCAATTCCAACGCCTTGCGACACCCGGCCTCCGACATGATCCGTCTTCCCTTCGCCACGCCCCCATTCGCCAGTACGCAATGAATCTCCCCAACGGAACGCGCATTGCCGTGCCCGTTCACCGCCGGAATTTCAGCCGACCTCCACCCGCGCGTCTTCGCCACCGCCGTACTCCCTGCCCACGGATAATCGCCCGGCAGATTCCTGAAAGTAACCTCCTGAATCTGGCTAAGCGCAAACTTTCCGGCCTGCTCAGGCGTCACCTGTGGCATCGCCAAAGGAATAATATCTGCTACTCGGGAGTCCTCCGAAGCAGGCAGTCCGATGTGGAAATCGCCGCCAAGCGGTTCCGCGATTTCTTCACGGAACACCGTCCCCACAGATTTCCCCGCAATGCGCCGCACCACCTCTCCTATCAGGAATCCGAAAGTTATCGAGTGATATCCGGAGGCGGTCCCCGGTTCCCACAATGGCGCCTGCGCGGCCAGCAAAGCGGTCATCTTCTCCCAGTCGTACAGATCCTCCATCGCCGTCACAGGCTCCCTCCAGCCCGAAAGCCCCGAAGCATGGCTCATCACATGGCTGACCTTGATCCCGGCCTTCCCGTTCGCCGCGAATTCCGGCCAGTATTTGGCAACCGGCGCCTGGAAATCCAACTCGCCGCGATCCGCCAGCAGCAGCGCTGTTAACGCAACCATGGTCTTCGTTGTCGAATAGACTGTCAGAATTGTGTCCTTCTGCCAGGGCCTGGTCATCGCCTCATCCGCGAAACCGCCCCAGAGATCCACCACCGTCTCGCCTCGCAGCGTGGCGCAGCACGAAGCCCCCACATCAGCCCCGCTCGCCAGATTCTCTTCAAACGCATCGCGCACCGCCCTGAACCCATCCCTTACAAAACCGCGCACGTTGTTTTCCTGCATAAACTCCCCGGTTGTAAATATTACCCGGATAAATTCGCCTACCCCAGTGGACCTCCGGCAAAATAGAAATGCAGTTTCAGTACCTGAAAAAAATCGACATGTCGTCACTCGCCCCACCCGCCGCTCGCGCATCCTTCATCGAAGCGATGGACTGGGCAGTCAAAGAAGTCGAGGCGCAAGCCTCGTGAGCTTAAGCGCCTCCCGAAACCGCGCCGTCCGCATATACCCGCGGGGCGGCAGGGAGATGGTATCAAGCCACAACGATCTGAAGCCAACACCTATTGCTTTCCCAATAGACCTGTGGCATCCTCATGTTGGTAAGCCAAATGTCCATGCTGCGGAACAGCTCCGCATGAAGCGGAAGACTGACGTTCGTCAAGGCACCCTGGCCCTCATGGTCCTGAAGACCCTTGATGTACTCGGATCGCTCCACGGATATGGCATCGCCCGGCGCATCGAACAGATCAGCGGCGACCTCCTTTCGGTCAATCAGGGCACGCTTTATCCCGTCCTCTTAAGGCTTGAGCAGGAAGGCGCCATCCTTTCCGCTTGGGGCCCTTCCGAAAATAATCGCCGCGCCCGGTTTTATCGCCTCACCCGCGCAGGCCGCAAATCACTCGAAGCCGAAAAACGGGGTTGGGAGCAAACAGCGTCCATCATTGCACGCTTCCTTGAAGTGAAAGCGGACGATCTTGCATGAGAACCCTGCGTCGCTCGCTCGCACGCTTGCTCAACTTCACTGTCAACCGCCGCGGCGGCGAACGGCTGCGGGAAGAAATTGAATCCCACATAGCCGCCCAAACCGACGAGAATATTCGCGCCGGCATGGCCCACCACGAAGCCCGCCGTCAAGCCTGCCTTAAATTCGGAGCGGCAGCCGCCCTTACGCAGGACTACAACGCCGAAAAGGGCCTGCCATTCGTGGAAAACCTGCTCCTGGACATCCGTTATTCTCTTCGCGTGCTTCGAAAATCCCCCGCGTTTACGGTCGTAGCCCTAATCACCCTGATGCTCGGCATCGGAGCAAACGTCGTCGTCTTCGGAGTCGTGAACGCAGTCCTGCTTCAGCCTCTCGATGTAAAGGATCCGCAAAGCCTCTATCAGCTTCGTCATAAGCGGTGGATGAGCGGCAGACTCCTCACCACGTCATATCCCGCATTGGAAGATTTTCGACAGCAAAATACCACGTTCAGCGGACTGGCCGGCGTTTATGGATATTCAAATGCGACGCTCAATTGGCATAACACCGCGCTGAAGGTCCACGGCGATGAGGTCACCGGAAACTATTTCGATCTGCTCGGCGTGTACCCGCGGGCAGGCCGATTGTTCCGCGACGGGGACGAGAATGGTCCGGGTTCAGCCCCGTATGTGGTCTTGAGCGATACTCTGTGGCGCAGGGTGTTTCAATCCGACCCGGGCGTAGTCGGCGCAACGGTGGACCTTAACAAACATCCCTTCACCGTGATCGGCGTGGCGCCCCCCGGGTTCCACGGCGCGGAGCGATTTGTGTGGCCGGATTACTGGATTCCAATGGCGAACCAGGCGCAAATCGATAAGAGCGATTACCTGCATAGCCGGACGGCCGTAACCGTTACAGTGCTTGGCCGGCTCAAGCCCGGAGTCACGCCGCAACAGGCGACCGACAATCTGAATGCAATTTCGGCCGAGCTCGCAAGAATTTATCCGGAGACCGACGACGGACAGCCGCTCCGGCTTATCCATTCAGGCCTCTACGGCGATAACGGTGACGTCATTCGCGGATTTCTCTGGAGCGTCACCGTGCTGGCCTTGCTGGTTCTGACGGCGGCATGTGCGAACCTCGCAACTCTGTTTGCCGCGCGCGCCGCGGACCGGGGCAGGGAACTGGCGCTCCGTGTGGCCCTCGGGTCCAGCCGTCTGCGCCTCGTGAGACAGTTGCTCACCGAAGCGGTTATCGTGTCGCTGATGGGAGGCGCCGCGGGTGTTGTGGGCGCGCAACTGCTGCTGCGCTTGCTGAATCGGTCGCAGCCATTCGTCGGCGCGCTAACGGTAAACGTGGATGCGCGTGTGTACCTGGCCGGTCTGATATTCACGCTGGCCAGCGCGCTTTTATTTGGAATGGCGCCGGTGCGCCAGGTAGGGCGCGGCACTCCGCTGCGGATGATGAAAAACGGCCCGCCCGGCGCCCCTCGCCTCCGTCACGTTGCCATGAGAGATCTGTTGCTGGGCGCGCAAATTGCGATCTGCACCTTGCTGATAACGGCCTCCCTTGTGGCCGTGCGCGGCATGGTCCGTGTACTGCGCGCCCCCCTTGGCTTCCAGCCGCGCGGCGCGATGCTCGTCGAATTAGGCGACATCCCGGCCGATAAAAAGAAGCCGGTTATTGAAGCGGCGCGCACCATCCCGGGCGTCACGTCGGCGGGCATGGTCAACCGTACCCCCATGACCGGAGGAATTCATGGCATTCCGATTTTCCGGGCGGGCGTAAACGACTTCAAGCTAAACAATTCCGCACTGTCATCGTACGTCTTTCAGATGTCGCCGGGATACCTCGAAGCTGCCGGTACCCGGCTGCTTACCGGGCGCGATTTCTCATGGCACGATACCGCGGATTCGCCGCGCGTCGGCATCGTGAACCAATCGTTCGCGCGCAGAATGTGGGGCGAAGCGCCGCCCATCGGGAAATGCTTTGTCGTGTCCGGCAATCTGACCGAAGTAGTGGGCGTGGCGGAGACCGGCAAATACCATGACATGGAAGAGTCGCCCCAGCCCGCCGTCTACCTGCCGCTATCGCAAAGCGAGCAGAGCGAAGCGGCGTTCGTGGTGCGTTCGCAACGTCCGCCGGGCGAAATGGCGGCGGCGCTTCAGCGCACTCTCAGCGGTATCCAGCCGAATACGCCGGTTGCGGTCCTAAGCTGGCCCGATGCGCTGTCCGATGTGCTGTTCCCCGCACGCGCTGCGACTGTGGCGCTGGGTATCATGGGGCTGCTCGCCGCGATGCTGGCCGTGACAGGCATCTTTGGCATGGCGAACTACAGCGTGAGTCGGCGGATGAAGGAACTGGGCGTTCGCATGGCCCTCGGCGCGCGCAGGAGACAGGTAATAAGCGCGGCGGTGGGGCGACCAATGGTGCTGCTCGCCCTCGGATCGCTGCTGGGTCTGCTCACCGGTGTCCTCACCAGCCGCTTGCTCCAGCAGATCGTATACCAGGCCAATCCAGGCGACCCGGCGATCGTGGGCGGCGCTGTGCTCACGATGGCCCTGCTGGGCGCCGCGGCCTCCGCCATTCCGGCATTGCGAGCACTGGCCGTCGATCCCTCCAAACTCATGCGCGAAGACTAAGCAGAACTGACTCGTACAGCGAAGCGACCGCCCATTTTGATTCACAGGTTTCGCACCCCTTTTTTAACCAATCTTTTCATGGCTTTACCCGAAATCGACCCCTGTTTGCTTGACACAATATGCCTACGCTAAGGCATGAAAGAAACATCTTTTCCTGCCTCCACCGGCCCCCGCACCGAATCCGGTAAAGCGGCCTCCTCCAAAAACGCCACTAAAACCGGCCTCTTCGCCGCCCACGACTACCTGCTCGAAGACGAGCACGCCGCCTACGAAGAAGAACTCGCCGAACTCCGGACCGACCTCAAACCCGAAGGCTTCCTCG
>Ga0105240_10001745_pt1 | contig 36719 bp, 23 predicted proteins | sample KBSC54metaG_FD_80426 | JGI IMG/M metagenome (GOLD analysis project Ga0105240, IMG submission 80426) | Corn rhizosphere microbial communities from Kellogg Biological Station, Michigan, USA - KBS C5-4 metaG | ecosystem: Host-associated > Plants > Roots > Rhizosphere > Soil | place: Michigan, USA... | reverse complement strand
TGGCAGTCCGGCGATCTTGAAGACCTGCCGCCTGGGCTATGACGGCAAAGGCCAGGCCAAAGTCACGAGCGCCGAAGATTGCACAGCGGCGTTCGCTCGCTTCAAGCAGGCGCCGTCCATTCTCGAAGGCTTTGTCGATTTCGCCTTCGAGGCCTCGGTGGTGGCGGCACGAGGCGCGGACGGCAGCTTCGCGGCTTTCGATCCACCAGAGAATGTTCACGAGAACCACATCCTGCGCCGCTCCATCGTGCCGGGACGCTTAAGTAAGGCGCAAAGCGACGAGGCCAAGGCCGTTGCGAAAAAGATTGCCGATGCGCTGGATTATGTCGGCGTCCTGGCGGTGGAATTGTTCGTGGGCCGCGATGGCGGGCTTATCGTTAATGAGATCGCGCCCCGGGTGCACAATAGTGGTCACTGGACCATCGAAGCCTGCGCCTGCTCGCAGTTCGAGCAGCATATCCGCGCCGTGGCCGGCTGGTCCTTGGGCGATCCCACCCGCCATGCCGATGCGGTGATGGAAAACATCATCGGAGCGGAAGCGCATGCCTGGGAAAGCCTGGCGCGGTCGGGCGCCTTGCATCTCTACGGTAAACGCGAGGCACGGCTGGGCCGCAAAATGGGCCATCTGACGCGCCTAAAGCCGTTGACGAAATGACGATCCGCCCATAGGTTCCCGCCCGATGACGACGCGCAAGACCACGAACAAGACGAAGACCGCCACGCACTCCAAGACTTCTTGGGGGGCTGGGCAGGGCGCGCGCGACTGAAGATCAAGCGAAAGCGAAACACCCAAGCCCCGCTCCACCCGGACGGGGCTTTTTTATTGCCCAATTGTAAAAAAGGACGAAGACCGTGAAGAATAAGATTGTTGCGATTGTCGGAGCCACCGGCGCCGTCGGCCGTGAATTCATCGGCTGCATCGAAAGCCGGGGGATCGATATCAGATCGCTGAAGCTGCTGGCATCGGCGCGCTCGGCGGGCAAAGCCCATCCCTTTCGTGGCCAGACGCTCACAGTTGAAGAATTGAAAGATGACTCGTTCGACGGGGTGGACATCGCGCTTTTCTCCGCCGGCAGCGGCATCTCCAAACAATATGCGCCCATCGCGGTGAAGGCGGGTGCCGTGGTGGTGGACAATAGCTCTGCCTTCCGCGCTAATCCTGAAGTGCCGCTTGTGGTGCCTGAGATCAACGCCCGGCGGATTGCGGACCACAAAGGCATCATCGCCAATCCCAATTGCTCGGCCATCACCACCCTGATGCCGCTCTGGCCGGTGCACCAAGTCAATCGCGTCAAGCGGCTGATCGTGTCCACCTATCAGGCGGCGTCGGGCGGCGGTGCGGCGATGATGGAAGAGCTGGAAGAATCCACCCGCGCTTATCTAGGCGGCAAGGACTACGCGCCTAAGGTGGTGAAGTATCCTTACGCCTTCAATCTCTTCAGCCACAACACAGCCATCGACATGACCACCGGCTATAATGACGAAGAAACCAAGGTCATTCGCGAGTCCAAGAAGATTTTCGAGGACAGCGACATGGCGATAAACGCCACCTGCATTCGCGTGCCGGTGCTGCGCGCCCATTCGGTGTCGATGACGTTCGAATGCGAGCGGCCGATCTCGCCGGAAGACGTGCGTGCGCTTCTGGCCAAGGCGCCGGGCGTGAAGCTGGTGGATGATTGGGCCAACAATTATTTCCCCATGCCCAAGGACGCCTCAGGTCAGGGCGATGTCCTGGCGGGACGTATCCGCCGCGACCTGTCGGACACAACCGGCAAGTCGATCTCCATGTTCGTGGCGGCGGATCAGTTGTTGAAGGGTGCTGCGCTCAACGCCATTCAAATCGCGGAGCTTTTATAGTTGCCCCCATCTGTGCGGCACGCTTGGGCTTGGCGCTCCGGCTGGCGCCTACGCGCTGGCAAGCCCGCTAGCGCACATCTAGCGCACATCTCCCCCCGTCATGGGCTTTGCCAAACGGGGGAAGAAAGCCGGTGTCTCCGTCTATTTTGGCTTGGGAGTTGCCCAGGCGGTGAAGGCGGGCAAGTTTGCAAAGACGTTCTTTGCCCTGGCTTTGAATTTCTCGAACTGCATCACATTTTCGATGCGGGCGTCGAGGAAAGTCTGGGTGGCCTTTTCATCCTCGCCCGTGTCGTTGAACCAGCGCACCAGGGTCGAACCATAGACCCCGGCCAGGATGCCGCGCTTGGAATAGAAATTGAAATCGGTGGAGGTGTCGCCTGCTGCCCGCCACATCGCATCCACAGTGCGGTACATCATCCTGGCGGCCAGACCTGCATGCATGGGCAAGGTCATCAGCGCCGCAGCACGCCGGGCCGCTTCCTTGTGCGGGGCGAGCAGCGCCAGCCTTGTCAGAACCGCCGCCTTGATGCGATTGCGCACCTTGAGCTTGGGCAGATCCAGCGCCGCGAGCTTTTCTTCCATCGCCTGATCGATCGAAGAGGAGAAATATTCGATCAGGGATAGCGGACCGTCGGGAAACAAACGCGCCAGCTGTGCTTTGTCCGCACCCGCATTTTTGCCCGCCTTCGCCAGCACCATGTCGGTGAAGCCGTCAAAAGGCGCATCTTTCAACGCCGCCTTCAACACGGCCTGCTTCAGGCTCTCGTCCGGCGCCTGGTCCGCTTTGGAGGCGGCCTTTTTCTTTTTAACGGCGGGCTTCTCGGTCATGCATCAGCCGGAGCGAAATGGCGGATTTCCGATTCGAAGATCAGTTTGGAGAGATCACTCATCCGTCCGGGATAGAGGCGTCCGTCCAGGTGATCCACTTCATGCTGCACCACCCGGGCGTGAAAGCCGCGCGCCGTACGCTCGATGGGCTGGCCGTCCGGCCCCAATCCGCGGTAGCGGATATGGGCGGGCCGCTCCACCCAGCCGCGCAGGCCGGGAACCGAGAGGCAGCCCTCCCAGCCTCCTTCCATGTCCTGCTCCAGAATCGTGACCTCCGGGTTGATCAGAACAGTCAGGGGGGCGGTGTGGTCGAAGCGCTCTTCCTCGGAAAGGCCGGGATCGCTGCGTTCGCCGGGGGCCTGGAACACCACCAGCCTCAGAGGCACGTGCACCTGGGGGGCCGCCAGCCCGGCGCCATTGGCATCGATCATGGTCTCGATCATGTCCTTGATCAGGCGCTGAATTTCCGGTGCCCGGGGGTCGGGAACCGGGGTGGCGATCTGGTTGAGGACGGGGTGCCCCATACGGGCAATTTTGAGGATCATGGCTGGAAATATGGTGCGGCGGGCGGGAGCGGTCAAAGGCCGAAAGCGTTAATTGCTGCAGGTAGACAGGCCAAAGGCCTTCTGTTATCAACCGCGCCTTCCAAACCGGAGCTTTTGCTTGCAGATCATCGTCCGCGACAACAACATCGACCAGGCCCTTAAGGCGCTGAAAAAGAAGATGCAGCGCGAAGGCATTTTCCGGGAGATGAAGCTGCGCGGTGCGTATGAGAAGCCATCCGAAAAGCGCGCTCGTGAGCGGGCCGAGGCCGTGCGGCGCTACCGCAAGCTCCAGCGCAAGCGGATGCAGCGCGAAGGGCTTCTTCCTCGGTAACCCCCTCCGCCTTCGCTGGCCCGAGGGCCAGCTACGGCACCTCCCTCGCCAGCGCGCTATGCGCGCGCAGGGGAGGCGGGTCATGACCAAGGATCGATATCTACGAGAAACCGCCTTCGGGCGGTTTTTTCGTTTAAGCGCAGTCGGCGCAGATCGCGACTTCGACCGTCACATGCGACAGGCCGGGGTAATGCTGGCGCAGCGATGCCTTGATCTGTTCCGCTGTGGTGGGATCGGGCGAGACCAGAGACACGATCAATCCGTGATGGCCCGGACCCAGCCGCCATAGATGCAGATCGGCCACCCGCGTGCCCAGATCCTGTTCGAGCGTGGATTTGATGGCGCCGGACAGGTTGGGATCGGCGTCCGCATCCAGCAGCACCATGGCGCTGTCCTTGATCAGGCCATAGGCCCAAGACGCGATCACAAAAGCGCCCACCAGCGCCGCCACGGGATCGAGGAACGCCAACCCGAAATAATAACCGGAGGCCAGCGCGATGATCGCCAGCACACTGGTGGCGGCGTCCGCCAGCACATGCACATAGGCTGCGCGCATATTGTTGTCATGGCCGCCATGGTGATGGGCGTGACTGTGATCTTGGTGGGCATGGCTGTGATCGTGATCGTCCTTCAAGATGAAGGCGCTCACCAGATTGACGCAAAGTCCGATCACCGCGATCAGAAGCGCGTCGCCATAGGCGACGTTGGCGGGATGGATCAGACGGGAGACCGACTCGGCCGCGACGGCCAGGCCGGTCAGGCCCAGCACAATGGCGCTGGCGAAGGCAGCCAGATCGCCGAACTTGCCGGAGCCGAAACTGAAGCGGGCATTGGCGGCATGCCGCCGTGCCAGCCAATAGGCCCCTGCCGCCAGGCCCAGTGCCCCCACATGGGTTGCCATGTGAACGCCATCGGCCAGAAGCGCCATGGAACGGTAAACAAGGCCTGCCCCGATCTCCACCAGCATGAAGAGCGCGGTGATGATCGCCGCCAGCCGGGCACGCGATTCCGCCCGGTCATGGCCATGTCCCAGAAAGACATGGCCATGCGTCCAGATTCCATGATTGTGCGGGCCATGATCGGCGGAATGGATATGCTCGTGAGCCATAGGCGGATTGTACGCGATCTGACGTCACCGCGTCTTCAGGTGATTTCGATCTGTTAACCCGCGCCTTTTATGGTCCGGGCCGATGGAAAATCCCGAACTTGTGCTTCTGTTGTCCTGCCCCGACCGGCGCGGCATTGTCGCGGATGTGAGCCGTTTTCTGTTCGAGCGGAATTGCAACATCCTGGACAGCCAGCAATTCGGCGATCGCGAACAAGGGCTGTTTTTTCTGCGGAAACATTTTATTTCCGAGGCGGGGTTGGACAAATCCCAGCTGGAACGGGAGTTCATGCCCGTGGCGGAGAAATTCGCCATGCGCCCATTTTTCTTCGATGCCCGCGTCAAGACTCGCGCCGTCATCATGGTGTCGAAATTCGGTCATGCGCTGGTCGATCTGCTCTATCGCAGCCGCATCGGCGCGCTTTGCATCGAGGTGCCGTTGATTGTCTCCAATCACCGCGATTTCGAGGATGTCGCGAAGGCTCATGGCGTGCCGTTCATCCATCTGCCGGTGAAGCCGGACAATAAACAGGCTGCGGAAGAAGAATTGTCCCGGCTGTTAGCCGAGCATCAGATCGAACTGATCGTGCTGGCCCGCTACATGCAGATCCTGTCGGACGAATTCTGTCGCCCCCGGCTGGGACAGATCATCAACATCCATCACAGCTTCCTGCCAAGCTTCAAAGGCGCCAATCCCTATACCCAGGCGCATGCGCGTGGCGTCAGGCTGATCGGCGCCACCGCGCATTATGTCACCGGCGATCTGGATGAAGGGCCCATCATCGAACAGGCGGTGGAGCGCGTGAACCATGCGCTCGATCCGGACGATTATGTCGGCGTGGGGCGGGATATCGAAAACACGGTTCTGGCCCGCGCCGTGAAATGGCACTGCGAGCACCGCATTTTGCTCAACGGCCGGCGGACGGTGATCTTTCCGTAGCCCAAACGGGTGTGTTCGGCGCATGCAGCCGCTGCCCCTCGTTAGGGCTCGGGGCTCGGATCTAGGTTCGGCGTGTGTGGGCCGCTGCCCGTCGCTTACGCTCCGGGCGTTGGCCTAGCCTTTTCTTGGCAAGCGAAGCGAGCCTAGAAAAGCTGGCCCCTCTTCGAGCGAACCGAGGGAGGCGAAGCTCAAAACGATCCCCCGGATCGTTTTGCCTCTAACGGGTCGCTTCTCACTTATTCCAGGTGGAAGCGATGTGCTTAGGGTCTTCCTGCGAGGCCCGTTCCGACACCAGGAAATCGTAATAGCCGCATTTGTTGTCGCCCGGATAGGAGCGGCAAATCTCCGGCCGTGCCTCATAGATGGTGCAGCAACGCTTGTCGGTGTCGAAGAAGCGGCAGATGCGGCCGAAATGTTCGTCGGCCTTGCGGCGCATGGCATAAGGTTCGTCGCCATCCACCTTGGTGAATTTCTTGCGCGCGGCCTCAAAGCCCAGGCCGAAATGACGGGCAAGGCGTTTCACGTCGCGGCTGTTCAAGGGAATGACGGGATAGGAACAGCAATAACCCGGACATTTCGCACAATTATAAGCCACGAGGCCGCTCTCAAACCGTCGGTTGCAAGGAACGCCACAGCGATAGCATGAACCTTAAACACCTGGGCAAGGGATTTGGCCGCAGGGGTGGCCGGAATTTCGCCACAGCGTCATGGTGCTATTGTTACAGGGGCGGTCTTTTCGGGCGGTACTTTGGCGTATATTGCAGGGCGCGGAACCCGGTCCATGCACGATAGTCAGTTATGACAGGCAAAAAGCCGGTTTTCTTCGACGCCACGGGCCGGCGTGCGGCCCGCATATCGGCCTTGGGCTGGGCGGCGCTGCTGATTTCAACCGTGGTCGGCATCGGCTTTGTCACAAGTCTTCTGGTGAGCCGTCCGGTCAAGACGGTGGACCTGCCCAGCCGGACTTATTCCACCGCGCCCCGTGAACTCGCCAAGAAGGCCGTCGCCCCGGGGCTGCTGCGCTCCGCCACGCGGCTCGCCACCGAAGCGCAGAACCGGCGTCTGGAAGCCAGGCGATTGCGCCGGCTGCGCGCCAGCCAGCCCTCGCGCGTGCTGCCCGCCATCCTCTCGCCCCAAAAAGGCCGGTCGCTGGCGATCGGGTTTTACGTCAACTGGGACTATGGCGGCGGCAGCTATGATTCGCTGAAGCGTTCGCTCAGCCACCTGGATTGGGTGATCCCCAGCTGGCTCTATCTCAATGGCCCCACGCTCGATTTCAAGGTCAATATCGACCGCCGCTCGATCAATTACATGCGGGTACACAAGCCGGATGTGGCGATCCTCCCGACGTTGCAGAATGTCACCCAGGGCAAATGGAATGGGCCCGGCCTTGCCAAGCTTCTGGCCGATCCGGCGCGGCGGGAGAAGTTGGCGGGCGACATCGTGACCGCGCTTGCCGCCAACAAGCTGCAAGGCGTCGCCATCGATTTCGAGAATGTGCCGAAGGCGGCGCATCCCGATCTGGAAAATTTCCTGACACGGCTGTCGCAGCTTTTCGCGCCGCATGGCTGGATCATCGTACAAGCGGCGCCGTTCGACGATCCGGACTGGCCCTACAAGGCCTATGCCCAGATCGTCGATTACACGGTGCTGATGGCCTATGACGAGGCCGACGATTCCAGCCCGCCGGGCGCCATCGCGGGCCAGGGTTGGTATGAGCGAACGCTGGACCGGCGGATGCGGGAACTGCCGGCCGATTCCACCATCATCGCGCTGGGTTCTTATGCCTATGATTGGATCAATGGCGGCCAGACGAATGCGCTGGGCTTCCATGATGCGATGGGGGCGGCGCGCGATGCCGGTTCCACCGTCGAGTTCGACCAGGCCACCAACAATCCGCATTTCGCTTATCGTGAAGGCGACGGCACCCGCCACGATGTCTGGTTCCTGGATGCGGCCACGGTGTTCAACCAGATCCATGCCGCCGATCCTTACCGGCCGGCGGGTTACGCTTTGTGGCGGCTCGGCACGGAAGATCCGACCGTCTTGCCTTTGATGGGCCAGGCCTATGGGCGCCCCGCGCCCGCCAACCTCAATTACATCGCCGCCGATATGGAAGACGTCGATCTGGACGGTACCGAAGGCGAAATTCTGCGCGTCGAGGCCAATCCCCAGCCCGGCTTTCGCGATCTCAAGATCGAGCAGGGTACCGGCGACATTGTCGATGAGAAATATAAGAGCCTGCCCACCGGCTTTGTCATTCATCGCGTCGGCCAGATCGCCCATAAGCTGGCGCTCACCTTCGACGACGGCCCCGATCCGGATTGGACGCCCGGCATTTTGGATATCCTGAAGGCCAAGCATGTGACGGCGTCATTCTTCGTCATCGGCGCCAACATGGAAGCCCATCCCAGCCTGGTGCAGCGGATGCTGGATGAAGGTCATGAAGTGGGCAATCACACCTTCACGCATCCCAATTTGGCCGACACGCCGGCGGCCGCGGTGCGGTTGGAATTGAATGCCACCCAGCGCTTGTTCGAAGCCTTGACCGGCCGTTCCATGCGCCTCTTACGCCCGCCTTATCTGGGCGATGCCGAACCCAGCGACGCCGATGAGATCGTGCCCATCGTGGAAGCCCAGAAGCTGGGCTATCTCACCGTCGGCACCCATGTCGATACGCTGGATTGGCAGCAGCTTTCCGTCGATCAGATGATGAAGTTGGTCGAGAAGGAAGTGCATGATCCCAATCCCGATCTGCGCGGCAATATCGTTCTGCTGCATGATTCCGGCGGTGACCGGGCACAGACCTTGAAGCTGCTGCCGATCCTGATCGATCGCATGCGGGCGGAAGGCTATAGCTTTGTGCCGGTATCGCAGTTGGGCGGCTTCACCCGCGACCAGGTGATGCCGCGCTTGCCATGGACCGTCAGGCTTTATGCCGACCGGATGGTGTTCCTTACGCTCTCCTATGTCGGCCAATTCCTCTATTACTGCTTCATCGGCGCCATCATTCTGGGCGTGGCGCGGCTTTTGATCCTATGCGGTCTGGCATTGCTCAATAGCCTCAAGGGCCGGGGTGAGACCGGGCCGCTCGTTGCCAATATGGGCGAGACCGTGTCGGTGCTGATCCCGGCCTATAACGAAGAAAAAGTCATCGCGACCACAGTCGAGCGCATCCTATCCAGCAATTACCGCAATCTCGAAGTGCTGGTGATCGATGATGGCTCCGCCGACCGCACCGCCGAGGTGGTTCGCCGCCGCTTCGAAAACGAACCGCGCGTGACGCTGATTTCCATTCCCAATGGCGGCAAAGCCAATGCCCTCAACACGGCACTGCGTCAGGCCGGCGGGTCGGTGGTCGTGGCGCTGGATGCCGACACGCAATTCAATCCGGACACGATCTCACGCCTGGTGCGCTGGTTCGCCGATCCGCAAGTGGGCGCGGTGGCGGGCAATGCCAAGGTCGGCAACCGCATCAACATGATCACACGCTGGCAGGCACTAGAATATATCGTGGCGCAAAATCTGGAGCGCCGCGCGCTATCGGCGCTGGATACGCTGACGGTGGTGCCCGGCGCGGTGGGCGCGTGGCGGCGCGAGGCGCTTTTGGAAATGGGCGGCTTTCCAGCCGACACGCTGGCCGAAGATCAGGATCTCACCATCGCCATCCAGGCGCGCGGCTATCGCGTACTGTTCGACAGCACGGCCATCGCCTGGACGGAAGCACCCGCCACGTTCCGGGGTCTCGGCAAGCAGCGTTTCCGCTGGTCATTCGGCACGCTGCAATGCCTGTGGAAATATCGCCGCATCACCTTCAATCCGGAATATGGCGAACTGGGCATGGTGGCGTTGCCGCAAGTCTGGCTGTTCCAGATCATCCTCACCACCTTGGCGCCTGTGGCCGACCTTCTGGTGGTGTGGCAGCTCTTCGGTCAATGGATCGCCTACAAGCAGCATGGTTCGGAATTCACCGACACCGATCTCAAGGTGATGGGGATCTATTATCTGGTCTTCATCGCGGTGGATCTGCTGGCCGCGATGGTGGGGTTTGCCATGGACCGGCGGGAGGATTGGCGGCTTCTGTTCTGGCTGCCGTTGCAGCGTTTCGGCTATCGCCAGCTGATGTATTATGTGGTGCTGCGCTCCATCTCGAACGCAATCCGCGGCTCCTTCGTGGGCTGGGGCAAGCTGGAGCGGCATGGCACGGTCAAGACCGGCCCGGCCGTTCGCACCAACGTCTGAACTTCTTAATTGTCGCGCGGCCCGGGCGCGGACGCGCCCAAGTGTTGATTGGCGCCTCCGGCGCCGCTCGGAAAACCGGAAGTCCACTTTTCCTGGCCGCGCTCGCCCTAGTGAAAATCGCGAGACCGGGGCACGATCCGCGCATTGCGGGGATGGCGGTGCGTCGGCGCGGTGGGCGGCAGGGAATCGTCCGTCAGAAGGTCCAGATCGTCGCTGCGGTCGATCAGATGTTCGGCCATTAGATGCACCACGCCCTCGGGGCTTTTCTGCACTTTGCCTTCCGCCAATAACAGACGCGCGCCCATCACTTCCTTGCGATAATGCTGGAAGGTACGGGCCCAGATCACCACATTGCAGACGCCGGTTTCATCCGACAGGGTGACAAAGATGGCGGTGCCTTCGCCTGGGCGCTGACGCACCAGCACCAGGCCGGCGCAGCGCACGAACGCGCCATCGGCCAAATCGCCCACGCCCTTGCAGGACACGATGCCTTCTTCGTCGAAGCGTTGGCGCAGAAATTCCGTCATGGTGCCTTTGAGCGACAGCCGCAAGGTCTGGTAATCGGTGATCACATGTTCGGGCATGGTCATCGCCGGCAGCGGCGCGATGATCTCCGCACCCTGGTCGGGCGCTGCCAGGTGCGCGAACAGAGGCAGCGGCTTGTCGTCCGGCAGGCGGCGCACCGCCCACAAGCCTTCGCGGCGGTCGAGCCCGAAGCCGCGAAAAGCGTCGGCTTCTGCAAGTGCTACCAGCGTGTGCCTGGACAAGGCAGTGCGGCGGGCGAAATCGGTGAAGTTGCGATAGCCGTAGCCGCGGTTGCTCATGATTGTTTCGGCGTCCGCTTCGTTGACGCCATCGATCTGGCGAAGACCGAGCCGCAGACAGATTGCGCTATTCTCGTCACGCTCCAGAGACGAATCCCAATCGCTGAAGGCGGCATCGGGGGCAAGCACTTTCACGCCATGCTCACGCGCACACCGCACGATCTCGGCGGGCGCATAAAAACCCATGGGCTGGGAGTTCAAGAGCGCCGCGGCAAAGGCGGCCGGATGATGTTTTTTGATCCAGGCCGAGATGTAGACCAGAAGCGCAAAACTGGCGGCGTGGCTTTCGGGAAAACCATAGGAGCCGAAGCCTTTGATTTGTTCGAAACAGGCCAGAACAAAGTCTTCCTCGTAACCGCGCGCGATCATGCGGCTGACGAATTTCTCGCGGAATTTTCCGATGGTGCCGAGGTGCCGGAAGGTCGCCATGGCGCGGCGCAAACCATTGGCTTCTTCCGGGGTGAACTTTGCCGCCACAATGGCCAACCGCATCGCCTGTTCCTGGAACAGCGGAACGCCCATCGTCTTTTCAAGCACTTTATGCAGCTCATCGGGTTTGCCGTGATCGGGATGTGGTGCGGGAAATTTGATCAATGACGGGTCGTTACGCCGTTTCAGATAAGGATGCACCATACCGCCTTGGATCGGCCCAGGCCTTACAATCGCCACCTCCACCACCAAATCGTAAAATTGACGAGGCTTGAGACGTGGCAGCATGTTCATCTGCGCCCGGCTTTCCACCTGAAAAACGCCAATGGCATCGGCATCGCACAGCATGTCGTAAACTGCGGAATCCTCTGGCGGAATTGCCGCCAGTGTCAGGGGCTTTTCTTTGCCATAGGTATAGGCGTCGATCATCTGAAACGCCTTGCGAATGCAAGTGAGCATGCCCAATGCCAGCACATCGACCTTCATGATCCTCAGGACATCCAGATCGTCTTTGTCCCATTCGATGAAGCTGCGGTCCTCCATGGCGGCAGGGCCGATGGGGACGATGGTGTCGAGATGGTCCTCCGTCAGGACGAACCCGCCGACATGCTGCGACAGATGGCGGGGGAAGCCCGTCAATTCTCCGGCGAAATACACGGCGCGGGCGACGGTTTCGTTGCCGGGATCGCGGCCGCCCTGGCGTACCTGATAATCTTCAAGACCATCGCCATGATGACCCCAGACCGTGTCCGCCAGCTTGCCGGTGACATCGTCGCTGAGGCCGAAGACCTTGCCCACTTCGCGAATGGCGCTTCGGGAGCGATAGCTGATGACGGTGGCCGTCAAGGCGGCGCGCCGGCGCGTGTAGCGCTGGTAGATATGTTGGATGACTTCTTCGCGCCGCTCATGCTCGAAATCCACATCGATATCGGGAGGTTCGCGGCGTTCGACACTGAGGAAGCGCTCGAACAGAACTTCGAATTTGTTGGGGTCGATGGCGGTGACGCCTAGAAGATAACAGACCGCAGAATTTGCCGCCGAGCCACGGCCTTGGCACAGTATTCCTCTGCCTTCCGCATATTTCACCACATCATGCACGGTCAGAAAATAATGGGCGATTTCCTGCTCCGCGATGAAGCGCAGCTCTTTCATTGCCTGTCGCGCCACCTTGAATGGTGTCTTTTCGGGATAACGGCGCTTGAGACCTGCCTTGGTCAGATCGCGCAAATGTTCGTCTGCTGTTTTCCCGGGCGGCACCGGTTCATGCGGATAATTCTGTTTTATCTGGTCGAGCGAAAAGGAAATCTTATCCGCGAAGCGCAAGGTCTCCGCGACTGCGTCAGGCATATAACGAAACAGCCGTGCCATTTCCTCGCGCGGTTTCAAATGCCGTTCGGCATTGACTTCCAGGCGTCTGCCGGCTGCGGCCAGAGTCACATGTTCCCGGATGCAAGTGACAACGTCCTGCAATTCCCGTTGATCGGTGTGATGGTAGAGCGCGTCATTGGTGGCGATGAGGCGAGCACCGGTTTCCCGCGCCAGCTTTAAAAGGCTTTTTAGGCGCCGCCGGTCTTCGCCCGTATACAACATGGACGCGGCCAACCAAGCGGTGCCGCCAAGTTTCGTCAGAGTTTCATGTGCCGCTTCCACATCCGCAGGCGGCATGACGATGGGCAGAAGGCCGGGCCTGTAGTCCGGATTTGTAAAATCCTGCAACGTCAGAAGGCATTCGCCTTTTGGGGCGCGCGATTTTCCCAACGATAGAAGTCGGCACAGCTGGCCATACGCGACGCGGTCTTGCGGATAGACCAGGATGTCCGGTGTTCCGTCCTGGAAGACAAGACGTGCACCGATCAGAATCCGTGGCGGCGTCCCCGGTTTCAGCCGCTGCCCGGCGTCATACGCGCGCACCACGCCGGCTAGGCTGTTGCGGTCGGCGATGCCGATGGCCGCGTAGCCCAGCAGGTTTGCTTGCTCTACGAACTGGCCGGGATGGGAGGCTCCGCGCAGAAAGGAATAATTGGTTGTGACGGCCAACTCGGCATACCGGATCATGCGAAAAACCCATGCATGTACCATCGCGGTACGAAGCCGTTGATCCGGTACTGACCATCGCGATAAAGCCAGAAACGCAGGCCTTCGCGCGTCTCGATACGGAAATAGTCTCGGCTGGGTGGAACTGGCTTCGGCAATAGGCCGAGTTTTTGACGCCGCTTCTGCTCGCGGCTGAGATCGATGCGGTCCTGCAGGCGTTCTTGCCACCACTCCAGGGCAATACGCTCTGGCCCTTCGGAACGGGCGACATCGAACTGCGCCCGGCGCCAGCGGAAGCGGGCTGGCGGTCCATCCGGTACCGAAGCGGTGACGAAGTGAATCTCTTCCGGCTTTTCCAGAAGTCGCAGCGGGCGGAGTGGTGGATCGTATCTCTGACGCCGGCGCATCCAAGTGCCGGTGAAATCGCGCTCCTGCGCCGGTATCGCCACACCTTGCGCTTCGGGAATGTGGGTGTCCTGCGGTACGAAACGCTGCACCCGCCGTTCCCCGAAGCGGGCAGACAAGCGGTCGAGCAGGAAATTGATCTGCCAACGGGCGTTTTCTTCCGTGTCGAAGCTGGTTTCGGCGGCGTGGGTCTTCTCCGCCAGACACGCTTCCAGCCGGATCAGGTCGAAGCCGAATCCGGGATCCAGCGGATCGGCCAGTGCATCCAGCCGCTGGTTGAGCAGCCGGAGCATCACATCGGGATCGCGCAAGGGCGCGCCGGTCTTGACCGCGATGCGTTCCACCTTGCCATCGGCGCGGAAGAAGGACGCTTCCAGCTGGCGCAGGCCCTGGCCTTCGCGTTCCAGAATCTCGCAAAGGGCAATCGCCAGTGTGTGCAAGCTTTTCTCGATGATCTCCTGCGTGACCACCGGTTCGGCAAAGCGCTGCTCGGCGCGAAGATCGGGCAGGGGCCGGCGCGGTGTGAGGGGTTTTTCCTCCGCCCCCAGCATCACATGCAATCGGGTGAGGAAATGTGCGCCCAGCCGCGCCGTCAGTTCGGCGCGCCCGCGTTCCGCCACCTGGGCGATGGTCTTGAGGCCGGCGCGTTTCAGCGCGCGCAGCCTGTCCTCGCCGCAATCCAGTGCCGCGATAGGTAAGCGGGCGATCAGGGTCCTGTCTTCACCGGGCTGGGCGATGCTGCGATGGGCGTAATGCGCCAAGGCGCGGGCTGCCAACGACGTGCCGGCGATGGCGGCTTGAACCGCAAAACCCTGGGCTGCGATTTTCTCCGCGACATGTTTCAGCATCGCCGCTTCGCCGCCGAAAAGATGCGACACGCCTGTGATATCGAGAAAGATTCCGTCCGGGGGATCCACCGCCACCAGGGGCGTGAAGCGATCGCACCAATCGGCGATGTTTTCCAAAAGCGCCAGATCGGCCCGTTCATCGGCGGGAACGACCGCCAGGTTTTCGATCATGGCGCGGGCATTGGCCAAGGGTTGGCCGCGATAAAGGCCCAGCTGCTGTGCACTGCGATTCAAGGCATGTACGAACAGCGCATTGCTGGTGCGTCCGGCTATTATCAGCGGCGTATCGTTGCGGCTCGCGTCAGGCGCGCTTCTGGCGAGGTGCTTCAGCCGGTCGGTCGGCAGGCGCGGCAACCACAAGGCCAGAATGCGCCTTCGCTTCATGGAAGAGTCCATGTTCGCTATCCCATGTCAGAAGAAAATCACTTAAGGGTCCCAGCCGGTGCCGTGTCAGTTGTGCGTGAAAGCGTGGCGCCCCCCAGTCATCGTCGTGGGGATCGGACGCCAAGGTGCGCACCTGCCAGCGGGTGGCGGCGGCGCTGGGTTCGGGCAGGGCGCCTTCGCGCAACAGCAAAAGCGTGACGCCGCTTTCTTCCGCCAGCAAACTCAGCCTTCGGCTGGCCACCAGATCGAGAGAGCGAGGGCTGCCAGAAATTTCCAGCACCACCGCGCCGACATGCGGGCAAGCCAGAATGTCGGCGGCGGCGGCCAACGCGTCGTCCGCGTGCGGAGCGCGCAACAGAAACAGGTTGGCGGGGTCGCCGCCCAATTCCAGCAAGCCGGTGGCGGACAGGGGGCCATATTCCAGCGCCTCGTAATCCGGCCGGATCCAGAACAGAGGTTTCTTACCGGCGGCCTGAATGGCCAGGCAGGCGGCGAACCCGCCCGCGCCCCAATCGCTCGCAAAAACTTCATGCAAAGCGCCTCGGCGCAGCCCGCCGCCCAGCACAGCGTCCGCCCCCGGCAGACCCAGGGGGATCGCCGGGCGGTCGGGCGGCAAAGCGTAATGCGCCAGGAAATGGCGCAAATCCGCCAGTTTTTTGTTTTTGTTCATGCTATGTTCTAGCCTATTCCACACCGAACAGGAGTCAAGTGCGGCAATTGGGTCTGACCCGTCATGCCGCGTTGCAACTAGTGCCGGCGGCAGAGGTGTGCAAAAAGCGGAAAGGCGCCTGGTTTTTCCTTGTCACCGGCAGGGTTTACGGCTTGGGTGCGCCGAAAAACGAGAAATTTTGGGGTCTGGCGATGGGTTTGCCGCCAAAACAAGGTCTGTACGATCCGCGGCATGAGCATGACTCCTGCGGCGTGGGTTTTGTCGCCAACATTAAAGGCACGAAATCTCACAGCATCATCGGCCAGGGGCTCCAACTCCTTATCAACCTCGACCATCGCGGCGCGGTGGGCGCCGACCCCCTGGTGGGCGACGGCGCCGGCATCCTGATTCAGATACCCGACGCGCTGTTGCGCGAATGGGCCAAGGCCACTGGCGTCAAGCTGCCGGAGCCCGGCCATTATGCTGTGGCCATGTGCTTTCTGCCCCGCGAAGCCAAGGCGCGCGAAATCGTCATCAAGCAGTTCGAGCATTTCATCAAGGTCGAAGGCCAGATCCTGCTCGGCTGGCGCGATGTGCCGACCGATCCGGCGGGCCTGGGCAAGACCGTGCTCGACCAGATGCCACTCATCCGCCAGGCCATCGTGGCGATGGGGCCGCACACCAAAAGCCAGGACGCTTTCGAGCGCAAACTGCTCGCCATCCGCAAGCAGACTCAGAATCCGCTGATCGATCTGGCCAAGAAGCACAAGCAGCCGGCGATCACCCAGCTTTACATGCCCAGCTTCTCCACCCGCACGGTGGTCTATAAAGGCCTGCTGTTGGCGCATGATGTGGGCCGCTTCTATCGCGACCTCACCGATCCGCTGACCACCTCTGCGATCGCGCTGGTGCATCAGCGCTTCTCCACCAACACCTTCCCAAGCTGGAAGCTGGCGCATCCCTTCCGCTTCATCGCCCATAATGGCGAGATCAACACGGTGCGCGGCAACGTCAACTGGATCAATGCGCGACGTCGCACCATGGAGTCGGAGCTGCTCGGCCCCGATCTCGACAAGATGTGGCCGCTGATCCCGCACGGCCAGTCCGACACCGCGTCATTGGATAACGCGCTCGAGCTTCTGGTCGCGGGCGGTTATCCCCTGGCGCATGCGGTGATGATGCTGATCCCGGAAGCTTGGGCCGGCAACAAGCTGATGGATGCCAAGCGCAAAGCCTTCTACGAATATCATGCCGCGTTGATGGAGCCGTGGGACGGCCCCGCCGCCATCGCTTTCACCGACGGCCGCCAGATCGGCGCCACCTTGGACCGCAACGGTCTGCGTCCGGCGCGTTACATCGTGACGGAAGACGATCTGGTGATCCTGGCGTCGGAATCCGGCGTACTCCCCATTCCGGAAGAGAAGATCAAGCGCAAATGGCGGCTTCAGCCGGGCAAGATGCTGCTGATCGATCTGGAAGAAGGCCGCATTGTCGAAGACGAAGAGATCAAGGCCAAGCTTGCCACCGCCGAACCTTACGAGGAATGGCTGCGCCAGGCGCAGTACAAACTGGAAGAGCTTCCGGACGTGCCGGAAGATCATCGCAGCCAGGTCAACGATCCGTCGCTGCTGCTCGATAAGCAGCAAGCCTTCGGCTATACCGACGAAGATCTAAAATTCTTCCTGGAGCCGATGGCGGCTATGGGCGACGATCCGGTGGGATCGATGGGCGCCGACACGCCGATCGCGGTGCTCTCCAAGAAGCCCAAGCTGCTCTACAATTATTTCAAGCAGAATTTCGCCCAGGTCACCAATCCGCCGATCGATCCGATTCGCGAGGAATTGGTGATGAGCCTGGTCTCCATGATCGGACCGCGCCCCAATCTGCTCGGCCGCGACGCCGGCGCGCACAAGCGCCTGGAAGTGACGCAGCCGGTCTTGACCAACGCCGATGTCGAGAAGATCCGCGCCATCTCCGAACTGGTGGACGGGGCATTCCGCACCGCCACCATCGACTGCACCTGGCCGGCCAATGAAGGCGCGGACGGACTTTCCAATGCCATCACCCGCATCTGCTACAACGCCACCGACGCGGTGCTGGCCGACAACAACATTCTAATTCTGTCGGATCGCGCCGTATCGCCGGATCGCGTGCCGGTTCCCGCCGCGCTGGCGACGGCCGCTGTGCATCATCACCTGATCCGCCAAGGCCTGCGCATGCAGGCCGGCTTGGTGGTGGAGACCGGCGAAGCCCGCGAAGTGCATCATTTCTGCGTGCTGGCGGGCTACGGTGCCGAAGCCGTCAATCCTTATCTCGCTTTCGAGACCTTGGAGCAGATTCGTGAGCGCTCCGATCTGACTCTCAAGCCGTACGAAGTGCAGAAGAACTACATCAAAGCGGTGGGCAAGGGTATCTTGAAGGTGATGTCCAAGATGGGCATCTCCACCTATCAGTCTTATTGCGGGGCGCAGATTTTCGATGCGGTGGGTCTGGCCTCCGACTTCATCGAGAAATATTTTACCGGCACCGCATCGACCATCGAAGGCATCGGGCTAAAGCAGATCGCCGAGGAAAGCGTGCGCCGTCATCGCGACGCTTATGGCGACAATCCCATCTATCGCAATGCGCTGGATGTGGGTGGCGACTATGCCTTCCGCCTGCGCGGCGAAGATCATGCCTGGACGCCGGAAAGCGTGTCGCGGCTGCAGCATGCGGTGCGCGGCAACAATCCGGCCGAGTACCAACTCTTCGCACAGCAGATCAACGAGCAGAATGAACGGTTGCTCACCCTGCGCGGCCTGATGAATTTCAAAGCCGAGGGTTCGGGCGTGCCGCTGGATCAGGTCGAGGCGGCTTCGGACATCGTCAAGCGCTTCTCCACCGGGGCGATGAGCTTCGGCTCCATTTCGCGCGAAGCGCACACCACACTCGCCATCGCCATGAACCGCATCGGCGGCCGATCCAACACCGGCGAGGGCGGCGAGGAGCCGGATCGTTTCGTGCCGCTGGCCAATGGCGATTCGATGCGCTCCAAGATCAAACAGGTGGCGTCGGGCCGTTTCGGGGTCACCACGGAATATCTGGTCAATTCCGACGACATCCAGATCAAGATGGCCCAAGGCGCCAAGCCCGGCGAAGGCGGCCAGCTACCCGGCCACAAGGTGGACAAGGCGATCGCGAAAGTGCGCCACTCCACCCCCGGCGTCGGCCTGATCTCGCCGCCGCCACATCACGACATTTATTCCATCGAAGATCTGGCGCAGCTGATCCGCGACCTGAAGAGTGTGAATTCGAAAGCGCGCATCTCCGTCAAGCTGGTGTCGGAAGTGGGTGTGGGCACGGTGGCGGCGGGGGTCGCCAAATGCCGCGCCGATCATGTCACCATTTCGGGCTTCGAAGGCGGCACCGGCGCGTCGCCGCTGACTTCGCTCACCCATGCCGGCTCGCCCTGGGAAATCGGGCTGGCCGAAACCCAGCAGACTCTGGTGCTGAACGGTCTGCGCGGCCGTATCGCGGTGCAGGCCGATGGTGGCCTCCGCACCGGCCGCGACGTGGCCGTGGCGGCGCTTCTTGGCGCGGACGAATTCGGCTTCGCCACTGCGCCCCTGATCGCGTCGGGCTGCATCATGATGCGCAAATGTCATTTGAACACCTGCCCGGTAGGCGTGGCGACGCAGGACCCGATCCTGCGCAAGCGCTTCACCGGCCAGCCCGAGCATGTGATCAATTATTTCTTCTTCGTGGCCGAAGAACTGCGCGAGATCATGGCGAGCCTGGGCTTCCGCACGGTGTCCGAGATGGTCGGCCGGGTAGATCGCCTGGACATGAAGAAAGCCATCGCCCACTGGAAAGCCAAGGGCGTGGACCTGTCCCGTATCCTGCACCAGCCGCAGAAGAAACCCGGCGTCGCCATCCATCATTGCGAGAGCCAGAATCACGGTTTGGAATCTGCGCTGGATCACGATTTGATTGCGGCCTCGCTGCCTTCGATCGAGCACGGTCAAGCGGTGCGGCTGGAACGCACGGTCCGTAATGTGGATCGCACCGTGGGCGCCATGCTGTCGGGCGAGGTGGCCAAGCGTCACGGCCATGCCGGCCTGCCGGAAGACACCATCTCCATCCGCTTCACCGGCACCGCCGGCCAATCCTTCGGTGCGTTTCTCGCGCGCGGGGTAGCGCTGGAGCTGATCGGCGATTCCAACGACTATGTCGGCAAGGGTCTGTCGGGCGGGCGTATCGTGGTGCGCCAGCCCCGGAATGTCCGCCGCGATCCCACCGCCAATATCGTGGTCGGCAACACCGTGCTTTACGGCGCCATTGCTGGCGAAGCCTATTTCGAAGGCGTGGCGGGCGAACGCTTTGCCGTGCGCAATTCGGGCGCGGTGGCGGTGGTCGAGGGCACTGGCGATCATGGCTGCGAATATATGACCGGCGGCGTGGTGGCGGTGCTTGGCAAGACCGGGCGCAATTTCGCTGCCGGTATGTCGGGCGGCGTGGCCTATGTCTACGATCCGGAAGGCCAGTTCGAGAAACTGTGCAATCCTGCGATGGTCAAGCTGGAGAAGCTTTTGCCTATGAGCGGTGCGGAGGACCCCCAGATGCCGCGCCAGCGCTCCATCAGCGTTTCCGATCCCGGCATGGGCGATCTGCTGCGCTTCGACGCGGAGCGGCTGAAGATCCTGGTCGAACGCCACCTGCTCCATACTGGCAGCGCGCGGGCCAAAATGCTGCTCGACAATTGGGAACAGAGCGTGACGCAGTTCGTGAAGGTGATGCCCACCGATTATGCCAAGGCGCTGGCCGACATGCAGAAAGACCGCGCCAGCGCGGTCGCCGCGGAATAGAGAATATAACGATGGGAAAAGTCACCGGCTTTCTGGAGATCGAGCGGCAGGATCGCGGCACTGAAAAGCCCGAGGCGCGCCTCCATACCTATAAGGAGTTCGTGCATCCGCTTTCCAACACCGAGGTGGAGAAGCAGGCGGCGCGCTGCATGGATTGCGGCATTCCCTTCTGTCACCAGGGCTGCCCGGTCAACAATCTGATCCCCGACTGGAACCACCTGGTCTATCGCGACCAGTGGCGTTCGGCGTCCGATACGCTGCATTCCACCAACAATTTTCCGGAATTCACTGGCCGGGTCTGCCCCGCGCCGTGCGAAGCGTCCTGTACCCTCAACATTCAGGACAATCCCGTCACCATCAAGACCATCGAATGCCAGATCGTGGATCGCGGCTGGGAAGAAGGCTGGATCCATCCGCTGGTGGCGGCGAAGAAGACTGGCCGCACCGTTGCGGTGGTGGGTTCGGGCCCGGCGGGTCTCGCTTGCGCCCAGCAATTGGCGCGCGCCGGTCATTCTGTCACCCTGTTCGAGAAGGCCGACCGCATCGGCGGGCTGCTGCGTTACGGCATTCCCGACTTCAAGATGGAAAAGCATCTAATCGACCGCCGCATCCGCCAGATGGAAGCCGAGGGCGTCGCCTTCCGCACCGGGGTGGAAGTGGGCGTGAACATCTCGATGGCGATGCTGCTGACCGATTATGACGCCGTGGTGCTGGCGGGTGGAGCGGAAGCGCCGCGCGATCTGCCTATTAATGGCCGCGAGGTGGACGGTATCCATTTCGCGATGGATTTTCTCATCCAGCAGAACAAGCGGGTAGCGGGCGACACGGAAGAGCGCGCCGCACCCAAGGGCACGCTCACCGCCAAGGGCAAACATGTGGTGGTGATCGGCGGCGGCGATACCGGTTCGGACTGCATCGGCACGTCCAACCGCCAAGGCGCCCTGTCGGTGACCCAGCTGGAGATTCTGGCCAAGCCGCCGGTCAAAGAGAATAAGCCGCTGGTGTGGCCGGATTGGCCGCTGAAGCTGCGCACCTCGTCTTCGCATGAAGAAGGCGTGGCACGCGACTGGTCGGTGCAGACCAAGCGCGCCATCGTCGAGAACGGCAAGCTCACCGGCCTGGAGTGCGTGCGGGTCGAGTGGAAGCTAGGCGATGGCGGCAAGATGAATCTGGTCGAGGTCGCGGGCAGTGAATTTGTGCTCAAGGCCGATCTGGTGCTCTTGGCGATGGGTTTCGTCGGTCCGCGCAAGGCGGGTCTGGTGGAACAGTCCGGCGTGGCGCTGGATGCCCGTGGCAACGTCAAGGCCGATACCAACGACTACAAGACCAGCGCGTCGAAAGTGTTTTCCTGCGGCGATATGCGTCGGGGCCAGTCGTTGGTGGTGTGGGCCATCCGCGAAGGAAGACAGTGCGCGCGGGGCGTTGATGAGTTCTTGATGGGTAACTCGGAACTTCCTCGCTGATTTTTTGACCCCCTCCGTCTTTTTCGCGCAAGCGCTCAAAGACACCTCCCCCTCCAGCGCTTCGCGCGAGCGGGGGTGAGCATGGCAGCCAAGCCATGCGAACGGCCTGTGAAGGCTTCCAGATTTTACCGAGTCACGATCAAACCCAGCGGCGCGACTTTCGCGGCGGTGAGGATTTCCAGCGACTTCGCTAGGATCGGCGTGTTCAACACGCCCCGGCGCGACACCATCAAGGTGGCGTCCGACATGCGCGCCAGAAGCCAGGTCTCCGGCGCCGAAGCGCGGGCGCAGTCCACCACCACCATGTCGCAATTGTCACGCAACAGGCGAACCAGCTTCTTCATCTGTTCGGAGCCGAACATGGTCACCATGTTGGGCGGCTGGCGCGTCATCGCCAGCACCACCGCATCGGTGCGGGAATCCCGCGTTAGCACCCGGTTGAGCGGCATGGCGCCCGAGAGCACGTCATAGATGCCGCCGTGATCGGGCACGCGCATGGCGCGCCGTGCAGTCTGGGCCGGATCGCAATCGATAATCACCACCTTCTTCCCCATGCGGGCAGCGGCACGGGCCAGCGAGATGCCGACGGCGCTGCGGCCTTCGTCGGGTGCGATGGAGGTTAGCGCCACCACGGCGGCGCCCTTGCTGGACTCCAGCTGTCGCACCAAAGCCGCCATGCGATAGGCATAAGGACTGGTCGGTTGGTCCAGCATCATATCGCCGGCCTTCAGCGAAATCGCATCGGGAATGTCGGCCAGGATGGGCGGGCCGTCCCAGGACGGCGCGGCCGGTGTCAGAATATCGGGAAAGCCGCCGCGAACGGCTGGGCGCGATCGCATAGAGCGGGCGCGCGGTGTCACGCGGGCGGGCAGGGCTGCAATCATGCGGGGCAAGCCGAAGCGCTCCTTCAGCAAGATCACCATCACACCGAGCAGAAGCCCCAGCGGAATGGAGGCCAGCACGATCAGGGTGCGCTTGGGCGCGGATGGCGCGAGCGGCACCGACGCGGCGGAGATCACGCGGCTATCCGGCGTCACCGCCATATCCTGATCCTGGGTCTGACGCAGGCGGCCGACAAAGGCTTCATACTGCGCGCGAGTGGACCCCGCATTGGATTGCAGCGCGTCCAGCTCGGCGCGCGCCATGTTTTGCGCCGTCTGCTGGCGCGCGGTGCCGCTCAGGCTGGATTCCAGCGAGGCAAGATGGGCCCGTGCCACCGTCACGTCACTGGCGATCGCGCCGGCCAGGCGACCCACTTCGGTCTTTATCTTGAGATCAAGCTCGGTCCTCTCCGCTTCCAGCGCCTTCATCTTGGGATAAAGCGGGCCGTATTTGGTGGAGAGTTCGCCTTCCTGCCGGATCAGATCGGCTTCCTGGGTGCGCAGCTGTACGATGAGAGGTGAAGAGATGATCTGTCCCACATCGCCGCCATTGCCGGAGCGGATCAGGGCCTGGACGCGATCACTCTGGGCTTGTTTCTCAGCCAGGTCGGAGCGCGCCTGTACGATCTGGTTGTTGATGCCCGCCATCTGCTGATCCACCAGCGAAGAGCCGGGCGCGACATCGTTCAGATTGTGCAGCGCCTTGTAAGTGGCGACAGCGGATTCCTGCTGCTGCATCTGCCCAGCCAGATCGCGGATATGCTGGTTCAGCCATTCGGTGCTGTGCTCCGCGGCGGTACGTTTGGTAACGATCTGGTCGTCGATATAGGCGTCCACCAAGGCATTGGCGATGCGCGAGGCTTTCACGGGATCGCGGGAGGTGGCCGTCACCGTGATGGCGGTGGAAAGGCCGTTGGCGCCGGCGCCGACATGCTTCTGGAAATTGTCCAACACGCGTTCGTGCAAGCGCTGGGCGCCGCTGACGGCGCTGTCGCCGCCAAACCAGTTTTTGGGGTTGAGCGCCTGCCCCAGATCGGCAACCACCTGGCCGATGCCGGGGTCCGCCAGGGCGGGATTGAATTCCGGGTCTTCGTCCAGCTTGAGGCTGGCCACTGCTTTGGCCGCCAGATCGCGTGACGTCAGAATCTGAATCTGGTTCTGCAACGAAGCGGGATCGGTCTCCAACCGCATCAGAACTTCCGACATGTCGGTGACACTGTTCTTGCGCGGATCGAGCATCACCACCGCGGAAGAGGAATAGACAGTGGGAAGCATCAGCGCGATCAGGATGGCCGCCAGCACCACCGCGCCGGCAATGCCCAGGATCAGCCGCCGCTCGGCCAGGAGCAGGCGGAAAAAATCCTCCATCTGGAACGCCGGCGTCACCGGGACATAACCAGTCAGGGGCCGGTAAGAGGTCATGAACCTTAAATGCCTTCCCGCGCGATTGGCCGGGCAGGCGCCAAGCCCCCCGCAAATCAAGGAGAATTTACGAACGGTAAGGCTGACGAATGGTTAACGACCGCTTGCTTTAAGGGGTTCGGGCCGGGGCCGGGCGGTCTCGAAGGCTCGGATCAGGGCGGTCCGAAGCGGTTTGGTCTGAAGATCCCGGTCATAGGGCAGGCGCCGGTCCTGCCAGCCGGTCAGTCTCAGCCGGAGGGATTGGGGCGGATCGACATAACGGTCGGAGAGGCCCCAGGTCAGAACCGTCCTTGTGGCAGGAGAGTCCAGCGCCACATCCAGGAATCGGCGGGCTTCGTCCGCTGCCGCTTGATCGCGCAGGGCGATGTCGCGCGGCCCACCTTCGTCATCCACGTCCAGCTCGGTGATCAGGACCGAAAGCTTTCGAGCCTCGATCTCGTCCAGAAAGGCGCGCAATTTGCGTTGATCCACCTTTGGACCAAAGGCGGAGAGATGGCCTTGAAGGCCCAAGCCATGAACCGGCACGTTCCGCTTCAAAAGGCCATCCAGCAAGTCCAGCGTATGACGGCGGAAATTGTCATTGGCGGGCGTGCCCTGTTCGCAGCCGAAATCGTTATAGATGAGCGGCACATCGGGATCGGCTTGGTGCGCGGCGTGGAAGGCAAGATCGAGGTAGCGCGGCCCAAACGCCTCCAGCCAGAAGCAAGGCCGCCAGCCGCCCGCCCCTTCATCCGGCGGCACCAGCGCTTCATTCACCACATCATAGGAATGCATCCGGTTGCGATAACGGCCGACCAGACGCGCCACATAGTCCGTCAAAAGGCGCGTATCGCGTTTGGTCCTGACAGCCTCCTCCAGCCATTTGGGGTTGGCCCAATGCCAAACCAGCGGATGGCCGCGCATCTTCAGGTCATGCGTTGCCGCAAAACCAAGCAGCGTGTCGCATCCGGAAAAATCATAAACTCCCGGCGCGGGCTCCGTGATTTCGCGCTTCATTTCATATTCGGGAACTAGAAGAGCGGTTTCACGCGGCAAGAGCGCGGTGAAATCAGCATCGCGGAACTCGTAGGTTGCGGCCGCGCTGCCGAACAGAATGCCTTTGGCGGCCGCCAAACTGCGAAGCGAAGTTGGTTCGGCATAGGCAGGAAAGGCGGCAAAAGCGGCGGAGAGGCCCAACGCCTTGCGGCGGGTGATCATGCCGGCTCAGGAAATTTGTTGGAAAGCGACTTGGGCTTGGGGCCCAATCCCAGCCAGCCGATGCCGGCATCCGCCAGGGCGCGATAATTCTTCGATGCCAGGAAGATTTGCAGAAAAACCACTGCCGCCAGCCTGGGGCGATAACAGCCTCGGAGAACTGCATTCAGATAGAGCCACAAAGCGCGGAATTTCTGCCCGTTATGTGCGAAGAGCTTGGCATAAGCCCAGCCGCGGGCGCCATGCCAGGCCCGCGCAGTCAGCTGCGGCTGCATTTCTTCCAGCCAGGCGCCGAACTGGTCCGCCCGGTTAAAGGCTGAGGAGCGACTGGGATCGGCCAAATCGTTCCAGACAGCGCCAGGCTCCGCCGTCATCTCGAAGCGGCAACCTTCCAGTGCAAGCCGGATGGCGAAATCCGTGTCCTCGGCGGCGCGCAGTTTCGGGTGATAGCGCACGCGCTGGGCCATCTCGCGTTCCACCACCAGGGTGATGGTGGGGACAAAGCCGCGCTCGCAGAGAAGATATTCCGCCATGTCTTCGTTCGCGCCGATGGCGCGGGGCGGCTTCAGGAACATGCGCTCGTCACCGCGATTGACCAGGACCCGGGCATAGCCCGCGACATTCTCGGTGCCGTCCAGCAAAAGCCGCATGCGCTCCAGATGCAGCGGCAGGAATACGTCATCGGAATCCAACGGCGCGATGAAGCGGCCCTTGGCGGCGTTGATGCCGGTGTTGCGGGCCATGCCGCCGCCTTGGTTTTCCTGCCGCAGATAGCGGATGCGCGAATCCCGCATCTTGTCCAGCACGGCACGGGGATTGTCGCTGGAGCCGTCGTCCACCACCAGAATCTCGAAATCCTGATAACTCTGGACCAGCACCGACCGCAGCGCCCGCTCGAGCACGTGCGCGCGGTTGAAAACCGGCACGATCACCGAGAAGAAGGGTGTGGTCATGGCGCCCCAGAGTCTAGGTGCGCAGGGTTAAGGAATTATCCCGGCCTTTCAGACTGGCCAGCACAACCAGAAAGGCGAACCAGCCGCTATTGTCGCTTTCCAGGAAATCCGTCTCCAGGAAATTGTGCAGCAGCACGAAGATGAAGAGCGCGAACAACAGCCCCTTGAAACCGGTACGGGCGGGATCGAGCGGCCAAAAACGGAACAGGGGATCGACCACCATGCTCGCCAGCGTCAGCAGAAGGCCGATACCTCCGGTTGCGATCAGGATCTGCAAATAGCCATTGTGGCTGTCGGCAATCGCTTCGACCCATCTGGCGCTGGTATAATTGTGCAGCGGCGACAGGGCGCCGGTATGGGCAATGGTGCCGAAGCCCGCGCCCAGAAGCGGGTGATCGCGCATATAGGCCAGGATCGCCTGCCAGATTTCCGCCCGGCCGGTGAGGCCGGCGGGGTCGGTCAAGATCCTTGAGATCGTGTCCCAGTTCAGGATTGCCGCCGCCACGGCCGCCGTCAGCACCAGAAGCGCGCCGCAGGCAAAGATGGCGCGGCTGAGCGCATCGCGCCAGCACAGGCGATAAAGGCCGCCCGCCAAAAGCGCCAGAGGGAGCAAGGCGAGGGATGTCTTGGAACGGGTCATGATGAGAAAGCCCATCGCCGCCGCCGCCACCAGCCAGCCGATCCAATTGTTGCGGCCATTGCGGCTGAACAGAAAGAGGATCGCCGTCATGACACAGACCGCGCCGGCGGTATTCTTCTGGGCATAAAGGCCCCGCCAATCCCCAATCAGGCCGGGATCGGCGTCACCCGGCAGATGCACGGCCGTCGCGATCAAGGAGATGGAAAGCCAATTGATCAACAGCACGGCGGCCAGCACCACGCGCCACAGGAAAAAGGCGCGGCCAGGCCCGATCAGATCCACGCTCGCCATGGTGGAGATCACCACGATGGCGGCAAGCGCGGCGCGGCGCAGCGTGATGTCCGGCACGGCGGACCAGAAAACGGAAAGCGCGCACCAGGCCAGCATGGTCAAAAGCGCCGGCGGCACGATACGCAGCGCATCCCAGCCGCGCGTTATGGCCGCGGCGAACAGAATGGGAAACAAGATGGCCAGAAACAGAATCTGGCGGAGGGAGTCACCCGGCGATGGCGCCGAGGCCGCTACCGCTGTCGCCTCCGCTGGCGGCGCGAAGGGCGTCAACCCCACGAACATTACAAGCAGAAGGGCGACGAAAGTGATTTCGGCGATTAGGCTCCGTGTGACGTCGCGGGACGGAACATAAGAGGCGGCAAAACTCTCATTCGCCATGGACCACGGCATACTCGTTATAGCGCCGGCCCGCCATGGCCATCAGCTTGCCGGCGGCGCGGCAAAGCCTGGTCAGGGGTTGGCGCCGATGATTCGGGCTGAAAGCCAGAATGAGCGCCAGGGGCAGCGACAACAAGAGCGCGCCGGTGATTTTCGAACCTTCCCGCGCCATCGAGACCAGGCCCGGTTGATGTTTCAAGATGACGCGCATGTCGGAATTGCCGTTGGAATAGGCGCGTCGCATCGCCCAGGTCAGTTCGTTGCGGATCGGCGGGACATCGCCCAGTGCCCGGGCCTGGTCCGCCCAGGCAAAGCGGCATCCCGCTTTTTTGAGACGCATGAAGAAATCGAAATCTTCTCCGCCGGTGAGCGCGAAGGCGGGATCGAACCAAGGCGCGGCAATGGTCTCGAACACTTCGCGCCGGACAAGAAGATTGCCCGCGCCTTCCAACATTTCCACAAGACCGCTGGCATGGCGGATATCGGGGACGGGCTTCGATCCAGATGCGGGGCCGACGAACAATATTGAGCCCTGTATCGCATCAGCACGGACGGCGTGCTGGGCGCGCAACAATTCTTCGATCCAATTTTCGGCCGGCCATTCGTCGTCGTCGATCATGGCGATGAATTGCGCATCGCTCTTGAGTGCTTCGGCGACCAGGCGATTGCGCACTTGGGCGATACCGCGCTTTTCTTCGATCACGGCTTGGAGCGGCCAGCGATAACCGGGCGCCAAGCCCGCACAAAAATCGAAGCCTTGATGCGCCAGTGCATCATTGTCCGCGACCAGAACTGAGATCTCGGCCTCCGTCTTGAGACGCGCGATGGCATGGAGCAGCCGGGCGAGGCTTTTGGGCCGCTTGAAGGTGGGGATGGCGATGACGACGCGATCAGCCATGGCGCATCTGCCAACCCGTCATCATGCGGTTCAGCCGCATCAGAATGATGATCTCGCCCGTGAGAATGCCCAACAGCGAGGCGATCGGGCCCAAGGTGAGAAGAAAGCCCAATGTCAGGGCGATGGAGATCACGCTGGTATAGACGCCGATGCCGACCAGCGCCTTGAACTCGCCGGCCGCCTGCATGAAGGTCGCAGGTGGGGTGCGAAAGCTCCTGACCAGCATGATGAGAGAAGTGATCAAGGTCACCAGCAACACATCGTGCTGGGCATAGCCTTTCTTCAGCAGCAACTCCGGCGCGAAAATCAGGATCCCGGCCGCCAGCGCCACGGTGGCGAACCACACCATCAGCAGCGCCATACGGAAATCGCGCATGAGATGCGTCACGGTGCAGTGTTCCTTGGCTGCAATGGCGCGCGTCATGCGCGGCCGCTCCAGATCCGGCAGGGCGCTTTGCACCAAAGAGGCAGGTCGCATCAGGATCTGTCCCAATGCCAAGAGCGCAAACGGGCCAGGGCCTGAAATAAAGGTCACCAGATAGGCATGGGCGTTGACGGTCAGTTCGGTGAGAATGACGCCGAACAGCGACCAGCGGGTGAGGTCGCGGAAGGTGGCGCCATAGTCTTTGATCCGGCCTCGATCGATGGACTCGATCTGGTCGCGGAAAAATTCTTTGCCGAACGGCACAAGCCCTGCGCTTGCCGCGATCAAGAGCACCAGCGTGGCGGCTAAGAATTCGACATGGCGGAAGATAAGGAGTCCGCCCAGACCCGCGATCAGCGTACCGGCATAGACCAGGTCGGACGCGATGGCGGCGCCGGCGCGTCCCTTAACGAACGCAAAACAGCGCGCGAACCAACGCGTGGTCAGAATGGCGCCGAAACCTGCCAGCAGCAGCGCCTCGGGCAACGGCGCCCGCGCGGTGAACAGGAAAGCCAACACGGTCAAGCCCGCCAGCGCCGTCAGGAGCAGATTCATCTTCAGGCAGGTGGCTTCGATCCGTCCGCGAATCTCCGCCGTTTCGCCCAAGGCGCTGTTGACCGGCAGCACCAGAAGCGCAGCGATGATGCTCATGGCGAACGGCACGATCACCAGCACAAAAGAAAAAATGCCGAACTCAGAGGCCGGCAGATTGCGTACGAACAGCAGCGAGGCCAGGAAATGTGCTCCCGACGTCGCCACGGGACCGGCGGTGGAAAGCGCGTAACGCCGTGCAGCTGCGAGAACGCCCGGCATCCGCGGGGTCGTCATCAGGGCAGGGTTGAGGGAGTGCGCCACGGGCCAGCCCCTACGCGGCGCTACGGACGGGCATCATGGGGGCCTGCGCAGGTGCGGGCACAGGTAAGCTGTTGGTGCGGGTGAGCAGCAGGAAAGCCGCCAGCGGATTGGTCACGGCATAGCGCCAGAACAAGCGTCGCGGTTCCTGAAAAAGCCGGTGCAGCCATTCCAATCCGATCGCCTGCATCCAACGCGGCGCCCGTTTGTAATCGCCGCTGAGAAAATTGAAGCAGCCGCCGCAAGTCACCAGCCAGCCGGCCGAAAGCCGGTTGCGATTGCGCACCGCGAATTCATATTCCAGGGGTACCGAAAGCCCCAGCCAGATCACATCAGGCCGGGTGATGTTGATCTCGTCGCAAATATCATCTTCGTCCAGGGGCGAGAAATAGCCGTGACGGCGGCCCACCACTTGAAGTCCGGGATAAAGTTTTACCAACGCCTGCGCGGCTTTCTGATTGGCTTCTTCGGTGGCGCCGAACAGAAAGAAGCGCAAGCCATGCTCGGCGGCGGCACGTGCCGCATCGTGAATGAAATCGGTGGTGGCGCTGCGTTCGGGAAGGGGCGTGCCGGTCAGAAGGCGGGATGCGAACACAGCCGCCTGGCCATCGGCATGGATGATATCGGCGCTTTCGAACACCTGGCGGAACGCTTCGTCCTGTGCGGCCAATGCGATGGCATGACCGTTGACGGCAAAGACCAGTTTGGGCCGCGGGGTCTCTATTTCGCGCGCCGCGAGGCAGTCGACCAGCATCATGCGGGTAAGGTCTTTGCGCGACAGGCAAGCCGTCTTGATGCCGCCGATCAGGACTTCGCCATAAGCGTCATTGGCGTGACGTTTCGGGGCCTGGATGACTTCGAATGCGGCAGGAATGGCGGGGTGCGGTTGCATCACACCGCATTCCGCCGGCTGAGCACGACAAGCGGCGTGCGCGCCAGAATCTCGAGATCGAGCCAGAAATTCTTCCGTTCGACATAGGCGACATCCAGATCGATGCGGGCCTGCATATCGGACAGACGCGGCGTGGCGCCGCGCGCGCCGTTGATCTGGGCCCAACCGGTGATACCGGGCTTGACCTGTTGGCGCAGACGATAATGGGAGATGCGTTCGGAATAATATTCGTCATGGGTGACGGCGTGGGGACGCGGTCCTACCAGCGACATCTCTCCCGAAAGCACGTTGAAGAGCTGGGGTAGTTCATCCAGACTCAGAATGCGCAAGACGCGGCCCACCCGCGTAATGCGCACATCGCCCACGCGTGCCTGCACCACGTCGGCGCCGTCTTCCAGGACGGTCATGGAGCGGAATTTGTAGATCTCGAAAATCTTGCCATGGCGGCCAGTGCGATGCTGGCGAAACAGCGCCGGTCCCCGGGAATCGAGCTTGATGGCCAGCACGATCAGTCCCAGCAGCGGCAGGAGGAACAGGAGCGCCGCCAGCGACAGGGTCACATCCAGCAGGCGCTTGGCGGAAAAGGATTCCGCGACGTCGGTCGCGGATCCATCATGATCCCAGGCGGCAAACGTCGCGCGCAGGGAGGACGAAGAAGGATGAACGGTGCTCAAGATCGGTCACGGCGCAAAGCTACGGTGACCGGGCTGCAGGATCGGGGCCAGAAGCGGCACAAAAAGCCGCCTCGTTACGGCGCAAAATGCCCCGTTATGGATCACCCGTCGGGGCGATAATCCGCCCAAAGATTAACACTGTGCAATTTTGGCGACAGGAAAGCTGCCGCGGCCAATCGGCGTTAACCGGTCACGCGGCCATGAAGTGCCGCACCGCCGCGCCCACCGGCGTGAGCAGTGCGAAGGCCCAAAGGAGGGCCGACGCTGTATTGGCGATCTGGAAGGGCCAGAATTCCAATTCGCTCATGCCGGCAACCAGCGGCACGGTGGCGCGGAACGGACCCAGAAAGCGGCCCAGAAAAATCGCCCAGGTGCCGAAGCGATGGAAGAAATGCAACCCCTTCTCCAACTGCTCTTCATAATGGCGGAAGGGCCAGATGTGCAGGATCTGATGGTGATAATGAAAACCAATCCAGAAAGAGATCCAGTCGCCCAAAACCGATCCGATCACCGCGCCCGCCCAAGCCGGAATGACACTGATATGGCTGGCACCGATCACCGCGCCCAAAGTTATCAGCAGGAACGTTCCCGGGATGATGAAGGACACGCCTACAAAAGATTCAGAAAAGGCGACGACGAACGCGATGGGAAAGCACCAGATGGGATGTGCTTGGGCGAGGCCGGTCACCCAAGGTGTCAGTTCATGAAAAAACCAATGGAAGAACTGATGGAACACGCGTTCGGCCTTTGTCCGCAATAAACCCTGCCCGGCGATTGGGCAGGCTCGGCGGGTGAGGCGGGTTCATACAGCGGCGTGGCTCCCGAAACCAGCGCCGGTGACATTTTCGACAAATTTACGCTTTAGGTCGCTGCTAATGGACGCCCCGGGGCGTAGACTGGGTCGAGCCTGGAGCGGGCGCGACCGGCGGCGATTCTCGCCCCGAAACTGTATCGGAATTGGGACCAGATGAGCATCGAAGGCACCGACAAGGACCTGCCCCGCAGCCCCTATGTGGGTCAGACCAATCCGTCGACCTGGGACCGGATCAAGCGTTGGAGCGCCAACAATCCGCGCCTGTCGCGTGTGGTTTGGATCGCGCTGGGTCTGGGCCTTCTCGCACTTCTGATCTGGGCGATCTATCCGCGGCCGCAAGTCAACAACCGCTTCAATCAGACCGCCCAGCCGGTGGGCGTGGCGACCGCGGTCAGCGGACCCATCCATGTCAATCTCAATGCTTTGGGCACGGTGACGCCGCTGGCGACCGCGACAGTGCGTCCGCAAGTGGGCGGTCTTTTGACCAAGCTCTTCTTCACCGAAGGCCAGATGGTGAAGGCGGGCGATCCCCTGGCCGAGATCGATCCTCGGCCCTATCAAGCAGCGCTGGATCAGGCGAAGGGACAATTGGCACGCGACCAAGCCAATCTCGCCAATGCCAAGGTTGATCTGGCGCGCTATCAAGCCTTGAAGCAACAGAATGCGATCTCCGATCAGCAGGTGGCGACGCAGGAAGCGCTGGTGCGCTCGGATGCTGGCATCGTCCAAGCCGATCAAGCCAATGTCGAAACCGCGGCCATCAATCTCGGCTATACCCGCGTGGTCTCGCCGGTGACCGGACGCGCCGGTCTGCGTCAGACCGATATCGGCAATATCGTGCAGGCGGGCCAAGCCACGGGCATCGTGGTGGTGACGGAATTGTCGCCCATGTCGGTGGTCTTCACGGTGCCGGAAGACAATATCTCCCAAATCATGGGGCGCGTGTCGCAAGGCGCGGTGTTAGAAGTCGATGCCTGGGATCGCAGCCAGACCATCAAGATCGCCGCCGGCAAACTCGCCACGGTGGACAATGTGGTCGATCCGACCACCGGCACGGTCAAGTTGCGTGCCATGTTCGACAACACTGACAACAAGCTGTTTCCCAGCCAGTTCGTGAATATCCGCCTCTTGGTGAACACGCTGCAGAACCAGACTGTGGTGCCGGTGGCGGCGATCCAGCGGGGCGCGAGCGGCACCTTTGTCTTCATCGTCAATCCCGACAAGACGGTGAACCAGCGCACGGTGAAGCTGGGCGTGCAGGACGGCACCAATGTCGCGGTCCTGGAAGGGTTAAAGCCCGGCGACACGGTGGTGGTGGATGGCGCCGACCGCCTGCGCGACGGCTCGGAAATTCAGATTCCCAATCCCAGCCAGCAGAAGATCGCGCAACCGTCTGCCGGGGGCGGCGACGATGCCGCCCGCAATGCCCAGCGGGCTCAGGCGCAAGCCAAGATCGCCCAGGCGTGCAAAGCCGATATCGCCAAGCTGTGCGGCGGCCAGACCGGCCGCGGTGCGACGCGTTGCTTGTTCCAGAACCGCGACTCGCTGTCGGGCGACTGCAAGACCGCGATGGCGGCGCTGAGGCGCGGCGGCGGACGGCCCGGCGGCGGGTTCGGCGGCGCGCCGTAAGCGCTGAAGCGGCTCGCTTATGGCACCCTCTACACCCTTTATCCTTAGGCCGGTAGCGACGTCGCTGCTGATGATCGCCATCCTGCTGGTCGGCTTGGCGGGCTATCGCTATCTGCCGCTCTCCGCCCTGCCGGAAGTGGATTATCCCACCATCCAGGTGCAGAGCTTCTATCCCGGCGCCAGCCCCGACGTGATGACCACATCGGTCACCGCCATTCTGGAGCGCCAATTCGGCCAGATGCCGGGCTTGAAGGAAATGTCGTCGGTTTCATCTGCCGGTTCTTCTGTCGTCACGCTGCAGTTCGATCTCAATCTGAGCCTGGATGTGGCCGAACAAGAAGTGCAGGCCGCCATCAATGCCGGCGGCAGCCTGCTGCCGCAGCTTCCGGTGCCGCCGGTCTATGCCAAGGTCAATCCGGCCGACGCGCCGGTGATCACGCTGGCCATCACCTCTTCGAGCCTGCCGATCACCACAGTGGAAAATCTGGCGGACACCCGCATTGCCCAGAAGATCTCACAGCTTTACGGCGTGGGTTTGGTGAGCATTTCCGGGGCGCAGCGGCCCGCCGTGCGCGTACAGGCCAATCTGCAGCAATTGGCCGCTTACGGCCTCAACATCGACGACCTTCGCACCACCATCAACAACAACAATTCCAACGCGCCCAAGGGCAGCTTCGACGGCGCGTCCCAGTCCTACACCATCAATGCCAACGACCAGCTTCAGAGCGCCGCCGACTATGCCAACATCGTGGTGGCCTACCGCAACGGCGCGCCGGTTCATCTGTCGAATGTCGCCAGCGTGATACAGGGTGCGGAGAACGACAAACTGTCCAGCTGGGCGAACATGACGCCGGCGGTGCTGCTGAATGTGCAGCGTCAGCCCGGCGCCAACGTGATTCAGGTGGTGGATTCGATCAAGCGAATCCTGCCGCAGATCGAAGCCGGGCTGCCGGGCTCGATCCAGGTGAGTGTCTTGACCGATCGCACCAACACCATCCGCGCTTCGGTCGCGGATGTGGAGTTCGAGCTGATCCTGGCGGTGATTCTCGTGGTGCTAGTGATTTATGTCTTCCTGCGCAATCTGCCGGCCACCTTCATTCCCAGCCTGTCGGTGCCGCTTTCCATCGTCGGTACTTTCGCGGCCATGTACCTGCTGGGCTATTCGCTCAACAATCTCTCGCTGATGGCGCTCACCATCTCCGCCGGTTTCGTGGTGGACGACGCCATCGTGATGATCGAGAACATCTCCCGCTATCTCGAGCGGGGCTATACGCCCTTCGACGCCGCCATGAAGGGTGCGGGCGAGATCGGCTTCACCATCATGTCGCTGACCATCTCGCTGATCGCGGTCCTGATCCCGCTTCTGTTCATGCAGGAAGTGGTGGGGCGTCTGTTCCGCGAATTCGCCGTGACCTTGGCGATCACCATCCTGATCTCGGCGGTGGTGTCGCTCACGCTGGTGCCCATGCTTTGCGCCAAGCTGCTCAAGAGCCATGACGAGGAAGTAAAGCAGCAAAGCGAGTTCAAGCGCCGCACCGAGGAATATTACAACCGCTTCATCGGCGAATATGACCGCTTGCTGCAATGGGTGCTGCGCCATGAGCGCTTCACCATGACGGTGGCGATCGGGACATTGGTGCTGACGGTCCTTCTTTATATCGTCATCCCCAAGGGTTTCTTCCCGGTGCAGGACACCGGCTTCGTTCAGGCCATCACCACGGCGGAACCCACCGTCTCCTTCGACGAGATGGCGCGGCGGCAGCGGGCGGTGGCGGCGAATATCCTCAAGGACAAGGATGTCGCCAGCCTGTCGTCTTTCATCGGCGTCGATGGCACCAACAACACCCTCAACAGCGGCCGTTTCCTGATCAATCTGAAAGACAAGAGCAGCCGCGACAGCGCCACCGAAATCATGGACCGGCTCGCCACCGACGCGCATGCGGTGCCCGGCATCACATTTTATCTGCAGCCGGTGCAAGATCTCACCATTGATTCCACCATTAGCCGGGCGCAATACCAGTTCACGCTGCAATCGGCGGGCACGGCACAGCTCAATGATTTTGTACCCAAGCTGCTTGCCGAAATGCAGAAGCAGAAGGCGCTGCGCAATGTCTCGACCGATTTCCTGGATCGAGGCCTGTCGGCTTACCTGACCGTGGATCGCGACACCGCCGCCCGCTTCGGCATCTCGGCCGCGACCATCGATAATGCGCTCTATGATAGTTTCGGCCAGCGCATCATCTCGACCATCTTCACCGAGTCGAACCAGAATCGCGTGATTTTGGAGGCCGATCCCAAGCTTCAGAACACGGTGGCCTCGCTCAACGACATCTACCTGCCGTCATCGCAGGGCGGCCAGGTGCCGCTGTCGGCCATCGCCCATATCGACCAACGTACGGTGCCGCTTCAGATCAATCATCTCAGTCAATTCCCGTCGGCCAATATCTCCTTCGATATCGCGCCCGGTTATTCGCTGGGTTCCGCCGTCAATGCCGTCAAGGCCGCGGAACAGACCGCAGGCCTGCCGCCCGGGATCACGTCGCAATTCGAAGGCTCCGCCGTTGCCTTCCAGAACGCCTTGGGCAATGAAGTGCTTCTGATCCTCGCCGCCCTGGTCACGGTCTATATCGTGCTGGGCGTGCTTTATGAGAGTTTCATTCATCCCGTGACCATTCTGTCCACCTTGCCGTCGGCGGGGGTGGGCGCACTTTTGGCCTTGATCGTAACCGGTCACGATCTCAATATCGTCTCCATCATCGGCATCATTCTGCTGATCGGCATCGTCAAGAAGAACGCCATCATGATGATCGACTTTGCCCTGGAGGCGGAGCGCAACGAAGGCAAATCGCCCACCGAAGCCATTCATCAGGCGGCTTTGTTGCGCTTCCGTCCCATCATGATGACCACGGTGGCGGCGCTGTTCGGTGCGCTGCCCCTGATGGTGGGATCCGGCATGGGCTCGGAGCTGCGCCATCCCTTGGGCATTTCCATCGTGGGCGGCCTTCTGGTGAGCCAGCTTCTCACCCTCTTCACCACGCCGGTGATCTAT
>Ga0105240_10001743_pt1 | contig 36730 bp, 22 predicted proteins | sample KBSC54metaG_FD_80426 | JGI IMG/M metagenome (GOLD analysis project Ga0105240, IMG submission 80426) | Corn rhizosphere microbial communities from Kellogg Biological Station, Michigan, USA - KBS C5-4 metaG | ecosystem: Host-associated > Plants > Roots > Rhizosphere > Soil | place: Michigan, USA... | reverse complement strand
GCTCCGCCTCGTATCGGTCCGGGTGGGTGACGCCGGCGAGCAGGTTGTCACAGATGGTCAGGGATGTGACACCGCAATAGAACTCAAACATCCTGACGTGGCAGTCGAGCCAGACCGGTAGCTCCTGCGAGAGGGTGGCGATCGCGAAGGTGTAGGAACTCGCACCCAATGCCGCGACAAACAGTTGTGTCTTGATGACCTCGCCGGTGAGTGGATCGATCAGCGAGAGGCCGTCGCAGAAGTCCACAAACACCTTCTCCCCGGGACGATGCGCTTGGCGCAGCACCACCGAGAGCTTCTTCTCGAAGCGCCGATAGAACTCGGCAAATTGGGAGTACTGGTATCCGTCAGGATGTTCGGCTTTGTACTCCTGCCACAGCAGCGCCAGGGTCACCTGATGATCCCGGCGGGCCAGCTCCTCGCGGACCTTCGCCCAGTCCGGTAGCGGCCGCAGCACATTCTTCGGCGGGGCACCGCCGTCGCGGGCGCTCGGATACAGCCGCTTCTCGAGCTCTCCCTCATCGAGCTCCACGATCGACTCCCAGCGGGTCAGGCCCGCCACGGCGGCTCGCCGCAAGCAATCCGACACTGCCGTCTTGCCAACGCCCACCGCCTGACCCAGTTGGCGTCGGCTACTGATCCCGCCCACCAGATGCAGCCGCAGTAAATCCTTAATCTTTTTCACGCTCAGCCTCGCTTGCGCCACCCCGTCGCTCCCCTGTGGAAAAAGGGCGCAGGGTGGCGGTCAATAAGGCTTGCGTCGAGTCGCCCCGAGCCGTCAGCTCTCGGATTCCGGAGCATGCCGGACACCTTTCCGGCCATGGCGGACAGCATTCCGCTCGAGCACCAAAGTGTCCGTCATCGCATCGGAACGGTGTCCGTCATGCCGCCGGAATGCTGTCCGCCGTCACCCCGGAATCGTGTCCGTTATGGGCCGGCGCACGCATCAACCCGACCGGGACGAAGAAGGTCCACTCATTGATCGATAAGATTTACAAGCGGAAGAACCTGACGATGGCCTGGGAAAAGGTCAAAGCCAATCAGGGGGCGGGGGGCGTGGACGGCGAGAGTATCAAGGCGTTTGGTGAGCGGCTCGAAGAGCGGCTTACCCAACTGCACGAAGAGCTTCGAACCGAGCACTACCGTCCGCAGCCGGTGCGACAATGTCCTATCCCGAAGGCGGGTAAGCCAAGTGAGTATCGGATGTTAGGCATTCCAACTGTTTTTGACAGGGTATGTCAGCAAGCGCTGCTCAATCGGCTGGAGCCGCTCTTCGAGCCGGTATTTGATGAAGCCAGCTTCGGATATCGGCGAGGGCGATCGACGAAGGACGCGCTGCGTAAGGTTTGGAGGGAAATCGAAGCTGGGAACGAATGGATCGTGGACGCGGACCTGAAAGACTTTTTCGGTTCAGCGGATCACGAGAAAATCGTTTCGCTGGTCTCGCAACGGGTGGCGGACGGACGAGTACTGCGCCTCATTGAGGCGATGCTCAAAGCCGGCAGCTACGGCGAGGGTCGATCGTTTCCTACCGAGCGCGGTACGCCGCAAGGGTCGGGAATCTCGCCTCTGTTAAGCAACATTCTCCTGACGCCCTTTGATCGAGAGATGCGCCGCAGAGGTTATCAGCTTACGCGGTACTCGGATGATTGGGTGGTGACCTGTTCATCCGCAGCGCAGGCGCGAACGGCATTGGAGACGGCGAGTCGAATCCTGCAGAGGCTAGGCGTACAGATCAACTCGCGCAAGACGCGGGTTGTGAACGTGCGGCGCGGCTTCGAATTTCTCGGCCACAAGGTCAAGCGTGGTAGCCGGCCAATGCGGTTATCAGACGACAAGATCAAAAGTGGGATCAAGGCTGGAGCGCTCTATGCGCGTCCGACGGAGAAATCGATCCGTAACTTCAAGGATCAGATCCGCCAACTCACATGCCGTAGGGCGCCGGTCAGTACGGCCGAGCTGATTCAGCAGATCAACCCGATAGTGCGCGGATGGGGCGAGCACTTCAAGCGAGCCCACGTCCGAGGGTTGTTTCACCAGCTCGACAGCTGGATCGTGCGACGCATCTGGTCGCATCGATTCAAACGATGGCGCTGTCGCGGGTGGCTCGCGCTGCCTGAGACCAAGCTCTACGGCGAGTATAGACTTGTGAACCTGATAGGTCTGATTCTTTCTCTTGCTCATCGCCGAAAGGCGTTCTCGTGAAAGCTGCTTGCGGGAAATCTGCACGAGCAGTTTGGGCGGCGGGCGGAGGCAAGCCCTTCAGTGGGCGCCTCCCCCGACCCGACAGCGCGGAGGCGGAGTAATGTCCGTGGAGGGAAGCGGCCCTGCTGCAGAGAGTGCCGGCGTCAAGACGGAAGGCAGGGGCGAGATGATAAAGGCGCCCATGAATCTGCAAGACCTGAGACGCAGGCTATACGTCAAAGCGAAGACTGAACCGTCGTGGCGGTTCTGGGGGATCTACGTTCATATCTGCAAGTTAGAAACGCTGCAAGAAGCCTATGTGCTGACGAAGGCCAATGACGGCGCTCCGGGCGTTGACGGAGTCACGTTTGAGCAGATCGAAGAGCAGGGCAGCGAGTGTTTTCTTGAGCAGATACGGAACGAGTTGGTCCAGCGCACCTGTGTACCATTACCGGTACGCCGACGTGAGATCCCCAAGGACGGGGGTAAAGGAAAAGTCCGCGTGCTCTCGATTCCGGCGATCCGGGATCGGGTGGTGCAGGGGGCGCTCAAGCTGATCTTAGAGCCAATCATGGAAGCAGACTTCCAACCTGGATCGTATGGCTACCGTCCAAAGCGGACAGCGCATGAAGCGATCAGCCGAGTGGCCGAAAATATTGTACGGCAGAAGACACGCATCATAGACATTGACCTGAAGAGCTATTTCGATAACGTGCGGCACGATGTGCTTCTCGCGAAAGTGGCCCAGCGGGTGAATGACCCACAGGTGATGCATCTCCTGAACCTGATACTTAAGTCCACTGGAAAACGAGGCGTCTCGCAAGGGGGTGTTATTTCGCCCGTCCTAAGTAACCTCTACCTCAATGAGGTAGATCGGATGTTGGAACGGGCGAAAGAGAGCACGCGCAACGGGACGTACACCGGCATCGAGTACGCGAGATACGCGGACGATCTGGTGGTGCTGATCGGAGCCCACAAGAATCATGACTGGTTGCTGGCGGCGGTGGAAAGACGATTGCGAGAGGAGTTTGCCAAACTCAAGGTCGAAATCAACGAGGAGAAGAGCCGGATCGTAGACCTCAGCCGGGGTGAGAGCTTCGGCTTCCTGGGGTTCGATTTTCGCCGTCTCCGCTCGCGTAGCGCCTGCTGGTCACCGAAGATGCCCTGTACATACGCCGGAGGATGGAAGCCGGGAAACGTATACGTGTCCGCCAAACGGCGGGGCCTGCCTGTCTTGGACATCCGGCCATCATGCCAAATTTCCACACGTCCTCATCTCCCTGCAGAACTCAGCAAAACCAGTCTCGCAAGACCATCATGCCTAATTTGTACGTTAATGCCCACTTATCCCGTAGTGAACATATCTTCCGTCATCGCTTTACCAATGCTCATGCGTCCATGAGTACACGGTTATTTGTGCCTGGGAGCTACAAAAGTTCGGGTCCGGCGTAACTCATTACAGCGGATTGGCTACGCAAGGGTAGTTACCAACTACGTATTCGCGACTTACACGCTGTTGCACAGAGGTGAAGAGCTGGTAGGGTATAGTGTTAGAGAACTCCGCCACAATCGCGGCTGATAAATCTCCCCCCCAAAGAGTCGCTTCGTCACCAACACAGGCGCCTTCTACGTCCGTCAGGTCAACGGCCAGTGAATCCATCGACACCTGACCCACCAAAGGTGCCTGGATCCCATTTACGAGTACGGGAGTTCCATTCGGTGCATGCCTTGGATATCCGTCGCCGTAGCCGGCACCAATTGTTCCGATTTTGCTAGTTCGTTGGCTGCACCAAGTTCCATTATATCCGACGCACTCCCCAGCCTCCACCTTACGAATGGCGATGATGCGAGCCTTGAATGTCATGGAGGGAACTAGAGGTAGAGGTCGAGACATGCCGAGCGGATTGATTCCGTACAACATGATGCCCGGTCTCACCCAATCTCCACGGGTTTCAGGTCTTGAGATCAGTGCTGCCGAATTTGCGAGACTTGCATCTGCCTCTGTACCTGCACCTCTCGATTTAAGAAAACAAGTGAGTTGCTGATTGGTCACTATCGGAGAGGCGTGGTCAGCAGAACTGAAATGAGTCAGATGTACCAGCTCTATAATTCCCCGACGTGCACTCAGGGTCTTATGCGCCTCGGCAAAGACTTGGGGTGCTAGGCCTACTCGATGCATACCGGAGTCGAGTTCAAGCCACACCCGTAACGGGGTCCGTTCTGACTGGGCCGTAATAAGCGCGAGTGACACCGAGTCGTGAGCGGTCACGTCGATTTGTAGCTCCGAGCATGCCACCAGCGCTGATACATCGAGAAGAGTTGCAAGCAAGAGTATTCGTTGCGACACGCCCGCTTTACGCAATGCGAATGCCTCGTGGAGGCGGGCCACTGCAAATCCATCAGCGGAATCGAGCGCTTTAGCTGCCGGGAGCAAACCATGCCCATAAGCATCCGCCTTCACCATGGCCATAATCCGACTCTGCGGACAAAGATTTCGTACGACGCCCAAGTTGTGGCGCAACGCGCCTAGATCAATCTGCGCGCGTACTGTGGTTGCAAGATCTGGCTTGGCTAACGAGGTCACCTGAGAAGTGATCTCCGATTGCTGGGTTGGGAGATGTACGGTTAATCTCGTCTATAGACGAGACGGAGCCTCAACTTTGACACCGTGATTATTTTGTAGCTAACCCATTCCACATGGACATGAGTCTCGGTGAAGTCACGAGCTGCCTTGGCACGCTAAATTGAAGGGCAGAACCGAAATCGGAGGCCTAAGGAGTTGCCGACAACCGCAGTGGGAGTGGTCGCGCGCTATCGAGGAATTGCGAAGCATTCCGAGCACGTTATGATGTTATCGCTCTTGCCAACTTGTATATGGCGCGCCGTCAATTGCAACAGGCAGCGTAGATATCGGGGAAACCTCGGGATGATAAGATGCAATGAAAAGCAACGCGACATCAATGATCTAAATACCGAGTGGCTCATGAAAATCTTGGGCTTATGCGTGACTTCTCTGCGCCGAACACTCCCGGCTCTTTTGTGTCAGTCGGTGATGCATGTAGCGGCTGAGACGGTCGCCCTTGAGCAGCGCCCAGGCGAGTCGGTGCGCTAACGCCACGGCATTCTGATTCGTACTGCAAATCATTTCTTTCAGCTCTTCACCCCGCACGCGAGGGATCAATTTCAAAATCATTCTTCGTGTCGCATTTACCACTCTCGATCGTCTTCCTCCTGACGGCATGCGCTGTAAAGCCGTTAAGAAGCTAAGTTAAAGATAAAAGTGGCTCATCTACTGCTTTATGCGAGTTAGCAAGGTGCGGAAGAGCTTAGTGCATAGCTCCCGCGAGTCATTCTGTCAGTATAAACGCCCAGCAGGCGGTCACCGTTGGATCCCGATGGACACGAACCAAGCTTTCGTTCAATCTGTGCAACCTTTTCTAAACGGATCGTTGTCAAATTCTGAGAGTAGTGAGATGTTGGATGTCGTGAATCCATCCAACGGAAAATGTCTCTTGGAGATTCCGGCAGGCTGTGAGGCAGATGTGGAGCGCGCCGTGAGCTCGGCGCGCCGCGTGTTTGAAAAAGGATCGTGGGACAATGCCCCGCCGTCTGTTAGGAAGGAGATCCTGCATCGATTCGCCGAATTGATTGCCGCGAATGCGGCCGCTCTGGATGCATTAGACGCGGGCGAGATGGGAAAGCCTGTCAAGGAGACGAACGCCAACGCCGCAGATGCCGCGAGCCTCATGCGCTTCTATGCGGAGTTGGTTGATAAGGTCACCGGTGAAGTTTATAGTAGCGACAAAAATAGCTTTGCCGCTCAACGACGAGTTGCTCGCGGCGTGGTTGCGGCGGTCGTACCCTGGAACTTCCCTACTTCTAACGCTGTTATGAAGATTGCCCCGGCTCTGGCCGCGGGAAATTCCGTCGTGTTGAAGCCGTCGGAATGGTCGTCGCGTTCGGCCGTTCGTCTTGCACAACTGGGGCTTGAGGCGGGAGTGCCCCCCGGAGTCCTAAACGTAGTTCCGGGGGCCGGAGAGGTTGTCGGTCGCGCATTGGGCCTGCACCCGGATGTGAACATGGTTAGCTTCACCGGCTCAACGACGGTCGGTAAGCAGATGCTGCAGTACGCGGGCCAGTCGAACATGAAAGTCGTCATGGCGGAGTGCGGGGGTAAGACGCCACACTTGGTGTTTGAGGATGCGCCCGATCTCGATGTAGTTGCTGATCATATTGCGCGAATGCTGGTTATGAACCAGGGACAGGTATGCGCCGCCGGGTCGCGACTGCTCGTGGAGCGGTCAATCGAGACTCGGGTGATCGAGAGACTGGTGGCGAAGGTCAGGAAGGTCACTATTGGCGACGCTCTGGACGCCAAGACAACATTCGGACCCCTTGTGTCCGCGCAACAGTGTACGCGGGTGATGCGATATATCGAGTCGGGAGAGGCGGACGGGGCGACTCTGGTGACGGGTGGACGCCGCGCTTTGCTGGATTCCGGAGGATTTTTTGTTGAGCCGACGATTTTTCGCAACGTCGTGCCCTCGGCACGCATTGCGCAGGAGGAGATTTTCGGCCCTGTACTCGCGGTAATCGCATTTGACAGTGAGGCGGAGGCCGTTCGAATAGCCAACGAGACCATCTATGGCTTGCTGGCATATGCCTGGACCACCGATCTCTCACGTGCGATGCGACTGATGAAGAGCATCCGGTCTTCAATTATCGTTAACGCGGCGCCTCCGATAGGGGAGGGTCCTGGGAATGCGTTTTCATCCGAGCCGTCGGGCCAATCAGGGTTGGGAACTGAAGGCGGTATCCCCGGCATGGAAAGTTATATGCGCAGACAGCTTGTCTGGATAAATCACGGATGATATTTCGCAATGTTGGTAACTGCTGCAGGATACTAGCTGTGGCCCTGAAGACGCCAGGCCAGGCTACAAATCCCTCCCTGGATGGCTGTTAACTTCTGATGCGCTTTAGCAAAAACTATCTGCTTGGGATTCTGACGGTCATGCTGACCTTCAACTACATGGACCGTATTGCGTTGGGGGTCGTTCTGGAAGACGTCAAGCGTGACCTCCAACTCAGTGATACGCAGCTGGGCTTTTTGACCGGTATCGCATTCGCTCTCTTCTATTCTGTTTTAGGTGTTCCTATTGCTCGATGGGCGGATCGGAGCAATCGTGTCACGATCATTTCGTTGAGCGTTGCGCTGTGGAGCATGGCCGTGGCCCTGTGTGGCGCCGCTCTGAGCTTTATGCAATTGATGTTAATCAGGGTGGTCGTAGGCGTGGGTGAAGCGGGGTGTGTTCCCGCTTCACTCTCCCTGATCGCGAGCTACTTTTCCCGTGGCGAACGCCCGCGCGCGGTCTCACTTTATATGCAAGGAGTCTCGGCTAGTCTCATTATTGGCTATTTTGCAGCGGGTTGGCTTGACGAGATGTTTGGCTGGAGAGTCATGTTCGTGATGATTGGCGTGCCGGGACTCGGGCTTGCCCTTCTGGGTCGCTACACGATTAAAGACGTGCGACGAGACGAAGAGAAACGTGCGTTGCCTGATCACAGCTTCAAAGACGTATGTGTCTTCCTATGGAACACCCCAAGTTTCCATCACCTTCTGTACTCTATGGCAGTGAATTGGTTCTTCACTTATGGGACCTTGCAATGGACGCCAGCGTTTTTTGTTCGCAGCTTTGGATTAAAGGCGGGAGAATTGGGAAGTTGGTTCGCCGTGATCTATGGGGTCATGTTCATCATAGGCACCTATGTAGGTGGAGAATGGGCAACACGCCGAGCTTCGCGTAACGAATCTCGGCAGCTTAGGGGGATGGCGATCATCACGGCTGTTTCTGGAATCCTTGCGGCGTTGGTTTATATTCCTACAACAGGGCCGAATCATTATTTTGCATTCGCGTGGTTGGGACTATCCATGTTGACCGCCGCAGCCGTCAGCGGCCCGCAGTTTGCTGTAATCCAGGCGCTCGTGCCCCTGCGGATGCAAGCGGTAGCGATCGCCATTGTCTATATGTTTGGAAACCTGATCGGCCTAGGGCTCGGACCATGGGCCGCCGGTGCATTGAGTGATGCACTTCGACCCTGGCTTGCTGCCGAGTCCCTGCGATATGCGTTGCTCTTGCTCTGTCCAGCAGTCCTGTGGAGTGCTTGGCACTTGTGGGCGGGTAGCTGGACAGTGGCTAGGGACGTCGAGCGGGTGAGCGAAAAGCCAAATAACCGCCTCCAGCGTGCTGGTTCAGAGATGTCCACGCCAATCGCCGCATGCGGCGTGGCCCCCGAACGAGAGTAGCGAAGTATGCCATTCCAAGTGACCCATATTGCCACGAAAGATGTGTATCCAACGGGCCCGCGACCGCCTTTAGTGGCAATCCGTCCGTAGATCGGCGAGTAACAGGTGACTTGAGATGACGTTCGAAAAGGACATTCGCCAGTCCGCCCTATATCGGGAGGCCGCAGCGCTCTACGAAGATATGCGGCGACCCGGTAGTGGGCAAATCAGCGATGCTGCCGAGATCAACTGCTCCCCCGACGCAAAACGGGCCGCGTTCTCGGGCGCTCTTGTTGAGAAGCTCGATGGTACGCCGACGACTCGGATCTGCGAGGTGGAGTTCGTGACTGGTGAAACACGAGTGCTGACCTTTGGCCCGAATACCGACCGGTGCCCAAAATACTCCCCCGATGGACGCCTGATCGCGTTCCTGTCTGATCGTAGAAACAAAGGAAACTTTCAACTTTATCTGCTCGACGCGAGTACGGGGGCGGCTATTGATACACCGCCTGTTGAAGGATGGGTTGAATACCTTCACTGGTCGCCAGACGGAGGCCGCATTTTGCTTGCTGTCGCCGGGCATGGAGCGGATATTCCCTCGGAGCAGGGTGCGGTCACAAGCAAACAGGTTGGGACTCAGTTTCCGTCCTGGATCCCCGTTGTTGAGGCGGGCGAAGAAAACTTTCGCTGGCGGCACGCATGGGTGTACACGCTGGCCTCCAACACGGTCCGCCGCGTCAGTGGGTCTCGAGAAAACATCTGGGAGGCGGTGTGGTGCGGGAATGATGCAATAGTATCAGTAACATCGCTGGGGCCAAGTGAAGGCATGTGGTACAGCGCTCGGCTGTACCTAATCGACATTCACACTTGCAAGAGCCGCGAGATATATACGCCTATTGCTCAACTCGGCTGGCCAAGTGCGTGCCCGGCCGGAAAGCACATTGCGTTCGTGGAGGCTGTCTGTAGTGACCGCTGGGTTGTCGCAGGAGATCTAAAGCTGATAGAGATTGCTACAGGGAAGGTGCAGCGGGTCGATACGCGGGATATTGACATCACACATACGGAGTGGCGCTCGGATCGTGTACTGCTTGTGGCCGGGCATCGTAGCTTCGAGACCGCCGTCGGCCTCTTCCACCTTGAGCACGGTTCCTTCATCGAGGCGTGGAGCAGTCGTGAAGTTACCGCCAGCGGGCGCTACATCAGGGTGTCAGGCGTGCGGGACCGCGGCGACTGCGTGATGATCGGCGAGGGCTTTCTGCGGGCACCCGAAGTAGCTCTTATCAGCGGAGGCACGTATCGGACGGTCAGATCGTTCGATCTTGGATGTGCAGAAGCGGGGCGAACGGTCGCTGCAGCGGACCCCATAACGTGGCGAGCTTCGGACGGTCTTGAGCTTCAGGGTTGGCTGGTGATGCCTCATGGAGAAGCTCCTCACGCTCTCATCTTGAACATCCACGGCGGCCCCATATGGCAGTGGCGTCCAATGTGGCTGGGCAGAAATGGAGCGGCGCTGCTCATGCTTTTGAAGCGGGGCTTTGCCGTGTTCTTTCCGAATCCTCGTGGTAGCTCGGGACGAGGGCAAGAGTTCGCCGGGTGTGTATTTGGGGATATGGGAGGCGCAGAGACGGCTGATCATTTGTCGGGAATTGATTATCTTGTCTCGGCGGGGATCGCAGATCCGAAGCGCCTCGGCGTAACTGGAGCCAGCCATGGCGGGTTTATGACATCGTGGATCATTGCCCAGGACCCTCGTTTTGCCGCGGCCGTGCCCGTCGCGCCGGTGACGAATTGGGTTTCAGAGCATTTGATTTCCAACCTCTCGCACTTCTGCGAGATTTCACTCAACGATCGATACACGAACCCCTTAGGGAGTTACTTCCAGAGAAGCCCTATCCTACATGCCGACAAGGTGAAGACGCCCACGCTGAATATCTGCGGTGCGCTGGATCGAGCCACGCCTCCAACCGAAGCGATGCAGTTTCACAACGTCTTACTTCAGAATGGCGTGAAGTCAGTGTTGGTAACCTACCCCGAAGAGGGTCACGGAGTGCGGAGTTTTCCGGCGATGATTGATTATGCGGCACGGATCGTGGGATGGTTCGAGAAGCATATTAGCAAGAGAGTCGGCGATGCAACGTGATATAACAGCCGGCGTTTCAGCGAGAACCAGAGCCTTGTTGGGGCGCACGCTATGCTGGGACAATCACGCGTGTATGCCGTTGCGGCCGGGTGACATTAGCTTTTTGCCGCAACTCGAGCGAGTTCGTGCAGCGGGAATCGATGTGGTCTCGCTGAATATCTGCTTTGACGCTGTCGATCCACGCCAGGCATTCGCCGTTTTGGCGACATTTCGTAACTGGATTGAGGAGCACTCTGACCGCTACGCGCTGGCAAATTCGGTGTTAGAAATTGAAGAGGCTAAGGCACAAGGGCGGCTCGCCGTTGTCTTCGATATCGAAGGCGGCAACGCCGTTGCCGAGCATGTAGGCTTGGTCGAGATTTTCTACCGACTCGGCGTGCGCTGGATGCTGTTGGCGTTTAACAAAAACAATAAGCTTGGCGGCGGCTGCATGGACGAAGACAGAGGACTAACGGACTATGGCAGAAGAATTATTCGCGCCATGGAGCATGTCGGCATGGTGCTATGTTGCACGCATGTTGGCTACAGAACAGCATGCGAGGCTATGGAGTACGCTCGAAACCCGGTGATCTTTTCCCACTCTAATTCATCCGCCGTGTATCCGCATGTGCGCAACATTCCCGACGATCTTATGGTGGCGTGTGCACGACGAGGTGGAGTCGTCAATATAAACGGGGTCGGAATGTTCCTTGGGAAGGACGCGCGAGGAAGACCGGATAATAGTACAGAAACTCTGGTGCAGCATATTGACCACGCGGTGTGTCTCGTAGGGCCGCAGCACGTAGGCCTAGGGCTGGATTTCGTTTTCGATCTTTCGGAGCTTGAGGAGTATGTGCGCAAAGACCCCGGGAAGTTTCCGGCCGAGGTGCGGGAGCCGGGGAGATATACACAGGTGGAGCCGGAGCGCTTTCCGATAATTGCAGAAGCGCTAATGCAGCGTGGGTACAGCGAGGCGGATGTGCAGGGGATCATGGGACACAATAACCTGCGTATCGCCCGGCAGGTATGGAAATGACAGTTTAGTGTTGACTACGTGGCGGATCTCAGAATACATAAAAAGCGTGCTGCAATCATTGACACGGATGGATTGCACGATTCTGCGCGCTAGACAGCTGGGATTAGCGCACTGTTGGGTGACATCGAAAATGCCGTTCAGGGAGCGAATGTGTGGCAGAATGAATTGCGTTCTACCTTCGCGGCTTTTGCGCCGGCATTCCGGAAATTAGCAATACTGTTGTTCAAATCTAAAACAGTGGATGGCTCGAGCAACCGCTAATTCATCATATAGGAGTTCTTAACCATGAGTGGGGCTGATGATCGGAAGGACGATGGGCCCGTGGGTAGCGGCGTTGTTTTCAACAGTTGCGGCCCTAACGTATTGTTCAAAACCTATGTGGCAGATCGGCCCGCGCCCCCCTCCGGCCAATCGTGGGGAACCGAAATTGCGTTCGATGTTACGATCACATTGGCCCATCCTGTACGGAGGGTTTGGGCGGTATTCAAGGACTTTAACCGATGGATGAGCCGATTTGGCTACGAGTGGAACGACGGCATCCTGGCCGATAATGAAGATGGACTTGTCTATCTGAGCAACAGGCCGGCAGCAAACGACCAGAAATGGCGGGATGGCCTCCGCATCAAATATATAGTCCGGAAGGTTGTTCCGGAGCGACTGATCTACTTTGACAGCCCGCCGGCACCGATTGAAGAGGAGGACAAGGATGGCATTTGGACGGGACACAACGTGATGAGTCTTTACGAGGAGGGCGGGTCGACGAAGATTGTCATCTTCATCGAACATACGTGGTATTCCGAGACGATGCGTATTGAAGAGCTGCGCGCGGTCGCCAAAAGCACGCTCGATAGCGCATTAGTGTTCTGGCGCGATTACTTTATTCCAGATCTCGTCGCGGCGATCGAGTCCAGTTCGGCCACCGCTTCGGCTTAAATTCCAACCAGCTGGTAAGAAGGTGGAAACGGTTTTCGGAAGAAGAGGGTCTTCGCTAGGACGTTCGCGGCGCAGATACCTGCTTACTCGCGCTCTCTTGGATTGGGCGAAGCAGGGATCCTACCAGGCCAGCCGCGAGCGCAGCACCGCCGGCGCCGACGAAAAAGCCGACTTGATATCCGTCGGCGAGCGCATCTCGAGGCGCCACGCCCAGCGCAGTAAAGTGGGCTGTCCAGATCATAGATAGTGCACCGAGAATTGCGATGCCGAGAGCGCCTCCGAGTAGCATTGATGTATTCAATATCCCGGATACAAGCCCGCAATCTAGGGGGTCGGCACCGCTCATGGCGACCAGCATTAGTGGGTTGAGCGCGATCCCACCGCCGATCCCAATCAACAGCATGCCCGGCAGCGCAGCTAGTGCGATATTGCTGTTCATATGCACGCAGGCAAGTATAAGTAGACCAACAGCGCCTGTTAACATACCTAGAATGATCGAGCGTTTAGTCCCGTATCGGAGCACCAGTTTTGGGGAGAGGCCTACAGCGCATGCTGCCATGGCCAGGTTAGACGGCAAGAATGCAAGTGAAATTTGTACTGGTGTCAGGCCGCGAGCAAACTGCAGATACAGGACGCCATTGAAGAGCCAGGAGAACAGCGCCACGGACCAGAGGCCTGCCGCAATATTTGTAATAACGGCATTCGGCAGCTTTCTGACTGTACGCGGGATAAGTGGCGTCGACACGCGGTGCTCGATCCACTCAAATACAATGAGCAGCATAGCGGATGTCGCCAGTGTGCCCAATGTCCTAAGGGAGGTCCACCCGACTTTGTTTGCGTTCACAATGGCATAGATCGCAACCAGTGAAGATAGCGTGATCGAAGCGGCGCCGCCGAGATTGAGCGGAGGGGGCCGCTCATGATACCTCATCTCAGGAAGGAGAACCAGGCAGAGAGCGCCTATCGCGATGCCGGCGGGAACATTGACGAAGAAGACCCAGTGCCAGCTGAGAGAACTCGTGATAACTCCGCCCAGTAGCACACCGAGAGCCCCGCCCATTGCGCCAACCGATGCATAGACGCCCATAGCCAGCACGCGCTCGCGCGTTCCCGAGAAGAGTTTTGTTACGATAGCGAGACCTACCGTTTCGATGATTGCTCCCGCAATTCCTTGGATTGCCCTAGCCGTGATGAGAGTCTGCTGCGAGTTCGCCAGCCCGCAGGCAAGAGACGCAGCGCAAAACGTGGCGATGCCGAGGAGAAAGAGTCGTTTTTCGCCGTAGTAGTCTCCGAGGCGACCACCAACAATCAAAAATCCTCCGGAAGTTAATAGATAGGCATCCATGACCCATACCAGCGAAACATCGGGGAAGTGCAGATCCGCACCAATCGTCGGCAATGCGATGCTCACAATTGTCGTGTCTAGGACGGCAATTAAGACGCCTGCGCAGGTAATGCATAAAGCCGCCCATGTTTTCCGCGCTTGGCTTCCTTTCCCGGTGGCGATACCGTCGTTGATTGTTTCCATACGACTGCTGTCGAAACAAAGGATTGCCAGTGTCAGCCATCGCAAGGCGGGGACTTGCCTTGACTGCTTGAGCGATCAGCGACTTTAATCAACCCGCTTCAGATCGCACACTCTCGAAGTATCGGCTAAACAAATCATTCGTGAATTCCGGCATCAAAATTCCACCCTGCCTTAATTCCTGCTCAGTTCTGGCACATTCGACCCTAGGATCTGAGGAGGAAAGTCGGCGCTGTTCTGCATCCAACTCAGTCTCGTTCATCGAAAACGTGGATTCGATGAGCGGAACTGCGGGCAACATGCGTCCCTGGTTATGCAGCCGTTTCACTTGGTCTACCCACTCATAAAACGGAAGCAACTGCAGCGGAGTTTCTAAAATAGTGTTGTAGCGCTCGAATAAGTCCCGGACCGGCGGCTGCGAGGAACAAATGTGAAAGACCCCGCCTCCACCGCTATGTTTGTTAGCGAGCCACGTGATAGCGCGCGCGACGTAATCTACTGGCACGGGCGGAGGATCGTAGCAATAGTTCTTGATACCAAAGCCAGAAAGCAGGCAGCTTCGTAAGAAGCGATCTTCCCGCTGCAGCTCGTCGTACCGCCCCAGCTCGGAGTCTGCCCACACGAGGCCGACCCGGAATATGTTGCAGGCGATTCCTCGCTCTGCCGCGAGCATCAGAAGTTTTTCACCCACCCACTTGCTTGCCACGTAGCCCTGCGAAGCTTTATGCCGCTCGTGATCGATTGAAGTTAACTCACTGACCGACCGGTCGTTACCTTCGTGCTGGTTGGCAAAAACACCGAGTGTGGATACGTAGTTGACAGACTTTTGCTTTGCGGTCACCGCTATCCTGAGAATCTCCCTGACGCCATCGACATTAGCGGCCTTGGCCATAGCGTATGTCTCAAGATGGTTCATGCTTGTTGCGCAGTGATAGATGCTGTCGACATCGAGGCAAGCGTTTTGATACAGCTCGGCGTCTAGGCCGAGACAGGGAAGCCTTATGTCTCCGCGAATGGGTATGATGCGATGCGTGAATTCGTCGCGCCACAAGCCAGCTTTGTCCAGCGTCTCGCGCGCCCGTCTCGAAGCCTCGGCCTCTGATTTAGCACGGATCAGGCAGTAGACTCTCGCGTCGGTAACTTCAAGCAACTGCGCCAGCAGGTAGCGCCCGACAAAGCCGGTACATCCTGTTAACAGAACGGCTTGAGGTGATTGCGGCGGTCGAACTTCTTGGGTAGGGGCAATGTCTGCCGGCAAAGTCGCCTCGCGCGAGAGGTCAACAAATTCCTCTTCGTTGTTCAATCCGCCAATCCGGGCTGCCAGTTGCCTGATGGTTGGGCTCTGGTAAAGATCCACAACGCGCAGGACGCATCCGAATGAAGAGTTTGTCTTTTGCAAGACTCTGATCGCGAGCAGGGAGTGTCCTCCCAGCTCAAAGAAGTTGTCATCGCGGCCGACCTGATCAATCTGCAGCAATCCCTGCCAGAGCGCCGCGAGCAACTGCTCTATGTGTCCCTCCGGAGACTCATACTGGGCTCTGGTTAATATTCCCAGATCCGGAGCGGGGAGCGCGCGGCGGTCCAATTTTCCATTTGGCGTAAGGGGAAACACTTGCATAAAGACAAATGCCGCCGGCACCATATAGTCTGGCAGGCGTGCTTTCAAATGTTCCCGAAGCTTTGGAATAAGTTGCTGGCGGAACCCGCTCTCAAGTGGGTTGTTAGCATATGCATGCAGCTGCGCCGACGCTTCGCAGACGTGCGTCGGTACGTAACCCGCAAGATTCCGCCTGGTCCGATCGACGAACAATGCATCGAAGCAACCCTCTTCGCCCGGGCTGAGTGTCACATCATAGTCATGCTTGCTTGCTAGGTCCCATAGGAGCTCGGGGTCTACGGCCTGATGGTCCGCTTTGCTGAGGCGGTGGCGCAAACTGCCGATTTCGATCGATTCGTCCGCCGTATCTACCAGCGTGCGAGCTTCAAGTTCTCCGCGCAAGCGCTCGTTGGGTATGCGGCGGAGCCGCAGAACGCTCCAGTTCCGTTTCTGCAAACCGAGATCCAGATACTCCAGGGTGGAGTTGATCGAACTCCAGTCCAGGCATTCGCTCGTGAGTTCTGGCTCGATCTCATCCCCGACCTTGAGGATGACATCGTAGCGATAGCGCGTCAGCTCGTTTGCGGCACGCCCTCGTTTGAGATGGATTTCGACGGCACTGATCCGGGGCAAACCACTTCGAATTGCTCGGAAGAATTGTGGATCAACTAGTAGTTCATTTTCCTGTGCAACGGAGCTGGTGATGCGGTTTCTGAGTTGTTTCACGGTGACCGTGGCGGCAGCATTGGTCAGCTGAACAGCCGTCTGAAAAGTCAGCAGCAAGCCGAGATGCCGAACGTCCCCGATAAAGATGTGACCTCCTGGACAGACCAGTCGAACTGCCCCGCGTAGAACAGCTAGGAGATAGTCGATATCGGGGAAGTATTGCACCACCGAGTTGAGAACCACGGTATCAAACGCGTCAGAATGGAAGCCCTCAAGCTCGACTGCCGAACGGTGCAGCAGTTCAACGTGGGCTAGGTCCTTGTTACGCGATGTCCAGGAACGTAGAGACTCGATCGCGGCGGAGGAAAGATCGGTGCCAACGTACTCACTGCAGAGCGGCGCAAGGTGCTGGAGTAGCAAGCCGACACCGCAGCCAATCTCGAGAATTCGCTGCGGCCGGAGCGCTCGGATCCGGTGTATTGTGGCGGTGAGCCATTCTTGCATTTGCAGTTCAGGAATTGGTTGGCCCGTGTACGTACTGTTCCAACCGACGAAATTGGGACCGGCAAACTTCTCATGAGAACTATAGGTTTCCTCGTAGACTGTCTTCCACTGACCTACGACCATACCGCGTAGCTCTTCGGTTGACTGATCAGAAGAGGTGACTTTGCGTGCAACGACATAGGCGACCAGGCGCTTGCCGTTGTCCTGATCATCCCGGGCTATTATCGCTACCTGCTTCACGGCGGGGTGCTCCATCAACGCCGCTTCTATTTCCCCCAGCTCGATCCGAAAACCACGAATCTTGACTTGGAAATCATAACGGCCGAGGTATTCTATTGCGCCATCTCGTCGCCAGCGACCTAGATCCCCGGTTTTGTACATCCGATCGCCCAGATCAATACGGAACGGGTTGGGAATGAAGCGATCCTCGGTCAGCTCAGGCTGATTGAGATATCCGCGGCCGACTCCAATGCCTCCAATATAGATTTCCCCTTGAGTTCCGATTGCCACGGGACGTCTGTGTGCGTCCAGAACATACATTTGTGTGTTCCATATTGGTCGGCCTATAGGAACGCGAGGACTAGGGTCATCCACTTTGCATTCCCAGTAGGTGACATCGATAGCTGCCTCAGTGGGTCCATACAGATTATGCAGGCGAGCCTTCGGAAGACATTCAAAGAACCTGCGCGCTAGGCTGGCTGGCAGCTCCTCACCGCTGCACAGAACATGTCGTAGGGTCGAACACCGACCTGGATTGTATTGATCCAGGAAGAGCTGCAGCATCGAGGGCACAAAGTGTACGGTTGTCACACCAGCTGCTTCGATGAGGTCCATAAGGTAGCTTGGGTCTTGATGACCTTGCGGCCGCGCTACGATCAGTCGGGCGCCCGTCATCAATGTCCAGAAGAATTCCCAGACTGATACGTCAAAGCTGAACGGCGTCTTCTGCAGCACATGATCGCGGGTGTCCAGCCTGTAGGTATCCTGCATCCACTGAAGCCGGTTAATCAGGGCACGGTGCTCGTTCATTGCCCCTTTAGGTCTTCCCGTCGAGCCAGATGTATAAATGACGTACGCTAAGTGACTCGAGTGTAACCCGATCTCGTTTGGATCGATGTTGCCTTCACCATACTGCTCCAGGTCCTCCCAGATTCCGTCGAGTGCTGCCAATGTTGTCTGTTGAGAAGGCAGATGAGAAATCAGATTCTGCTGCGTGAGCACCAGCTTTGGTGCGGAATCAGACAGCATATGTTGTATTCGTTCAGGAGGATAGTTTGGATCGACGGGCACATACGCGCCACCCGCCTTGAGTATCCCCATTAGGCCAACAACCATATCAAGACTTCGCTCGACGGATATCGCGACCCGCTGATCCGGACCCACACCGTTGGCTATGAGGTATCTGGCAAGTCTATTGGATTTGGCATTGAGCTGGGAGTACGTCAAAGAGTCCCTTCCGCACAACACAGCCGGACTAAGCGGTGTTCGTTCGACCTGCTCCTCGAACAGCTGATGTATAAGTTTCGTGTTAGAATAAGGAGCGTCGGTTGCATTCCATTCGACGACGATCCGATGCCGCTCCCCCTCCTCAAGCAAGGATAGCTCACTGAGCGGAAGGTCGGGACGGGCAAGGATTTCCTTCACCAGGATCTGGAAGTGTCTCGCCATACCCGAGACGGTCACCTCGTCGAACAGATCGGTCGCGTACTCGAACATTGCAGACATCCCGTTTGGAATGGTTTGCAAATAAAGTGCGAGGTCGAACAGACTGGTCTCCCAACCCATGGTAGTCCATTCCCACCGCAGACCGGGTAACTCGAGACGTTCTTCAGGAAAGTTCTGAAGCGCAAGCCAAACCTGGAAGAGTGGCTGTCTTGTCAGGGTTCGTTCCGGGCGAAGTTGCTTCACCAACGCCTCGAACGGCATGTCCTGATTCGCATATGCACCCAGGGTGATCTCGCGGACACGACGCAGCAGCTCTCTGAACGACAGGCTTGGGAAGACTTGTGTTCGTAAAACAATAGTGTTCACGAAGAAGCCAATGTGACCTTCTATTGCGCGACCTGGGCGGTTCGCAATCGGCGACCCGACGACTACATCTTCTTGTCCGCTGTAGCGCGCCAGCAGCATCTGGTAGACGGCCAGTACGAACATGAAGGCGGTTGCATTCTCGCTTTGCGCGAATTTCACAAGTCGCTGCCACAGCTCATTGGAAATATTGAATGTCAGGGTGGCTCCTCTAAAACTCTCGATGGCGGGGCGTCGTCTGTCGGTTGGCAGTTGTAACTGAGAAGGAGCATCGCCGAGTCGCTCGACCCAATATCTTAACTGTCTCTGCAATACATCTCCCTGCACCCAGTCTTTCTGCCAGATGGCATAGTCGGCGTATTGCACCGGCAGGTCGGGTAGGGGACTCTCCTCCCCACGAACGTATGAGGCATACAGCGTACTAAGCTCACGCACCATTACACCGATTGACCAACCGTCGGCCACGATGTGGTGCATCGTTATAAGTAGCGAGTGCTCGCGTGTCGCCAGTCTGATCAGAACAACTCGAAGCAATGGTCCCTTGGCGAGGTCAAATCGGCACTGCTGCTCGGTTCTAAGGTACTCACGCAGGCGATTCTGGCGTGTACCCGGATCGGTCAGCGTAGAGAGATCAACCCGATGGAGCGGAAAGGGTTGCGGCAAATCGATCAGCTGGTATGGGACGCCGTCCTTTACATCAAAGCGGGTTCGCAGAGTTTCGTGCCTGCGCACAAGTTCAAAGAATGAGCGCTCCAACGCGTGCTCATCCAATTCTCCTGTAAGGCTCAATGCCAACGGAATGTTGTAGGCGGGTCCGACTAGCCCTAGCTGGTCTAAGAACCAAAGCCGTTCCTGAGCGAAAGAAAGTGGAATGGGTCCTGGCCATTGCCCTCTCGGTTTGAGTAGTCGATGGGCCGACTGAGCTTTGCGTGCCGCCTCATTCCGTAGTCTTATCAATTCCTCTTGCAGAGAAGCTCGGTTGCTCCCTTCTCGCTGCCGAGTCCATTCGTTTGTGCTCACAATAGATTCCTTCCAGAAGTGCCCACCCCGCAAAGTCGAGTCTCACTTCAGCTGTGTAAGTGCGCATCTGTGCTGGATTCACGCGACAGGCTTCCCGCGCATCGCCTGTGCTGTTCACGGGGTGTCGGGGGTTGGCCGACTCTCGCCCATCTGGCCAGACAGCTCATCCTGTCGCTTGACAATTTCAGCCAATATCTCCTGATCACTCATCTCGTTTACGTCGCGTCCGAACTTCGCGGAATGGTTAGCCACCTCGGCATTGTTAGTCCTACTCGCCTGAGAGACAACTCGTGCGGCAAACTCTTTCAAAGTCGCGGCCTCGAAGAGGTCCCTCACAGCGACGTCGACATCCAATTGCTCTCGGACTCGCGAAATGAGTCGCATGGCCAACAGTGAATGGCCGCCGAGTCCGAAGAAGTTGTCGTCCCGGCCAATGCGCTCGGTGTGCAATATCTCCTGCCAGATCTCTGCCACTATCTCCTCCACTTCTCCTTCCGGCGCCTCGTATGGGTAGCTTGTGAAGGCCGCAAGGTCCGGCGCCGGCAATGCCCGACGATCCAACTTCCCGTGCGGTGTCAGCGGCATGCGCTCGAGCGTGACAAATGCGCTTGGAACCATATATTCAGGCAGCACAGCTTTCAAGTGGTTCCGCAGATTCTCTGCATCCGGGCCGCTCCCGTTATGGCGCGTAATGTACGCAACTAGGCGCTTCTCACCGCGCATCACCTCACGCGCAACAACGATTGCTTCTTTGACATTTGCATTGAGCATTAACTGCGCCTCGATCTCCCCCAGCTCAACACGAAAGCCGCGGAGTTTCACTTGGTGATCGTTGCGCCCCAGATATTCAATCATCCCGTCAGCGCGCCACAGGCCCATATCTCCGGTTTTGTACAACCTTGCGTGGGGATCTGAACTGAACGGGTGGGCGATAAACCGTTCGGCCGTCAACTCAGGGCGGTTCAGGTATCCCTGCGCAACGCCGTCGCCCCCGATGTAGATCTCTCCGCCGACACCAATCGGCACGGGCTGCCGCAGAGAGTCGAGAACGTATATCTGAGTGTTTGATATCGGACTGCCTATCGGCAATCTATTCGTGTCGGCGTCAACGGACTTTATCGTGAAGGTCGTTGAAAACGTTGTGCACTCAGTGGGGCCGTATGCGTTTAGCAAGCGTCCGGGCGGGCCGTTACGCAATACGTGGCCTGCTACCCAGGGCTCCACAATGTCTCCGCCTGTCAGCAGGTACCGGAGCTTCGCGTATACGCCGGTCAGGGCCTGCGTGTAATTTGCAAGCAAGCCCACAGTCAACCACAGTACCGTAACACACTGCTGTTCCAGTGTAGTAGCGAAGCTCTCCGCCTCCAGTACAGTTGATTCCGGCACGATTACTACTCTCGCCCCGTTAAGTAACGCTCCCCAAATTTCGAAGGTAGAAGCATCGAACGCGGGGTTACTGCAGTGCGCCAGGCAATCGGCCGGCTCGATGCGCGCGTACCCATTGTTGAGTGCTAGCCGATTCACTGCCCGATGCGGCACAACTACGCCCTTGGGAGTTCCGGTGGATCCTGATGTGTACATAACATACGCGGAGGAGCGTACTCCAAACTTCAGAGTCCGGTTACTCTTGGGCAGCCCTGGGGTAGCACTGAACTGTGTGTAATCGATCCATTGAACGGAAGCTCGCTTAGACTCAACCGCCAACCCTTTTTCAGTTACAACTCGACGTGCACCACAGTCACGGATTATGAACGCTTGCCGCTCCTGGGGCAGTTTAGGATCCAGCGGAACGTAGACGGCGCCACACTTGAGCAAGGCAAGTTGCGAGACGAGGAGCTGAAGAGACCGGGCCATCAGGATTGGGACGTATTCCCCGATCTGAACTCCCTGCACACTGAGATAATGGGACAGTTGATTTGCCTGCTCGTTTAGGTTGACATACGTAAGCGAGGTTTCCCCGCACTGCGCCGCTATGGCATCGGGGGAACGCCTCACATGCTCCTCGAACAACTCGTGGATCCGCACGTCCTGCGGATAAGCCGCTTGCGTAGCATTGAATACTTCGATCACCTGATGCCGCTCGTTGTCCGGCATTATCGATAAGGACAGTGCTAGCCTCTGTGGCGCCTCTTCCAGTGCGGCCACCAACGACTGCAGCGCCACTGAGATGTAACTCAGTATTCGCCGTGGATTAATGCGCCGATCAGTCTGCGCGGTCAGGGTAAAACCAGAGCTTAGATCGCCGACAGACAACACGATTGGGTAGTTCGTCCACTCCAGACTGGCAAGCACCTGGACCCCTGACGCCAAGCTTGGTTGTCCAGTTTCAAGAGGCAAAGTCACATGCCGGTAGTTCAATAGGGCGGTAAACAGAGGTGCCGTTCCGGCAACGCTGCTGCACCGCTGAGCTACCGCCAGTGAAGCTTGCTCGTGATCTAATAGCTCCACTAGCTCACGTTGTGTCTGCTCTAGGAGCTCCTTGGCCGTTACCCCCCGCAGTCGGAGCCGCAGTGGCAGCGTATTAATGTGCAATCCCAGCATCCGTTGCGTGCCCGAACCATCTTGCATCCTACCCAACAGGAGGGTTCCATACACCACATCGTCCCGTCCGCTGGTGTGCGCGACCACTAGACCCCAGGCAGCATGAAACACCATCGCGGGACTCACGCTGAGACGCCGCGCCTGGGCATGCACGCGCCTTCCTAGTTCGGGATCCAACTCCTCATGAGCCTCTTCGATCCGACTGCTATTCCCATGGACGTTCAGCAGCCCAAACGGCGCCGTCGGCTCGCCGATCTCCTCGAGTTTACTGCGAAAGAACGCCTCCCGATCTGCCGCTTGTACCCGTTCTGATGTCAACGTTTGTGCGATGTAGTCCCGATAGTGTACTGCCTCTGGAAGCTGCTGAGCGCGGCCTTCGAGACAGTCTGCTACTTCTGCGAAAAGGGTCTCGATTGACTCGTGATCGCCCGCGAGGTGATGTAACTGAAGCAGCGCGTACCACTGCATTCCGCCTGCATCAGCTGCGATCAATAGCCTTAATAGGGGTGCATTGTGCAGGTTTAGACTCTGCTGCTCCGGTTTCATGCTTTCCTTCAGCTGCGCGATTGGATCGCGATCCGGATTCAGCACGATGTGTTCTACGCGGAGAGGTGCCTGGCGGTAAACCACCTGTACCGGTCTGGGCAAGCGTTCCCACAAGACTGCGGTGCGTAGAACGTCGTGACGGTCGATCACTGTCCGCAACGCTTCGATAAAGTCTTCCAGTCGTTTCCTCGAACAAAACGATACAAGCGTCGGTAGAACGTAGGTATCCCGTCCGTCGTTGTCCAGCAGATGATGGAACAAAATTCCTTCCTGTAAGGGGCCCAGAGGATAGATATCCTGGATGTTGGCGGCGCCCCCGGCGACTGTTTGCACTACGAACTCGATATGTTCCGGCTCCAACGCCACAAGTGGCAACATTTGCGGAGTGATTGTCGCGCACCCAGGGGGAATAAGGTTTGGTGGCACTTCAAACTGCACAGCCGCCTCGTCTCTGATGGCATTCGCGAGGGCTGCCAGCGTGGGACTGTCGTAGACACTGCGAAATTCAACAGATAGGCCTGTCTTTCGCAGGCGGTCCATCATTTGCACGACCAGCAGCGAGTGACCGCCTATAGCAAAGAAGTTATCGTGCCGTCCTACTCGTTCCACCCGTAGCAGCGTCTGCCAGATTCTGGCCAGGACCTTCTCCACGTCCCCGAGCGGAGGCTCATATTTCCGAGTCGCATATGCCTCCAAGTCCGGAGCTGGCAACGCACGTCGATCCAGTTTTCCGTTGGGCGTGAGCGGAAAGCGCGGCAGTAATACAAACGCGCCGGGTACCATGTGTTGTGGCAACACCGCCTGCAGGTGTGAACGCAGCTCCTCAGCGCTCGGCACGCCTAAATCTCGCGGCGTCATGTATGCCACTAGGCGCTTTTCTCCGGGGACGTCCTCGCGAGCGACGACTACAGCCTCCTTGAGCCCATGCTTTAGCAGCTGTGCCTCTATCTCGCCCAGCTCAATTCGGAAGCCGCGCACCTTCACCTGATGATCGTTGCGGCCGAGGTACTCGATACTCCCATCCGGCAGCCATCGGCCCAGGTCTCCCGTCTTGTACATTCGTGCCCCAGGACCGGTGTAGAAGGGATTTGTGATGAACCGTTCCGCCGTCAAATCCGGCCGATTTAGGTACCCCCGTGCAACGCCCACGCCGGCAATGTAGATCTCGCCCGCCACGCCAATCGGTACGGGCTGTTGGCGGCGATCCAAAATGTAGATCTGTGTATTTGCAATCGGATGGCCTATTGTGGCAACGAAACCTTCCTCCCGGCGCATCGAAATGTAAGTTGAATACGTCGTCGTCTCCGACGGTCCATACAGATTGCAGACCTGTTCGACCTGACTACGTGAAAAAATTCGATCAACCACTTCCTTCTTGAGGGCCTCCCCTGCTAGGTTGACCACACGGGCCGTATCTGGGAGCCTTCCCGCCTCGACAATTCCCGCGATCGCCGATGGCACCGTATTGATGAGTGTTACTTCAGATTGTCCTTTGACCAGGGCTAGCGCATTCTCGACCACGTGAATAGCGCCACCTGTCGCCAGCGAAACGAAACACTCATAGACAGACAAGTCAAAGTTCAGCGACGTCGCCTGCAATGTCGCAGCAAATGTCTGCCGATCCAATGCAGATTGTGCCCAGCAAATCAGATTAACTGCATTGCGATGCTCGATGGCAACACCCTTAGGCGTTCCGGTCGAGCCAGAGGTGTAAATTACGTATGCCAAGTGATCAGAGCAGAGGCTCTCCACATCGAGATTGCCGGTGGGCTGCTTCGCGATCTCACTCCATTCGTCATCCAGAGCTACGATTTCCGTAGCCGTCGTTCGCAATGCCTGTCTTAGCCGCGCTTGGGTTAGTAGCACCGCCGGCTTCGCATCCATTATCATGTACTGCATTCGCTCGGCCGGATAATTGGGATCCAACGGAACGTAGGCTCCGCCGGCTTTGAGTATTGCTAGCAGTCCCACGATCATCTCGAGGTTGCGCTCAACACAGATTCCTACCAATTGATCCGGACCCACTCCCTTGTACTTCAAGTACCGCGCCAGCTGATTTGCATCTGCATTGATCTGGGCGTACGTGAGCGACCGATCCTTATGCACCACGGCCACCGCATCCGATGTGCATTCCACTTGCTCTTCGAACAGCTCATGGATCAGCTTCTCGTGCGGGAAACTGACGGCTGTCGAGTTAAATCCTTCGACGACGCATCGACGTTCGCTTTCGGGAAGAATGGGTAGAGAGAGTGCTTCAACAGCTGTAGCATGTTCCGATGCGTGGACGACAGATTCAAGGGCGGTTAATACATACCCCATAAGTCGATGAGGGTCGATGCGAGGGTCAGCGTGGACGGTGAGTGTGAGTCCCGTACCTGGGTCGTCTACTATGAGTACTGTCGGATGGGCTGAGACCGTCCCGGTGGAACCAATGGCTCTTCCGCTCCGTGGCTCGCCAGCGAGGTTGGAAACGCTGTCTCTGCAATCGATCAGCGCGGTATAGAGAGGCATCCCTGCGGGAAGAATACTGCAGTACTCGGTAGTAGGAAGCGAGCTATGAGCGTACCTCGACAGTTCCGCTAACTCCTGTTCTGTCTGAAACAACAGCTTTGCTGCGCTCGTTCCCCGGAGTCGAATTCGCAGGGGTAGTGTGTTGGCCCTGAATTTCGCCGCAAGCCTATCTTGGAGACTTAGACATCGCTCCTCTGAAATCACCGTCCCAAACACCAAGTCGTCCCGGCCACTTGTGTGTGCCACGACTAATGCCCACGCGACATGGAATATTGTTGTCGGGCTGATACCAGAGCGCTTTGCCGCTTTACAAATCCGCTCGGTCAATTCTGGTGTGAGTGCCTCCTGAGCTTCCGCGATTCGGCTGTCTTTTGAGACTTCGAATATTCCAAAGGGGACTGTTGGTTCATCTACCAACTCTAGCTTGGTCCGGAAGAACGTTATGCTCTCTTGGAGCGGGTCTGTCGCAGACGCGCCACTTGAGTTGACCGACAGTCGTTCCATCGACTATTCCTCGGTTTGTTGCTGAGTAATCGCAAAGGCACACAAGAATGCTTGCATACGTGAGGAAGTGCTGCAACGCCATCTAGCGAGGCAACCCTCATCGGCAAGACTTGAGAGGCTGCCGCGGAATTACCGAATGCATCGTTCAAGAATGTTTTTTGCAGAGCTCGTGAATCCCTGACCGAGCGACATGGGGCGCGATAAAGAACCTAAGGAACAGATCGCAAGAAGATGAGCGCTTCCTCTGCAGCATTGCAGCTCCATCTCATAACCTCTCTGATAGACGTTCAGTCTCCTCTCAGTTACGCGTAAGTGTGAACAAGTGTTTTACTGAGCGGGCGCGGCGATCCGGCATGGCGAGCGAAACCTTGCGCCTCTCAGGCCCGCACTGTCAATAAATTTGTCTCAGAATTAAAGTCTGTTATCAATGCTACAGGCGTGAGTTTTCGATGTGACGTTCGATTGTGAGTAGGTGGAGTGAAATTCCAAAAATGGAGTAGCGCATGGAAAACGGAATGGTTTTAGATTAACACGAGTATGAGTACCCTGTTGAGACAGAATATGCGGTTGCAACATAAGCAAATCGGGTTGCATCTCGCCGAAATCAAGGGATTTGTGCACACGCTTATTTTGTGAACGAGAGTGCATGGGACCTTCACTTGAGGCGGCGTGCAGCCTGAGTGCATGTCGCAGCGAGTAGCCTGAGCTCGTGCGAGAGCCACGTGTTCGGGAAAGGCCTGACTGTCCTGCTCACTGCCAATGGTCCACGTCTGCTCGAGAAACTGGGCTTGAAAGACCTCTTGATCCTGCTGGAGGAATGGGATCTGAAAGCTCTGGCGACTCAAGGCGAGCCGCTGCTATTCCGAATAGCGTGTACGGCTCATCTCCGCTTCTTCCCACGACCTATCGGCCCTCGTTGTGGAGGGCAGTGTCGTCATATTGAAATTCTAAGAAGATTTCAAAAACAAATTCCAGATTAAGGAAGCTGAATCGCTGAGGATGCTTTAGTACCCCTGATTGCAAAACTTCTAGCAATTGGGCTTATCGGATAAACGGAAGAGTCTTACAAGCATCTGTGTATGAAGACAATAGCCATGACGCTATGACGAAAGTAGCGGCCAGCGCTTTTGTTACACTTGGCGCGCGGAATTGTCGTTTCCATGTTTTCTGCGTGTGAGTAGAGCGAGGCCCCTTTTGGGAATTGCAGTCGTGGAAATACTCAGAAGTATTTAAAACCCAAGCTCGAAGCAAGGGCCTTCATGAAGTAGTGGTTCCTACTCGCACGAATTTGATGACATCCCCGGAGTCTAAGAGGAAATAAACGTGGAGTAGCCCCTTTCGCGGCGCACCTGCAGGCATAGGATCCAGCGAGGCGATCAGATGTTTGAAGACGCACCGAGTCTCGCCCACGACTCTGACGCGGTGCCTCACTTGGTCGTTCAGTCTGGATGCTACAGTGTGTTTGTATAGCTTCTTTGAGTGTACAGCTCTGTGCAATAGAAGGAGATGGTGGACATGGTGGTCGATTTAGTTAAACGACTGGTAAGCGGACTGTCCGTTTGCGATTCGAGACGCCAGTCCCTGACTATGGTGTGGATAGCCTTAGTCTCGACGACCGTAGTCTCGCTGATCATTAGTCTGCATTACCTGCCAACCGTCGTCGACGATGCCCTTATCTCGTATCGATATAGTGACAGGCTACTGCATGGCAAAGGATTAACGTGGAACGACGGCGAGTTTGTTGAGGGATATTCAAATCTCCTGTGGGTTCTCCTAATTGCGGCGGGAGGGCTGATTGAGCCCAACTTAGTTCTGGTAGGGTGGGCTCTGGGAACGGTTTTAAATTGTGCGACGTTGGGCGCAATCGCCTGGGTCTTCGGTAGATCACCGGGTAGTTCCAGTGCCGCCTTGTGGATGGCTGCCCTACTCTTGGCGTGTACAGAATCCTTTGCATTTTCAGCTGTTGGTGGGATGGAGACGTCCCTTTTTGTTGCATTGCTCAGCTGGGCGTTGGCTCTGGCTTATCGGCCGCAGCTTGACAGAGTAACTTCTGCCGACTGGTTCGCATCACTCCTTTTTGGACTTTTGGCGTTGACTCGCCCGGACGGCGGGTTACTGGGTGTCAGTGCGGGCGTCGCTGAGCTTCTGCGTTGTGGTACGAGCCGAACTACATTGAAGCGCATCGCGCTGTTTGCGGGTGCACCTGTGGTCTTTGCAGGGTTTCAAACTCTATTTCGCATGGCCTACTACGGGAGTCCGGTGCCCAATACTTCGTTCGCAAAATTGACATTAAACTTCGATCGAATGCTGGACGGCTGTTGGTATATCGCGAAAGGCACAATGAACTACGGCGCTTTGTTCATAGTTGTTCTGCTATCAAACTTAATGTTGAATAAAGAAGTGCGGCGGCTGACCTGGCGGCGTAACTTGATATTCATTGTACCTGGCGCAATTTGGTTGACTTACATCCTAGTCATTGGTGGAGACTGGTTTCCGTTCGAGCGTCAATGGCAACCTGCACTCCTCTGTCTTGTCTTGATGGTCGGCGGATTTCTGTCGGCGCTGCCTCCGACTGAGCTGTCACGATGGGTCCCGATTATAGTAGCTGCTTCCGTTGTGCATCTGTCTGTGCAAGGAGGCTTTAATCCGTACAATCTCGATGATAGGACGATTCGTCCGTATATCGACGAGTTCAATAAAGAGCTAATAAAAGCCGATCCGACTGGAAGGGCCGAGCGTAAGTTCCTGTCAGTTTTTTTCCCTAACAGAGCGGATGCATTACGAGGCTATCATCGGGACTATATGCAGTGTATTGAGCTTGGCGGGTTACTCAAGACTGCATTTGCCCGGGAGCAGCCACTGATTGCTGTCAATCCCGCTGGATGCCTCCCCTATTACTCCAGCTTGCCTGCGATAGACATGCTTGGGTTAAACGATTCGTACATTGCACATCATCTACCATCGGACATGGGTCATGGTTTTATTGGCCACGAACTCGGGGACGGTGACTACGTGTTGTCTCGAAAACCCGATATCATTGTATTTTGTGAACTCGGGAATGTCATCGGTTTCGTGGTGCCCTGCTTTCGTGGTGAACGTAAGATCGTTGTTTCTGACGAGTTTAGGAAGTTATACCGGCTAGTTCGCTATTTCGCTGACGGATTCGAAATGCAGGGCTGGACGCGGATCGAGGGTGGACGCATCGGCGTTAGGCGTTCGGCGGACAAGGTTTACATCCCAGGATATCTATTGGCAACTACGCGGGACGCGCGTGCGATGCTTGATACTTACGGACGGCTGGCAACGAGCGTGCAGAATGGTGAAGGGAGTATTGATGATGTCGAGTTGCCGCCGGGAACCTGGGAGATTACGCTTGATACCGACGGGCGGAGTCCACTTCTTTTGCGGTGTTTACCCACTTCCGGAGTCACTCAAGTTAGCGGTAACGGCCTTCGGGTCACATCGGACGGTGAGCATCGAACTTTCAAAGTTGTTGGGACCACAGGACTGATCTATGGCATTACTGCCCAGCGAGTGCGGCCGGTTTTGGCCAATAGTCCGTAGAGTACGTAACAGGAAGAACCGCGCTCAAGCTGCGTGGTACTTGAACTTTTGATAGGGAATGTTTCCAAAGACGACTTCCAAGAAAGGATGTCCGTCTTTGACCCCCACTGTCCCAAATCCTGTTTCGGTGGATATGAAGCTTCGGAAGTCACCTTTGATTATCGGGCGAAGATGAAGAGTCTTATCTACGGCATCGAAGCGCGCTCCACTCAAAGCTTGTAAAAGAGTGTACGAGGACATGGCTCGTGCATACCAATCGCCCGCCTCGACCTCACTAAAAGGGTTTCGCGCACGCCCGTCGTAGCGGCGGCGGGCCGCACGGACGATCTCAAGTCCGGCATCAACCTTGCCTATCATAATGAGATGGGAAGCTACTTGATATTCGATTCCGGTCCAGACTTCGTCCGAATATAGCATCGGTTTGGCGGGTCTACCCCCACGAGGCCAACTGCATAGAACTAAACCAGAGTCATCGGCACATGCAAATGCAGTTCGGAAAAGATTGACATGGTCGGCCAGATCGGTTTTGAAGTTATAGCGGTAGACGGCGGAAAGATGGCTTTCGACCTTTTCGAGTGAGAACACACAGTCCAGCCCTGATGCTAGGCTGAGCCAGACGCCCATCAATCCAGCCGATGAGCAGGCTGTACCGCATTGACCCGCTGGACCCTCTCTTTTCATTAGATCCTGCCCTTCAAGGGACTTGCCATACATTTGGACCGAGTGGTAGTCGTCCTTGCTAAACGGCTGTCGTAAACTTTTCCAGTCGACGATCTGAAAAAAAAATTCTCCATTGAACAGTTGGGTTTCTGCTTGTTTTACACCCCGCTCGAGTAACTCAATATATCGTGACACCGGCTCCTCAAGCACTGTTCCCATTGCGATAACTGCACTAAGAGCACCGAGGTAAAGGCTCGCACAAAGGCTGTCTGGACCCCAAAGCTCCAAGTCATAGGTCGTTACGTGCGGCTCCTCGATCCATCCGAGGTGTCTTGGATCCCACGTCCGAATGCAAAAGTCCAGGCTTTCCCGCACGCGAGGCCACAATCGGCGTAGCCAGGCGGTATCACCACTGATACGCCAATCTCGATAAAGAGCGACGATCACTCCGAGTTGCCCGTCAGCCGCAGCGCCGTCAGGGTATACATGACCAGGGTCTACTGGCCGAATCGGCAACGGCGTTCGGCAGTACTGCAAGCCCTGTGAATCCTGATTGGAACCAAGCTGTGTTTCACGCAGACCTCGTTCGAGCGACGGGAACAGATGGGCTATGGATTGCCCGAAGTTCCAGACGTGACTCGTAGTCCCGGAGATACCGGTCCTGTCGAATTCAGACGCATCCACATAACAGCCTTCCCACCCCCAGAGTTTCCCGTCGCGCTGACGCAGCACCGTCGGTGATTTCAAGATCGAAAGATTTGCCGCGACGGCTTCAACCACTTCCGGTGGCAAGGTAGTGTCGTGAAATGTCCTCGAAAACAGCTGGGCTGATTTTCTTAGTGAGGAATAATTGTTACGCCAATAGGTTGCGATGGCATCGATTCCGGAGAATCGTGCCGTGTACCACGGCTGGTAGCGATCTTCGGGCGGTCGATAGAAAACTTCCTTTCCGTCTAGAATGCCCTTTTCCGGCTCGAAAAGATTGGAACGGGGCACATACCACGCAAAGCAGACCGTAATCGTCTTACTTTCGCCTGCATCAATATCGAATGGAACAAAGATGGATGCCCCCGCAGATGCGGCTCCCGTAAGCGGATTGGATGCTCGATACTGGCCGGCCTCAAACCGCCGCCAAAGCAAGTCAAGGGAGTTACAAGGCCATACACAGTTGACTATGACCTGAGGTTCGTCGATCCACGAGGCGAAATATCCTTCATTCCAATGTTGATTGGGCGCTCCCGCGCCGTACAACACAAATCCATTTTGGATGCTGTCGATTCGACCAACCTCCTTATCCTCTTCGGTGGTAAAATCTAAATCGCTTGCCGAATCGGCCAAGACATTTTCGGAATTGAATGAAAAAACCGCAGTGACTGGAGTCTCAAGCGGATTCACGAACCGATACTCAAGGGCGGCGACCGGCAGGCTCGCATTATCTGGGTCGCCTGGAGAAAAGGGGCTCCAGCCGGTGATCGACGTCTTAAGAGGCACCTGTTCGTCCTCCAAGGCGACTGTACCAAATGGAAATCTAGCCTGAAACGTTGCCTTGCGAAACCTCGGAAGTCCCCAGCAATTATCATCATCCGAACCGGGAAAGCGTGGGCGCAGCTTCCAGCTAGGGACGGGCCCCTCTAAAACGCGAGCGGGGACCTGAGCATCTCTTATCCAAAGAGCAGAAAAGACCCGGCGTGCTCGATCGAGCTCAATCCGATGACGTAAAGAGAAGGACGACAGTGCGCCCGAGCCATTAAGGCAAACCATGCCCGCTCCCATTCCGCCCATGGGGAAAGCGATCTGGTCCGAATATGGCGCCTCATAGACTCCATCGAACGCTCTACTAGGGGCGCCCAATATGTGGCGCGCCGGGCTTTCCCTATTCGGGCGTGACACAGAACTCTGAGCAGAGCTCATATCCGGAAGAAAACCAACTCCCGCACCGGCCTGCACACTCCGAAGCAGAAATTCTCGTCGCTTTAGCTTTCCGTTATCCATTATTTTGGCCTGCCGCATACTTCTCTCATGAGGAAACATTTGACGAGTCATTCGACGCGAGCTGACAAATTCACACTTGAGATTGTAAAATTAGGACTCCGATAAATTTATCGACCAACGTTCTCGGTCGTGCTCGCTTCCGTCTGAGCTGTTTGTTAGTACTGACGAGTGAGAGAATTGCTGTCGCAATATGGTTAGTTGTGCTCTATTTATTTGGAGCGCTATGCTCTTGAAGTTAAGCGTTGCTCACCGGCCTGAAGATCGAGCGGCCCAATCACGTATGGCAGCCCATTTGAGAGCGCCATGACGGCAGGAGGGTTAAGATGACATAAGTGATCGAGACCTTTTTGCCTGCTCGCAATTGACCGACGGCAGCAATGCCATCCGACTCGAAGCTGAGGAATCGAATATCTTCTCGAGCATGATGTTCTCCCCGTTTGATGATCGGCCGGAACCGGGGCATGCTATGCGAAGTCGCGGACTTGGCAAATTTGCCTAGATCATTGAATGACTGACGTTCTCCCTCGTCGCTTCACTACATAACAATTGCGCGGTGACCACCGTAGCCCCTGTACCGTAGCGCTCCTCGAGGCCTTCCAGTAAATCTTGCTTGTCGCGGTCACTGGACGACAAAGCTCTTGCCCGCGCGGAGCGGCCAGCAATGAGGACCGATTGATGAGTGATGATCCAGCGGTTCTGTGCCAGCTCCAGGAGTTGGTCCCTTGCGTAGACCGCGGGCGGCGGTCTTGTAGTTGATTCGTCGTCGACGACGAGCCCGATGAACTCGGCTTTGCTGAGGCTCTGATGATCCTGGCGCTCAAGTCGTTTCTGCGGCGACTTGGCGAGGGCGAACAGCTTCATGGTATTGAGCTTATCGATTGTTTGTTCGAGTAACGTGACAGTGACCCTTGGTATTTAAGTTGATTCAGATACGTCGATACCGGTCGTCATCTTTCGATGCTTGTCTTTCTCCATTTCTCTCCTTCAATCTTCCGTCCGCAATACAGCGGCGCAGCCGCTGTGCGGCCTGCCGCGAAGCGGCAGGAGTCCATCAGTGACCACTCCGGTAACTCCGTCTTTTCCCGCCTGAGCTGAGTCCCGCAAGCTGCCTTCAGCGGCAACCCGCCGTGATGATGGAGGCGAACGATGGCGACTAGCGAGGCATTGACTGAACGTGAGCAGCAGGGCCTGGAGCACATGCGCAAGGCGCAGGGGCTGGGAGTGACACTGAAGGAGTACGCTGCGAGGTTCGGACTGGATGTCCAGATGCTCTATCAACTCAGGAAGCCGCAGGTGCGCAAGGGTGCGCTTGGGCGGGTGCGGCGCGCGAGCAAAGAGGTACCCTCGGCGCAGAAGGTGAGCGCATTTCTCCCCGTACGTGTGGTGTCCGCGGCCCCGATGCCAGGCAGCGCTGCGGTGGCGTGCCGCCTGGTGCACCCCAGCGGCTGGGTGCTCGAGTGCGATGGCTTACCGCCGGCGTCCTGGGTGACCGCGGTGTTGGCCGGAGGTACACATGCTACGGCCTAGCGCACCGGACCTGAAGGTGTACCTCCATCGAGCACCAATCGATCTTCGCCGTGGACGCAATGGGCTGGCGGCCATGGCGCGCGAGGTGATGCAGAAGGACCCCTTCAGCAATACGTGTTTCCTGTTCACCAACACGAACTATTCGGCCTTGAAGATCCTCGCCTGGGACATCAACGGGTTTTCTGTTTGGCACAAACTTATAGAAAGTCGGGAGAAGTTTTCTTGGCCGCGCCTGTTCCAGGAGGATGTGGTCGAGCTCACCAGCGAGCAGTTGCATTGGCTGATGGACGGTTATGACGTGTGGGCCCGTCCCCACAAGCCCGTGACGTTCACGCACGTCAGTTGAGTGTTGGTATCCACTTGGCGGCGCGCACGGTATACTGCCCGCCGTGCCACGCCGCCAAAACTCCGCACAAGAGATTTTAAGCCAGAACGCCGAGCTTCTCGCTCGGGTGCGGCTCGCTGAGCAACTGGCTGCCGAGCGCGCGGCGGCGCTGGAAGTCCTGCAGAAAGAGAACACGCAGTTAAAGTCCGAACGAACGCACTACTGCGAGCGCGTGGTGCTGCTGGAGGAGGAGCTGCGTTGGATCAAGTCCCAGTACTTCGGCACCTCCTCCCAGAAGACCGACGCCGCCGCGGTCAACCCCGATCAATCGATGCTGTTCAACGAGGTCGAGGTCCTGGCTGCGATCGAGGCCGCCGAGGAGGCTCAGCGCCAGCGCACCACGAAGGTCGAGGCGCACGAGTGCCAGCATACCGGGGGACGCAAGGCGATCCCGAAGCATTTTCCGCGCATCCAGATCGAGCACGATCTGCCCGAGGCGCAGAAGATCTGCACAAAGTGTGCGGTGCCACACCCGCTCAAGCGCTTCAGCCACGAGACCCGCGAGTGCTATCGCTTCGAGCCCCCGAAGATCAGCGTCGAGCATCACATCCGCTGGACGTACGTGTGTGAGCAGCGCCAAGGATGTCATTACGGCGCCCAGTCCGCCGACCTTGCTGCCCAAGACGATGGCGAGCCCCTCGTTGCTGGCGCACCTGGTCACGGCGAAGTTTGATGACGGGATACCGCTGTATCGGGTGAGCCGCCAGCTGGAGCGCTCTGGGATGGATTTGAGCCCGGGGACCGCTGGCACCTGGGTGAACAGGATCGGCGGCGACAAGGTGCTGCCGCTGATCGAGTTGCTGCGCGAGGGGATCTTCGTTCCCCCGTACATGCACATGGATGAGAGTTATCTCCAGGTACTCAAGTCCGACAAGGCACCCACCTCGAGGCACTACATGGTGGTCCGCGGCAGGGCCGCCGGGACAACGGATCATCCTGTATGACTACATTCCCTCACGCACCCGGGAAGCACTGAAGCAACTGTTGGTCAGGCCCGAGGGACCCTACCGCGGCAAGCTGCTCTCCGACGGGCTGGAGCACTACGACGAGATCTGTCAGGAGCTGCAGTTGCTGCACTTCGGGTGCTGGCAGCAGTATCCGGAGCCAGGAGTTATCCGGTCACGACCCGCAGATTTGCTGCAATAGCGGCAAGATCTGCTGCTTTCCAGCCCTGATAAAAACGCCGGGAATGTGACGAACGTCGCGCACGAGACGTCATCAACACTAGATGGGTCGGCGTTGTATAGGTCAGTTTAACAACGGCTACCCCCGTGATCTCGGACCTATATGCGAAAGTTCATCTCTCAAATCGATCCTGCGGTGGAACGAATATGGCGCGAGAACCGCGGTTTGACGGAGCAGTCAATCGTTGTATACAGACCTTAGATAAGGCGTTTTGTTGAGTATTGCCGAGCCAGGAATCTCGACCCTCACACACAACTGACGTTGATTCGAGTACGCAACTTTTCCAAGTGGTATGCGCGCAAACGCCAGATCCAAGGGCGGCGGACGTTTTGGATGGCACGAAGCGCCTTGAGTACGTGGGCGCTAACACAGTTTGGCCGACATGCGGCCGAAGATCGGGCGAGTCGCGGGGACGGCAAGCCAGAGTCCTTCGATTTTCTCGGTCTGACGCATATTTGCGGGACCAAGAAGGATGGCAAGACGTTCCAACTGTGGCGGCGGTCTCAACGCAAGCGGTTCCGGGCGAAGCTCAAAGGCGTGAAGGAAGCACTCAAGCGTCGGTCACATTTGCCACTTGCTGAGCAGGGGGCCTGGCTGGCGAGCGTTGTGCGCGGCTACTTTGCCTACCACGCCGTTCCGACCAACTTCAAAGCCCTCTGCGATTTCCGCCGCTATGCCGTTTGGCACTGGTACCGAGCGCTTCGGCGCCGCAGCCAGCGCTGGCGGCGTACATGGCGATGGATGCAAGCATTGGCGAACCGACATCTTCCGTCGCCCCAGATCACGCACCCGTGGCCGGAGCAACGCTTTCGCGTCCAACACTCAAGGTAGGAGCCGTATGCGTCACCGCGCACGTACGGATCTGTACAGGAGGCGGCGAGTAATCGCTGTCCCTACTGTGACTTAGAAAACAATGTATTATACGCACGTCTTCACCCACGTTATGAGGTGACGGATGAGTGCGCCTGTTGAAAGTCAGTTTCAGGACTACTGCAGAACACTGGTCTCGGTGCTGGGACATTCGGACCGACACGAACCGGCGACGTTGTATTTGAAAGGACTGCTCCTGCCGGGCGAAAGAAAGAGCGTCGAGCCGATGGCGGCACGGGTGTGCCCGGAGAATGTACGCTCGGCACATCAGTCGATGAACCATCTGGTGGCTGCTGCTGACTGGGACGATCAGGCAGTCTTCGGTGTAGTCGCCCAGCAGCTGGCTCCAGAACTCCTAAAGAAGGAGGAGCGTTGCTGGTGGATCGTCGACGACACTTCGCATGTAAAGAAGGGGATGCATTCGGTCTAGGGTTGACCCACTCCGGTACACAGTAATGACTTTGGGGCTTAGCCTTGAACTGGGTACCACCTCCTCTTCGCTCTTGATGCCTTGCCATTCGGTTTCACAACAGTGCAGTCTCCCGTGGAT